>SAMEA104315432__coassemble_715_pt1 | contig 15060 bp, 13 predicted proteins | sample SAMEA104315432__metabat2_high_PE_023 | metagenome-assembled genome bin SAMEA104315432 (sample SAMEA104315432) | gut metagenome | biome: Monkey gut; feature: monkey-associated habitat; material: faeces | place: China | collected 2013 | reverse complement strand
CAGATACAAAGCAAATCTGATTATAATCATTCTAGGAAACTTTGTCGGATGCCTGATTGTCGGATTATCGATGCAGTCGATTGCAGCGGAGAATCTGGCCAGTGCAAAATTGGCAGCATATGATCCGCTTAAAACCCTTATGAAAGGAGTATTCTGCGGAATGCTGATGTTTATTGCTGCCGACTGCTACAAACGCGGTAAAGGATTCCTGCCCGCATTTATCTTGGCGGGATTCGAACACTCCATAGCAGATATGTTCTATTTCTGTGCGGGGAGTGCTTTCAACATTGATGCGCTGATATTCATTATAGTAGTAATAATAGGAAACGCAATCGGAGGCGTTCTTATTCCGGTATGTCGCAAATATATGTATGAACCGGGACAGGAACCTCAGTAAACCTTATTATAAACCTGTTTTTGTACGATAAATCGTATGAAAACAGGCTGTTTTTGTACGATTTTATGAACAAAAATACCTGTTTTTGTACGATGTTTAAATATTGAATCAAACATTTCATATTATGCTCAGACGGAAAGCATACGATGTTCTTCTCGAATGGAAAAATGATTCCGCTCGCAAACCTCTGGTTATAAAGGGACAAGGCCAGGTAGGAAAAACATATCTTGTGAGAACATTTGCTTCCGAGAATTATGAGCATTTCGTCGAATTCAATTGCAGTCTGGATGAAGATGTAAAATATGCGTTCAACGGGAACCTGCGTGTAGACGATATCATTGAAGGATTGTCCGCATATCACAATCCGAACGATTTTGTCCCGGGTAAAACTTTGATATTCTTCGATGAAATTCAGGATTTTCCCCCTGCATGGACTTCTTTAAAATCATTTGCCGAAGACGGACGTTACGATGTCATCGCTTCCGGTTCCAGATTGGGAATTGAAATGAATATCGAAAGAAAAGGACAAAAGAAGCTCGTGCCTACCGGATACCAGAAAATAATCGAATTGAAGGTAATTGATTTTGAAGAATATTTATGGGCAAACGGAATGACCGAAACACAGACAAATTCTGTAATTGAGTGCCTAAAATCACGCAGACAAATCAATCCTGCAATACACAAAAGGGTTTCGTCTCTTTTTCGCGAATATCTTATCACCGGCGGGATGCCAGAAATCGTACAGGAGTATGTTACTACAAAAGATGTGTCAAAATGCCATGCTCTGTTAAACGATCTGCTGTTGATGTGTCATCAGGATATTAATCGCTACAATACCGGTGTTGACAAGATTAAAACCGCAGAATGCTTTGATTCCATACCCGCACAATTGTCGGAGACCAACAAGAAATTCATGTATTCTCGCGTTAAAGGAGAGGGATCACGCCGTTCTGCAGAAAAATATATAGACAATCTTCTATGGATCAAATATTCCGATCTTGGAATAGCGTGCTATGCCGTTACACAACCCGCCGTTCCGCTCGTATCCAATCGTATATCGAATACATTCAGAATGTACCTCTCCGACACGGGATTGTTATTGCATCAATACGGCCTTCCGGCCGTAGCGGCACTGAGAAAAGAAGATTACTCATACAATTGCGGAGCCGTTATCGAAAATCAAATTGCTGTATGTCTCGATTCATGCGGTTTCCAAATTTATTTCTACAGAAAAAACGACGGACCCGGCAAAATGGAATTGGATTTCCTGATAGAATCATATAGCGGATTGATAGCTGTGGAAGTAAAATCAGGAAAAACACGTGATGCCCCGTCCATAAGAAAATTGCCTAAATTCTTCAAAACCGATCACAGAGTAATGCTGGAAGATGCACAATACTATCTGGATGACGAGGGATTGGAACATTTTCCATTATATGCCGCAGCATTTTTTGATAAGATTTGGAATCAGATTCCGCCTGAATACAACAATATTGTTTAAGAAATACTAAATTAATTTAAGTATACCTAAAAATTAAATATAATTTTGGCATTCCTAAATTTATGTCAGACATAGCAATTGTCTACTGGAGCAGAACTGGAAACACCGAAGCAATGGCAAATCTCATTGCCGAAGGAGTGAAAGACTGCGGAAAATCCGTTGATTTGATTACCGCAGACAACTTCACCGCGGATGATCTCGAAAAATACGCCGGAATCCTCTTCGGATGCCCTTCGATGGGTGATGAAATTCTTGAAGAAGATGTCTTCGAACCGATGTTTGAATCTGTTGAGAAAGACCTTTCGGGAAAAACAATAGGTCTGTTCGGATCGTACGGATGGGGAGACGGACAGTGGATGAGGGACTGGGTCGAGAGATGCAACAATGCAGGGGCCAATGTTGTCGGAAATGTCATTGCCAACGAATATCCCGACGACAGCGCTGCATCCGATTGCAGGAATCTCGGAAAAGCGGTGGCATCCCAATGATTGACATACGTTGCTTCATCAAAGGAATCGGTAGCTCCAATAAAAATCCGGCCTGCGACGACGAAGCATCGACAAACACGATTGACATCAAAACTCTCGTGTGATTATATCAACCGCCCGGCATAACACGCCGGGCGAATTTTATCAACACCTGCTGTTCTTTATCAGCCAATAACACAGATAGAAAAATACCGTTGTGTACAGGATGATGAATACGACGGAATCCCACGGAAACGCATAATCCAACATCAGGGCTCTCATCAATTGGCTCACATGCGTCAACGGAAGACAATATATTGCGTATGATGCAAAATCTGGAAGTGCCGACACGTCAAACAATGTTCCGCACAAGAACGTCATGGGCACAATAACAATACTTGAGAATAACGAAAGAGACTGCGTTTTTCTTGTAAGCATTCCCGCCAGCATGCCCAATAAAGAAAACATGAATGACGATGCCAAAATCACAACAAAGACCAACGGACTTATTGCAATACTGGGTGCAAGAATCCAACCGACTGCCAACAGTATTGTGCAGCTAAGCAAAGCTCTGATGACTCCGGAAAGGGTCTTTCCGATTATAACTGACGATATATGTATCGGACACAGCAGAAGTTCGTCAAAACTCATATAGAACAGTCTCTGAACAAGAATCTTCATCGAAACTGTAGAAAACGTTGCAGACAGAGTCGTCAGTCCCACTATACCGGGTATAATGAACACAAGATAATCCGGACCTATCGAACTTCCGATACCGTATCCGAATGCAAGAAGATACAGCATCGGCCCTATGAGGCTTGTCAAAAGAACCTCGGGAAGATTCTCCTTCGTGTAACACAGATCTCCCCATGCAACACGGTATGATTCGTCCAAAATCGTAAAAATACTCATTGCAGACCGCCCCTGTTCTCTCCCGTCAACTCAAGAAACACATCTTCCAAAGTCGTACGGCGAATGTTGTAATACTCCTCTCCCAGTGACGATGCGTAAATTTTAGCATCCTCGCGCGAATGAAAATATTTGGAAGAGACCTTTCCGTCGTTATCTGTTGTCTCCACCGCAACGCGTCCTATGAGATTTCTCAATTCGTCTACGGTTCCGACCGCAATCATTTTTCCGCGGTTGATTATCGCAACTCTGTCACACAGGGACTCGGCCTCTTCGATATAATGCGTAGTAAGGAAAATCGTGGTTCCGTTACGGTTGAGCATACGGACAAGATCCCACAGCATATGCCTGGAACGTGTGTCCAAACCTGCCGTTGGCTCATCCATAAAAAGAATAGACGGATCATGGAGTATGGCCGCAACTATGGACGTCTTGCGTTTCCACCCTCCGGAAAGATCGGATATACGCTTATCCATCTGTTCCTCCAACTTTAAAAGAGATGCCATAGTCTCGATTTTACCATTCAATTCCGATTTTGGAATCTTTCTCAGCAATGCGTGTTGTTTGAGATTTTGCCTTACAGTCAAATCCTTGTCGAGAGCGATATGCTGCTGAACGATACCGATACGCTTTCTCGCTTCGATATAATCTGTTCTTACATCGTAACCGTCAATGGACACTTTACCGGAAGTGGGCCTCTGTATTGTTGTTATCGTACGGATAGTGGTTGTTTTTCCGGCACCGTTCGGTCCGAGAAATCCGAAAATTTCTCCGCGTGATACCGAAAACGATAATCCGTTTACCGCAGTAAAATCACCGAAACACACTTTCAGATCTTCGACTTCTATTATATTATCGCTCATCAGGAACGCCTCTTAATCATAATAAAACACGAAACCGACAGAAACAGAACAAAAAATACAATCATACCCAGAAACGACATCCATGGGAATTCGGTTCCCAACATCGATGCTCTGATGCATGCCGTGGATTGTGTTAACGGCAGTACGCAGATTGCGTCTGCCAGCCACGACGGCAACGCATCCAATGAGAATATGGTTCCGCAGAAGAACGTCATGGGAAGCACCGCCAGAGTATTGAACAGATTTAACGCAATATGGGAATTGGCCAACAATCCGGATACGACACCCAACAGAGAATAGATCATGCATGAGAATACAATCAGCAACAATGCGGCCGGTACAATGTGAATGTCTTCACATACGATCATTCCCACGGCATACAACACCGTACAGCTGATTAATCCGCGAATGACGCCCATATATGATTTTCCCAATACTATGGAAACAGGCCTCATCGAACACAGATACAATTCGTCAAAACTCTGGTAATAGTTGCGTTGTATCATCACTTTCGTAGCCACTGTATTGAAACACCCGGTCAGCGTGGACAATGCGATTATTCCCGGGATCATAAATGCCAGGTAATCCATTCCGTCTACCGTCATGCCCTTGCCCAATCCGAAACCGAATGCAAACATGTACAGCAAAGGAACGACTGACGTTGTTACGATAACAGCAACTATGTTTCTCCTGACATAACGCATGTCTATCCATGCTACGCGGAAGGAATCGGTAATGGCGCTCATACTCTAAACGCCACCTCCTCGGTAATGGAAGTTGTACGGCCAGTCAGTTCCAAAAACACATCTTCCAGATTTGTGGCTCTGGATACTGCTTTGGAATCCAACGGCAAAGATTTCTGAAATTCCCCGGCATCGTTCCAGTCGCTGAAATAACGGTACAGCTTACTGCCGTTGCCGTCGCGATACTCCACAGTCCACAATCCTACGGACTTGCACAGATCTTCGGGAGAACCCGTAGCCGCCACAGTACCGTGGTCTATTACGGCAACCCTGTCGCATAATTCTTCTGCTTCGTCCATATAATGTGTCGTAATGAATATGGTCGTACCGTTTGCATTCAGCATACGTATCAAATCCCACAACATATGACGCGACTGGGTATCCAAACCTGCGGTGGGTTCGTCCAGGAACAGTATATCGGGCTTGTGTATCATGGCGCATATTATTGCAGTTCTGCGTTTCCATCCTCCGGACAGATTTATCACAAGTTTGTCCAGATACGGATCGAGGCCCATGAAAGCTGCCAATTCCCCCATACGCCTTTCCGCTTCCTTCTTGGGTATGCGATGAAGTATCGCATGATACATTATGTTGTCACGAACGGTCACATCTTTGTCCAACGAAATGTGTTGCTGGATTATTCCGATACGGCTCATCACCGGATCGGCCATGCCGCACACTTCCTTGCCGCAAACCTCTATTGTTCCCGATGTAGGCGGAGACAGCATAGTAAGCATACGGATTGTAGTTGTCTTGCCGGCACCGTTCGGTCCGAGAAATCCAAATATTTCTCCGCGGCGGACGTCAATCGATATGCCCTTAACCGCCTCAAAATCACCGAAGCGTTTTGTAATATTTTTCGCGCAAACGATGGAATCGTTCATTCCATACCCTCCATATCCGATTCAAGGCTCTCGTACAGTCTTTTGAGTCTGTCTTCCATATCTTTGTCCGTATCCCACATTCCGCGCCCTATGGCCTCAAGAAGCCACTGTACGGTTTCGAACATAGCACATGGGTTGGCGTCTCTGAGCCATTCCGAATTCGTGTTGTCAAAAAGAAACCTTTCTGCAATAGACTTGTATTGCCAGTCGTCTATTATGCCTGATGTCGCATCCCATGCGAAAACATACTCTGCCATATCGGAAATTTCCTGAGCTCCTCTGAATCCGTGTTCTTTCAGACCTTCGACCCATTTCGGATTGAGAATCTTACTCCTGAATATGTATCTGCATTCCTCGTCTACCGTGCGGGTACGCAGCATAGCCGTATCTGCGGAACATCCTATCACAGACATTGGCATTTTTCCGCTTATCGAACGTACTGCCGCATTCATACCGCCGAGATCGTTGTACACGTCGTCGTTGTCTATCATATCGTACTCGCGGCTGACGCTGTTCTTTACGGTGACATCCATTCTGCCCAGATTCCTGCGGAATGCTTCGGGAACGCGTTTTCCCTTCATCCCTCTCCCGTATGCGTATTCGCCGTAACTGCGGTATATCGAACCTATGTCCGAGATATCCTTCCAATCGGACGTACGTATGAGTATATTTGTTCCGGAACCGTATGTGCCAGGTGCATCTCCGAATATGCGTATCGATGCTTCTTCGCGTGCCGTATCCTCGGGAATACCTGCGGCAATGGAATCGGCTATGTCTTTGCGAAGATTCGCCAAAATGTAATTGTCCTCTTCGGATTCGTCCAAAGACATTACTGCCTTCACGGCATCGTCGATGTAATTGGCAAGATTGGGAAATGTATCTCTGAACAGTCCGCTTATTCTTACTGCGACATCTATTCTGGGTCTTCCCAATTCCCCCAACGGAATAATTTCAAAACCGGTTACTCTGTCGGAATTCGCCCATACGGGCCTAACACCCAACAGCCAGAGGATATATGCCACATCGTCCCCGCCTGTTTTCATTGTGTCCGTAGCCCACAAAACAATTCCTATTTCGCGGGGATAAGCACCGTAATCCGCAATATAACGGTCCAGCATCTGGTCTGCCAATGACATTCCGATTTTCCAGCTGGAACGCCACGGTATGGAATCGGGATCCAGAGAATAGAAATTGCGTCCGGTAGGCAGCAACTGTGCCCTTCCGCGCGTAGGACATCCCGAAGGACCGGGTTCCACAAACCGTCCGGAAAGAGCTTCGGATATAGAATCAAGTTCGCGTCCCATACGGCGTATGGCCGGTACCAAAGTTTTGCAGATAAAACGGATGGCTGTTTCCAGATTTGCATCGCCGTCCGAATATTTTCTGCAGAGATTATAATCAAATCCGGATTCGGACATGTTATGAATCAAAGATTCCGTACGGACTTCGATATCTTCTGATAATGTTCCGTTGAAAATCCCGTTTGTATATCCGCAGGGATCCGAAAGCAAAGTATGCGCATCATATCCCAGTGTGAATGCAATAGAGTCGCGAAGCGACGGTATATTTCCGTTCGGCATCCTGGTAAGGGAATAAACCATCTCCTCCAGACGTTTGCCGCACGGAACCTCGCCCAATGTATGCAAGCCGTCTTTGATGAGATTGTGCTTCAAATCAACCACATAATCGTACAATCCGTCGACGGCAATCTCCAATTCCGAATCGGAACAATCCTTCGACAGTCCGATATCGCGGTATATCTCCATCCTGTCTGCATACCCGCGTATTTCCGAAACAATTGTCGGTAATTTACCTGTTTGGCCCTGTGCGGATGCATTCATGTATGTCTGCAAAACAGATTCCAAACCTTCCAAATCATCATATCCTCCGGAACGGACCATAGCCGGAATCATGTGATCGATAATGACCGCGGATGCTCTCCGTTTGGCCTGTATGCCTTCTCCCGGATTCCCGATTATATACGGATAAATGTCCGGAACAGAATCCATAACGAAATCAGGACAGCAATCCGACGACAAAGCTACGGATTTGCCGGGTAGCCATTCCAAAGTACCGTGGGTTCCCACATGAATCAAAGCATCCGCACCGAAAACATATCTCAGCCATCTGTAAAATGCAAGATATTGATGAGGCATCACAATATCGGGATTGTGATAATCGCGCTGACTATCTCTTCCTCTGTCCGGTTGGAATCCCACAAACACGTTTCCGAAGAATGTTCCGGGGATTGCTGCCTTGCCGTCAATAACAGCTATATCTCCCATGGGTCTGCCCCATCCGTCTTCCAAAGCCGAACGGGCTTTTTCGCTCAGTTCCGAATACCACCTGTCGTAAACATCCTTTCCGACCGTATCGGCCGCCCTGTTTTTTGCTGATTCGTCGGACAGCATATCGAAATCGTTTGTCAGACCTGCCAGGAGAGTATCGGCCAATGATTTTGGAGAATCGGGAATATCGGACACGGTATAACCGTCGTCCTTCAGTCTGTTCAGCAGAGATACCACACTGCGGAACGTATCCAATCCGGATGCTCCGCCGGCATTGGCATTCTTCGGAGGATACATATACAGCAACACGGCGACTTTCTTATCCGCGTTGTTCTTCATACCCAGACGTGCCCACATTACGGCAGTGTCTGCAACACGCCTTATTCTGTCCTCCAACGGCATATTGATGCGTGTACCCGAACCATCGATTTCGGTACTGGCACACGGCACTGTGATAATCTGTCCGTCAAACTCCGGATGAACGATATCATATGCGATCTCTGACGGGGATAAACCGTTTATGTCGTTCGTCCAATCAAATGCCGTGGCGTTGGTCGTCATGGTCTGGATAACCGGCACTCCGTATTCCGACAGACAATTATTATCGCCCGCCTGTTCTCCGCAACCGGGCTTTGATATGAGAGTCTGCGAAAACGACATAGTCTCTATGATAGCCTGAAGAATCGGACCGTTCCCGTCTGTGAGGTATTCTTTCAGTATTCTCTCGACTCCGATAGATCCCGAAATGTCCTCTTCGTATGTCTTCAGAAAGACTGCTACAGGCGTCGCACCCCGTTTTTCAATCTCCTTTATCAACGCATCTATAGCCTTTGTGTTACCTGTAAGCCATTGTTTCTGATAGAAGAATACCCCGATACACGGTTTTGAACGGTCCATCGATGACGTGTATTCAATAAAATCGATTGATTTTCCCGGATAATATATTCCCTGTGCGGGAGGACGTACGGGTTCCGGAACTGCTATATCCGCACCTCCGAAACGGTTTAAAGTCCATTTAAGGAAGGATATATGGTTCTCCATCCCTCCCAAAATAAGAAATGCCTGCAGTTTCGAATAATCGTCGTCGTTTCCGCGAAACAGATAACGGAACGAAACCGTAACGCATTCGTCCGTACAGACGAGAATTGCATCCTTGCCCGAATCAAGGCATTCTTTGAGACGTTGGAAACGTTTCAGATACGACGTATCCCCGTGAACGTGAATTGTAATAAAATCGGAATTGCCCACATCATCCAGCATCTTGGCAAAAATAACCGGATCTTCGTTGAGCTGATAAGAATCGTAACATGAAATCTCTATCCCGAAGCCTTTGGACACAAGACTGTCTGCCGCAGAATTCAGGACGGTACCGTCCTTCGTTCCTATCGAGATATTCGTTATCTTCATGTGTTCACCTATCCGGCTGCTAATTGTATATTTTAATCGGTTTGGGAAGAGGTTTTGTTAAGTGTGTTTCAGAATGCTGCCTGCTTTCTCTGTCTGTACAGGAAATATATGAACAACGGGCTTCCGATTAAAGCCGTAACAACTCCTGCCGGCAATCCTCCCGGGATCATACGCACTCCGATATCTGCACATAATACCATTAACGCACCGATTAAGGCCGATGCGGGTATGAGACGCTTCATATTGCTTCCGACAAACAGACGGGCAATATGCGGACCGACCAATCCAACGAAACCGATTGTTCCGGTGAAACAGACTGCCACTGCCACGGCAATTGAAACCAACAGGAAGCATATTACACGAAGTTTCAGCGGATTGACTCCGAGGGCTACGGACATGTTGTCTCCTGCGGAAAGTACGTTGATTCTGTTGGAAAGAATAAGCATTACTGTCAGAATCATTACGGAAGCACACAATAATGGAAGAATTGCAGACCATTCTACACTTGAAAGCGTTCCTATACTCCATACGTATACTTCTTCAAGTTTCTCAGGGTCAGCATTTACCTTAAGAAACATGTTGATTGATGAGAATACATACATGAGTCCGATACCGATTAGAATCATCATGGTCGGACTCATTTTCTTGAAAGATGATAGAAATATTATCGTAGCGGACGGTATTAATGCCATCACAAAGGCATTTGATATTATGGATATGTCCCCGCTTCCGGGGATGATGCTTATCCCGCAGATAATTGACAGTGTCACTCCGAAAAGAGCTGCAGACGAAATTCCTATTGTATATGGATCTGCCAAAGGATTTCTGGTCAAAGTCTGCATGACTGCACCCGATACTGCCAATATTATACCTACCAAAATCGCAACTATTGTACGAGGAAGATTGTTATTATAGACAACCTGATTGACAAGCCATTGCCGGTAATTTTCGGGTTCTATGCCGACAATCCGGTTATACAATGACTGATAGGCTTCCATGAATGACATGGGAAGACTGCTTTTTGATAATGAATATACAGACAAAATCGCAATAGAGAGAATTATTGCGATGATATAGAGATATGCACGTCTCTCTTTTGACCTATATGTTTTTGTTTCAGGACATACCAAGGTCACCACACCCCCTTTTTCTGTCTTATAATCATTAACATGAAAATCGGGGCCCCGATGAACGAAGTAACAACACCGACAGGTACAGCTGCGGAAACATCGATTATACGGGAAATTATGTCGCATGCAAGTAAAAAGAACGCACCGAATGCCATCGAACCGGGAATTACAAATTTGTTATCTGCTCCGACAACCATCCTGACTATGTGCGGTATCACCAATCCGACAAATCCGATTATACCTGCAAAACTTATGACGGTAGAAACCATCAACGCTATCAGTACCAAACAGATTACACGATATTTCTCACTGTCCAATCCCAATGCTTTAGCATCTTTATCAGCCAGTGACATCAGATTGAGTTTATTGGATATCGGCCATAATATTAACATGCCCACTATCAAAGACAATAAAGCTGACGGAATTGCATCCCATTTGATACCGGAAAACGAACCTACCTGCCAACTGTATATCCACGACAGATTTTCCGCACTTGTCGATACAAGCAACACGGACGTAAATGCATTAAACAGATATGACACTGCGATTCCGCCGAGAATGAGTGTGGATGGCGATTTATTGAACATCGGCGCCATCACTACTATGACAACTATTGGCAAAAGAGAGAAAATTATGGCATTGATTGTTATTCCGATACCGTCTATACCGCCGGATCCTACAGAAAATCCCAATACAATGGCGATTGCAACACCGAACAATGCTCCCGATGAAACACCGGTAGTATACGCATCGGCCAACGGATTCTTCATAACACTCTGCATGACCGCTCCGGCAACCGATAACGAAGCTCCGGCAACAATGGCAAAAATAGCACGCGGAACTCTGTAATCCCATACAACTCTGTCATCATTCCAATCCAACGTACCTGGAGTGAATGTCTCCCCGGATAAATGTGAAATAAGTAATGAATACACACGTTCAACAGACAATTCACGGGTTCCGATACAAAGAGAAATCCAAAACAAACCTACTGCCAAAGATACGAATAATACTACAAACAGTATTTTCTTTACAGTACCTTTATGGTAGGTATCTTTAAAATCGTCTGTATCACAATCTACAGCCATATCTTGACCTTTTGTATATTAAATCCGGGGTATGCCCCGGAATGTTTTAATCAGCTTGTTTCGGGTTGGTGAACCAGGAAACTCATTTTGCTGAGATCGAAACCGTAGGATTCGAAGGTATGAGTTTCGTAATTGTATTTCTGAAGGAACGAATCCAGGAATTTCTGATGGATTTCATTAGCCCAATCTTCGCTTATGTCATCGTTGATAATCGAAGCTGCAAGAGCTATCCTTACAGGTACCGGAACGGTTCCGCTGATAATATACTGGTGTTCGGTGTCATTCCAGAGTGCGAAAGCATCAGTATATGATTTCCAAATCTTTGCGGCATCATAATTCGCATACGAAACTCCTGTTCTGATGTGAATTATATAATCAAAATTATATGAGTCCTTGTCAAAAATTCCTATGTTGTCAACTACTTTGACGGAAGTCTTTCCTTTGAAATCATATCCGTCAAGACCGAAGGATGCTCCTGCAGCCTTCAATACCTGGAAATAATCGGAACTTTCTGATGAGACATAACCGGTCATGGATGATGCAATTGCCTTTACGGGTTTTGCAGATGCCTTCAAAGCAATCTCGTCGAAAACCGTGTCATAAAGTGCGGCCAACTGCTTGGTCCTGTCAACTTTTTGGAACAGAAGACCGAGAAGCAAAATCGAATGATCGCAGACCTTTTTATCTGTAGAAGCGGCAGCAACACGAACAACATCTACACCCGCATCTTCAAAATCTTTGTAATTGGGGATGTATGTTTGGTTCCAATCTGTAATGAGTGCAGTAACATTCTTTTCTGCAACAAGCTGTGATGCACCGGATGCACCGGCTTCGTAGTCCATTTCAGTTGCACTGCTTCCGGTCAACTTAGTAACTTTGTTGGTATCCAGGAAAGTATTTCCGAAAAGGACCTTGTCTGCAGAACTGTAGGATGCTCCTTTAATTTCTTCAACGATTCCACACATCGTCATCAAAAGGAAAGAATTAGTGGAACCGGTCATAATTGCGGATTTGACAGGGAATTTGGTTTTCACAAGTTCCTCGTCCATAACACCGTCTCCATTAACATCGTGATAGCTTACATGCCAGATTTCGGTGGATTCGCCGTTTATGATTTTATTAACGATATCCACATCTTTCTGATCGATCTTACCATCTCTGTTGGCATCAGCCAAAGGATATTCGACGGCTGATGCTTTTTCATCAATCAATCTTTCAATAATCTTCACATCGTCCTGATCGATGTCTCTGTCTTCGTCGATGTTACCGCTGACTTTGAGAACTGCATTGGTATATGCTTTAAGCTCGTTCTCTTCTCTGTCATCACTGTTGTTCTTGACCACTACGGCTGCGCCGGCGGCCACAACAAGGATTGCAACGACGAATACAACGTACACAGTTTTACCTAATGCCATGTATACCACGTCTGTTGGCTGGATAAACCAACCAATCTATATAAGATAAATGATGGATGCTATAAACAGACGTTAATCACACTGACATTACACAAACAGCGTCTTCCGGAGCGGAAGATCTCTCCGAATCGTCATGCAGAATCAGATGCGGACAGCCTGCATCATCGACAATTGTGCAATCGACTTCGTACACCGTGCGAATGTTTTCAACCGTAAGAACTTCCTGCGGCGTACCCACGGCAAAAATTCCTCCGTTGTGCATCATTATGATATGATCGGAATATTTGGCAGCGATATTGATGTCATGACTGATCATTATGACCATAATGTCCTTCTCGCGGGAAAGTTTCCTCAACAGTCTGGCAATACCCAACTGATGTTTTATGTCTAAATTGGAAGTAGGTTCGTCCAACAGAAGAACTTCGGGTCTTTGAACCAGCCCTCTGGCCAACATAACTTTCTGATGCTGACCTGCAGATAACTCATTGAACGGGCGCATCGCCAAATCCTCTATGCCCAATTGGTTTAATGTCTCGAAAACTATGTCGAAATCCTCGTCGCTGGTCTTCCATCCCGCATGCGGATGCCTTCCCAGAAGAACCGCATCCACTACGCTGAGAGGAAAAGTATCCGATGACGTATACGGCACATACCCCACGCGCTTAGCCATTTCTTTGAGCGAATATTCGGAAACGTCGGTGCCGTCGAGCATAACAGTTCCCCCCGTCGGTTGGAGGATCTTGTTTATACAATGAATCAAAGTGGATTTACCCACGCCATTCGGCCCCAGTATCGACACAAACTGTGCCTTATCGATATCGAGACATACGCCGTCCAAGACCGGTACGCCCGAATAACCGAACTGCATATCCTTGATTCTTATCTCCATTGAAAAGACTCCTGATGGATGGAATATCCAATAGAACATATATCTTTTCATATGCCCAACGCAACATTGAAAATATGCGTACGCAGATATTCCGGCATGATTGCAAGGAAGATCGTCATCGACAAACAGAAATGCAACGGATGCGGACTTTGCGTTAACGCGTGTCACGAAGGCGCCATTGCAATGATAGACGGAAAAGCGTCGCTGGTAAACGGAAACCTGTGCGACGGAATCGGAGACTGCCTTCCGGCCTGCCCCATGGATGCAATAACGTTCACCGAAGACAATGTCAAACATTCGGACGGGCTTATGGCAACGCCGGAATACCAATGGCCCATACAAACGGCGCTGGTATCTCCCATGTCGGGCAGTTTCAGGGATGCATTGGTTGTAGCTGCGGACTGCTCCGCATTCGTAACGGATGATTTCAAAAGAAAATTCGTCAGAGGAAGAGGTTTGATTATCGGATGCCCGAAACTGGATCCCGCAGACCGCTTCGACAAAATCTTCCAAATTCTCGACAGCACGAACATAAATGATGTGGAAGTAATCAGAATGGAAGTTCCGTGTTGCCGCCCCTTGGTATCTATGGTGTTAAAAGCCGCAGAAAAATGTCACAGGAAGATTGCCGTGAAAGAGACAATCATATCCCTTGACGGAAAACTTATCCAACCCGCAACGGCTGTCAGCGGATCGCAGCCCTCACTGTCTCAGCCAATCTGTCCGCATTGAGATCCTCCAGCCTCAGGTAGGTTCCTTCGAGTTTCTCTGCCAGACGCCGGGCATTGTCGAACCTTATGAATCCGGCACTGGCATCTATTACTATCCAACCTAGTTGCGGTACCGAAATATCCGATGCAAGCTTTTCGGCTTCCTCGTTTGCGTCTGCACCGGGAGTTACGGGTACGTTTGCCCTTCCGTCGGTTATCAAAACGACATAACACATCTCGCCCTTATGCGAACGGGTGTATGAGGTCATGAACTCCGAAACGGTCACCAATGCCTCGCCCAACGGCGTCTTCCCGCCCGTAGGCAGCTCTTCCAGTTTATGATAACTGTATTCGACGGACTTGGTAGGC
>SAMEA104315432__coassemble_714_pt1 | contig 15061 bp, 20 predicted proteins | sample SAMEA104315432__metabat2_high_PE_023 | metagenome-assembled genome bin SAMEA104315432 (sample SAMEA104315432) | gut metagenome | biome: Monkey gut; feature: monkey-associated habitat; material: faeces | place: China | collected 2013 | reverse complement strand
GTGATGTCGTACCCGTATGCCAGAATGCTTGTGTCGCAGGTCGGCGACAGATTCCTCACCAAACGTTACGCCCTGTCGGAAGCCGTGAGAATGAACAAACTTCTGTCCGGAGAATCGCACGACACGCTTCTGGCCGTTTCGGAAGAACTCGGAGTCAAATCGACTGCGGATGCGGACCGCATCGTCCACATGAAATTTACAGACTATCTTATGCTCTCCAGCCGTCTGAAGAGCATCGACTGGAAACTGATCAACAGCGACATCCACCACGGAATAGTCAGACTGCCTCAGGAAAAATTCAGCCGTCTCATGCAGAATGCGTTGCAGGACAAAATAGAATCGGAACTCCCGCTTATGACTCCGGACGAGTACAGAAAATATCTTACCAACGATACCGAAGCCATCAGATTTGCCCTCGAAGAGGTCAAGAAGAACATGAGCCCCACCCGCGGCGAGGTCATGCACAACGAGTATCTTCCTCCGTGCATCGTGCATATACTCGATGCGTCACGCAACGGTATGAACCTTCCCCACAGCGCCAGATTCGCCATAGTGACCTTCCTCCACGCCCTGGGCCTGGATTATGACGGTATCATCAGGGTATTCTCCGAATCTCCCGACTTTGATGAAGAAAAATCGATGTATCAGATCAAGCACATAACCGGCGAACTCAACGGAACCGACGGATACAGTCCGCCGGAGTGCAAAACCATGAAAACCAACGGATTGTGCTATGCGCCGGACGAAATATGCGCCAAGGAGTGGATGAACCACCCCCTAAGCTATTATCGTTTCAAATCCGGTACATGGAAAAACGAAACGAACGGAAAAAAGGTTCAGTGATTGTCTTCGGCACATAAGTTGCGCCAAGTGATTATTCCTCTCTGTATTGCCGTAAGGTTGCCCACGACAGCGAACCAAATCATCATGATTTCCATCCAGTTGATGTTGAATCCGGCTATGTCGAAAGATCCGTAACCTACGGCGGACATAACGAACTGTATTATCGGGAACAGTGTCGAAAGAACCACTCTGTCTGCACGGCCCAACAATCCCGCATAAAGACGCGGTGCTCCGATTGCCTGTGCCTGCGTACCCATGTAGGATGTCAGCAATACTCCCACAAGTGCAAGAATGCCCAAATACGGATCGCACCATGCGCTGACCGCAACTCCGCCTATCATGAACACATCTGCATATCTGTCAAAAACGTGATCAAGATAGTCTCCTTTGCGTCCTGCTTTACCTGCAAGTTTTGCGACTTTTCCGTCCAATGCATCGAAATATCCCGATACCAGAACCGCAATGGCTCCCACAATCAAAAGAAGCTCATTCTCGGCACTGAAGTAGAATATGACTCCGCAGACAAGTGCCAGAATAAGACCTGCCCAGGAAATCATGTTTGGGTTTACATTAATCATCTTCTTCGCGACGGGAGTCAATGCAAAATCGGCCCTCGCCCTCTGTCCATCTAGAACCATTTGTCCATCTCCGAAGACCAATCGGCCCTTCCTGGCGGGTAATCCGCACCATTGCCTTTTACAATTTCCGATACCGCATCCGCAGAATCGGAAACTCCGCACGACGTACAGTCCACTTCATAAACGGGAATGTCCGAATCCGTAGCTTCGCACAGAATCACATCGAGAATTTCAGACTGTACGTTCTCGCGTACCTTGTCCTCGTCATACCCGCGGGAACGCAATCTCTCCGCAAGAATGTCCGGGTGACAGCGCAATACGATTATGGCACGGCAATCCATCAGATGCGAAAGATGGCTGTCCATCAGCACGATGCGGGATTCGTCGTGCCTGTATTCCTCCAAAGAATCGTTCAGTGCTTCCAGTTCTACTTCGTACGTGTGTCTCTTGGGATCCAATGCACCGAGAAGGCCGTGCCTGCGTATGTGATCGTTCATGTCAATCACTTCGAAACCGCGCCTGCGCAGTTCTTCTGATACTGCGGTCTTTCCTGTTCCTGGGGTGCCGGTGATTGCATACAACGGCATATCAGCACAGCTCCGAAAGATACGGCTCGGCGCGGGCCATGACGTCATCCCATGAAGGAATATTGGTCAGTGCACCCGTAGCCTCCACGACAAACGATGATACGGCGGATGCAATAACCAAAGCTTCGTGTTTTCCGTAATTCCTGTAGAGTGCGGCATAATATCCTGCACGGTACGAATCTCCCGCTCCAGTCGCATCCACAACCTTGTCTGCCTTTACGACAGGTATATCGAATCTCTCGTCGCCTATGCGGGCTCTGCTGCCCTTTCCGCCGTGTGTGCAAACCACCATATCCGCATCGACATCGAGAATATCATCTACTCCAGCATATTTCGCCAGTGATTCGGCCTCGAAATTATTGCAAAACAGCGAATCCGACATTTCAAGAGCCGGGATGAAACAATCTCTGTTCCAGATGCGATGCGATTCCTGAGCCGGGTCCAGAGAAACGGACTGAGCCTTTCCCAGAGTCTTCATGACTTTGATGTAGTATGAAGGCTGACCCGTGCAGAAATGTACGTAATCGGATTGTCTGGCTTTACCGTTGAGCAGAATTCCTGTTTCATCCGCAAAACCCTGCGGACCTTGATAGAACAGAACCTTCTGTGTGAGATTCGGATCGTTGACGATTACGCACGTGGAAGTGTCGAACCCGTCCACGGTTACAAACTCCTCCGTATCCAGACCAGACGACTCTACGAATTTTCTGTATTTATCCGGAAAATCCTTGCCTACGAATGCGGCAATAGCCGTAGGACAACCGAGCAGTGCCGTGGCAACGGCTATGTTTGTACCTGTGCCTCCGAGAGACGAATCCTTGGTGAGAACATCCTCGGAGGTGTTGTCGCGCGGAAACTTACGAACGGTCAGAATCTGGTCCAACGTGACGTGTCCGTATACCGTAAGGAAAGGCTTCAGGTGCCTTCCTCCCATCCGGCGACATACTTAATCTGCTCTTCCGTCATGGTATCGATGGTAACGCCCATGGAACGCAACTTAATGGCAGCAATCTCCGAATCGATTTCGTGCGGAACATTGTAAACCTTACTTTCCATAGTTTTGTAATTCTGAGTCATATAAACAAGACCCAGCGCCTGTGTGGCAAAGCTCATATCCATAATTTCGGCCGGATGTCCCTGACCTGCGGCAAGATTCATCAGACGACCTTCGGCTATAAGGTAAAGCAGCCTTCCGTCCGCAAGCCTGTACTGATCTATAAAATCCCTGACTCTTTCACAGGAAACCGATGCTGCTTCCAAAGCAGGTTTGCTTATCTCGTTGTCGAAATGACCTACGTTGCCCATAATGCACCCGTCTTTCATCACGGCAATGTGTTCGGCACGGATGATGTCCTTGCATCCCGTAACTGTAATGATAATGTCGGCAACCTTCACGGCTTCGATCATCGGCATTACTTCGTAACCGTCCATCTTTGCCTCTATGGCTTTGATGGGATCGACTTCGGTCACGATAACCGATGCGCCCAGACCTTTGGCCCTCATAGCCACGCCCTTTCCGCACCAACCGTATCCTGCGACAACGAGCCTCTTTCCGGCTACGATAAGATTTGTGGCATTCATCCAACCGTCGAATGTAGACTGTCCGGTACCGTACCTGTTGTCGAACATAAACTTCATTTTCGCATCGTTGACATCCAAAACCGGAAACTTCAGTACGCCGTCGGATGCCATAGCTCTCAGTCTTACCACTCCGGTTGTTGTCTCCTCATTGGCTGCCTTCACATTGGGAAGAGCATCCTTGCGGGTTGTGTGAACCATGGATATGAGATCTGCACCGTCGTCTATGATGAAATCCGGGTGCATATCCAGAACCTTATTGAGATTGGAATAGTATTCATCCGACGACTCCCATTTCTTGGCATAAACCTCGAGGCCATATTCCTCGCGGAGAGCCAGTGCCACAGAATCATCTGTAGACAGAGGATTGCAGCTTGCCAATCTTATCTCTGCCCCGGCATCGGCCAATGTGACCGCAAGCATACCGGTTTTAGCTTCCGTGTGAAGTGCCATTCCTACTTTGAGTCCGGCCAAAGGCTGTTCTTTAACGAAACGTTTTCTTATATCCATGAGAGCGGGCATGTGGTTCTCCACCCAATGCAGCCTCAGCGATCCTTTTTTGAGAAGATCTTCCATTTAATTTCCTCCTTCAAATTCCGCCATGAGTCCGTTGCATATCTCAGTGACGGTTTTACGACGATTCTCTTTGTTGGAGAATCCGTTGATAATTTTCCTTATGTCATCATCTTTTCCGCGCAGTTCATCCATAAAACGCATAATATTTTCCAATGCACGGGTCATTTCGTCAGAAATCGGAACCGTTGCTACCTTTGACGTACGGGAAAGCGGGTTCAAATCAATGGAAATTACTTTCTTTCCCATCGAAACCAACGCCTGTGCGCGATCTCCATCCTCTATTGGAACGATTATTACATCGGATGAAAAAATTCCTTCATCTGTACAAAGAGCACGATCGTGATTCAAACCTTCGATTCTTCTGTCCGGAGTACGACCTAGAACGTTCTTTGCGCCCTGTGACTCAAGATATGAAATCAGCCCGTCCATTCTTTCGGGCGTACGATGAAACAAATTAACTTCCAATTTGGCAGGAACTGCATTTGCCAGTGCTATTAAATTAAGAGAATCTAATGCTATGGCATTTCCGTTTGCACATACAACAGGGTTCTTTGCGGCCAACAGATAAGCTGCTGCTGCCTTTTCGGCTTCCAACGCAGCAGACGTACTTTTCTCGCCCATGAGATAATCATACGCTTCTCCGCGCCCGTGCGATATGAGCCCTGTCGGTGTAACCAGGCCCTTGTTTACCATATCTGCCAGACGCTCACGCGTCATCAACGATTTGTATCTGGGATGATCTTTAGGAATGTCCACGCTTCCGTATCGTACCGATGCTATAAACGATTTCATAGACAATTTTAAAATCACGATGGTTAACGCACGCGCTTTCAATTAACAATCTCTTCAGATACTACTTCGAAATTTTTACCGTTGAAACATATGCCGTATGTCAGAATCCTGCCCTTCATTGAACGGAAGTAATCTTTTTCTCTAATCTGAGACAATGCGCGTTCCGCATACATCTGCATATCCTTCTTCGCTCTGGATTTCTTCAGTTCGATTATGATACTTGGCAATCCCGAACGGCGCGGTTTCATGATTATATCAGCTCTGCCGTTTCCGGATTCTTTCTCCAAATATACTTCGTATTTTCCTTCGCTGCTCATTGCGGCGGATCCGATGATAAACTGGTAATCTTTCTCTTTTGAAAGAAGAATAAACGGGATATTTCTGTCAAGAATCGTTGTCAAAGATTCTCTAATCATACTCATATCATTTCTTTCGAATCCTGTAAACAATATCTTGAATGTGGATGCCGAACCGTTATGGATGTGTTCGGCCATCATTTCTCCGAACACATCACGCATTTCATTGTTCGGAATCGATATGGCATAATTGAATTCTCTGGGTATCGCATTGAGATATCCGGAGACGGCCATCACCGAATATATAACGGACGGGTTTGAGATTACCTCTTTCATGGCCACGGTCGGTTTTATCTCTGCTATTACAGTCTTGTCGTTGGCCAAATCGACGAGATCCGAGTATATTTCATCGGTGGCGTTGTCAATCAGAGTATCGATGATGTCATTACCGCTGGTTCCGGCCCAGTATGTCCCAGGTTCGAAACCATCATGCACATACGAGAAAATGCTCCAAGGATTGTATATCTCTGCGTTTCCGAATCTGTATCCGTCGTACCATTCCTTGGCTTCGGCAAACTTCTCGGGATGTTCATAATATTCGCATATTTCTTTCACTTCTGCTTCGGTAAATCCGTATCTCTCGTCAAAATCTTTGGAGAAGATATTATTCGCACGAAGATTGTTCAATCCCGAGAATATACTTTCTTTAGCAATCTGCATTATTCCCGTAACAACAGCGAAACTCATATGAGTATTGCTTTTTAATACGGAAGAATAAAAGCCCTTCAGGAACGAAAGAATATACTCATAGGTATCTTTGTTGAACGAACTGTTGATTGGATTATCATATTCGTCGATAAGGACAATCGGTTTGACACCATGATGGTATTCGATCATTTCGCACATATTCAGTAAAGATGCTTCCAACTCGACTCTGCTGAACTTTTTGACAGGTATTCCGAAACATGTTTCACGCAGATACTCCGGAACCTTATCGCTTTTTTTCAGGTATTCGAACTGTCCGTATACCGACGTAATCTTAACTTTCATTTTGTCCATGAAATCTTCCACAGTATCCACAATGGGATCTTTCATGGACATGAAAATCACCGGAAACGTGTTCATCAGTTTTATGCAGTTCTCGTGTTCCTGAACTTTCAGGCCGTCGAACCAGGTGTTTCCTTTGTACTTCATGTTGAAGAACGCATCTATCATTGACAAATTGAGTGATTTGCCGAAACGCCTCGGTCTGGTGAAAAGATATACCTTGTTTCCATCATCGATGATGTCCGAAATGAGTTCGGATTTGTCGACGAAATAGTAATTTCCGTCGCGGATTTCTATGAAATCGTCGATTCCTGTCTGCGGCATCTTCAATTTGAATTCCCCTTTCATGTAGTATAATTGTGCATGTATGATTTTTAATTCTAATCAGTGGATTCAGCCGACAAATATGTTGAACCGCATAGGTATTTAAATGACCTTCGTAAAGCTTTCGGGTTTGAGATTGCTTTGTTATTACACTTCAATTCAATATTAAATAGAAACCAAGGGCAAAATCGATTTAAAATACGTGTTCAACAATAATTCCACTTCCAACAATCAAAACCAAAGATGTGAACTTGCATTATACAGGCGACTGCCTTATCAAAAGAAACTCTTTTAAGTACAATGTAGCACTCATTCCGACTATGCCTGAGATACGTATCGTTGTCGTTGGAGCAAAATATGAAGGAAACGTGGGCGCTATTGCCAGATCTATGGCTAATTTTGACGTTAAAGAACTATATCTCGTTAACCCGTGTGAATTGGGCGACGACGCATACCGCAGATCGAAGCACGGAAACTTCATTCTCGACAATGCCTGCATCGTATCGAGTTTCGAAGAAGCAGTAAAAGACTGTTTTCTTGTTGTTGGAACCAGCGGCGTAACCACAAAACGCGACAGAAATTATACCAGAGTGCCTGTCCCCGTGCGTGAATTTGCAGAACATTGTCGCGGTTATGAAGAGCGCATCGCAATTGTGTTCGGACGCGAAGACATAGGCCTTCTCCAGGACGAACTTAATCTGTGTGATGTTTTGATAACCATCCCCACCGGTGAAGAATACCCCATACTGAACCTGTCACACGCGGCAAACATCGTGATGTATGAATTCTACCAAGCAGAACACGTTCCGCGCAGACCCGAACCGGCCGACAGACATGAAAGAGAACTTATGTTCGAATTCTTCGGAGATCTTATGGCTGCCGTCGAATACCCTCCGAACCGCAGAGAATCCACCAATGTCATGTTCAGACGCATGATGGGGCGCTCGATTCCAACCAAATATGAATACAACACAATCATGGGCATAATCGGAGATGCTGCTAAAATTATCAAATACGGAAAACCCTGGGAGAAAAACAAGTCAGAGGATGACGGGAAAGAAGAAAAGAATGACTGAATCTTCCTGATTTGTTCTTTTGACAATATCCGGAAGGTTCCCGGTTGTTGCGATGAGTTCAGAAGTCAGATTAAAAGTAAAATCCGAATTTACGTTTCCTCCGACCATCGCAACAGTCGCTCCCTTATCGGATTTTGTACGATACATTAAAGATTTTAGCGCACGCGTCACCGAACCTTTCGGAGGGAGATCCGAAGAATACGCGAGAGTATAAACACCCTCGGAGAATGTGCTGAAAAACGGTCCGCGCACATATGTTGTCAACATCTGCACCGCGTATGCCAGTACATAAGAATTGTATTTCAATAAATCTAAAAACGATGTGTCTTCATCATACGCGTTTATTGTATCCATATCAATTATGAATGAAATGTCTGCCCCGTCGGCAAGAACTTTAATTGCATCATCACCCAATTTACGGCGCTCGTGTTCAAAGGCCATCGGAAGGCCCATGATAGCAACAATCTTTGATCCGTGACTTCTGGCACAATCCATTACGGATTGAACCGCTTTAGTAGTATGTCCGCCCAACATTGAGAAAATGACCGCTACTCGTACCCCGTCCAACATACTGTCTACAAAAGCCATCGTCTCTTCAAAAGATTCGTTGTCCGAAAGTAAAAATGCGTCATCATCTTTATCCAAAGCCGGTGTATCGTGTTTAAGGAACACAGTTTGTATTTCAAGATCCAATGATGATTCGTCCAATATTCTGAATGCGCCACCGCCACATACAATCATCAAAGAATCATTTGTCATCGGTGACACCGTTATGCCTGTAAACAATTTTGCGCAACTCGGATTGCGGTATATCTGGAATTGGGATGTAATCGTCTTCGGGAGGATTATTCTTCAATGCCTCGCGATCCTCATCGGACAGTCTCGAAGAGATAAATTCGGAAACTGCCGTTATAACTGCTTCGGACATAGACTTAACCATGCCGTGATCGATCATGTATTGAAGTTCTTCCATCATCTCGGGAGAGAGTCTGGCAAAAATTCTACTATCCATATAAACTCCTCCAAACTAAAAAGATAGGGGTAAAAAGTTTGTAGTAGCCAAGATAGACCAACTAGTTCATCCGAACAGGGCGGAGAGACCGGCTGCGGCCTCTTCCTCACTGACTGCCTCTTCCTCAGGCTCGGCTGCGGCTGCGGCGGGTGCCTCAGCTGCGGCTGCTGCGGGGGCGGCGGCAGCGGCTGCGGGTGCTGCGATAGCGGCACTTGCGATAGCCTCTGCGATGTCGACTCCCTCAAGGGAAGCAACCAGTGCTTTGATCTTGGCTGCGTCAGCGTCGACTCCGGCGGCGGTCAGGACAGCTTTGATAGCGTCCTCGGTAATGTCTTTGCCGGCAGAGTAGAGCACCATTGCACTGTAGATATACTCCATTTCATTCAACTCCTTTTGTTTAGCCGAATAATGCACTTAGGCCAGCGGCTGCTTCTTCTTCGCTGACCTCTTCTTCTTCCTCTTCCTCGACGGCGGCTGCGGCGGGTGCCTCAGCGGCTGCTACGGGCGCGGCGGCGGCTGCCGCAGACATTTTAGCTGCGATAGCGTCGGACGTGTATCCGCAAGCACGAGCAACAGACAGCATCTGAGCGTCTGCTTTCGCGACAAGGATGTCGATATTCTCTTTGGTCGGTATCGCAGCAGCGACGGAAAGACCAAGGGTCTCCCTGAACGCCTTAGCAATAAGCGGAACGATAGTCTCCTTTGTGGGGAATGCAATCGAAACACCGAGTGCAAGTGCGTTGTGAGCTGCTGTAGCGAACATCGTGGAATAGTAATCTTCGGGAATGTCGAGAACGTCCCTGTGGTAGACAACTCCCTCTTCGTAGGCGGCTCTAAGGTCCATACCGACGATCATAGGGAGGATCTCCAACTTGGGGAGCATTGCTGCGATAGGTCCGGAAATCGGCTCTCCGGCCTTCACCAGGGGGGTGTCCTTCTTGATTACGATCTTTCCTGCCTCAATAGCTGCAGGAAGGCCTATTTTTTGAAGCTCTCCGATAATCGGTCCGGGTCCGAACGGTGTCGGTCCTTTGGGTACAACGATATCGATAGGTGCGAGCTGTCCCTCCTTTGCAGGAGCGGGGGTCATGGTTGCCTCAAGCTTCTTGAAAAGTTTGAAGGGGTCCATGTCCGTTGCGACAATTGCGCACTGACCGTGAATCGCGTCTTTGAGTGCTTCGAGTCCGGGTTTCTCTTTTGCTGCCTCGTCGATAGCCAAGAGCATAAGGTTATTCTTGGTCATCTTCAATTTTGCGTGAGCCCTCAGACCGGCCCTCATCGACTGGACCTGCTGTCCGGGAATACCTGCCATGTCGACAACGGCAACAACAGGGTACTCGTGCATGTCCTGTACCAACTCGCTTACCAGATCCTTCTTCCAAGCTGCGACGTGTGCCATCTTTGAACCTCCTTACTTACATGATCTTCTCGGATGGACCCATTGTTGTCTTGACGTAGGCGGAAGCAATGTTGTGCTTTCCCTTCTCAAGTTTGGACTCGACACGCTTCAGAATAAGCTCGATATTGTCGGCAATCTGCTCTGCGGTCATGTCCACGGAACCAACGGGTGCGTGGAAGGTCATTCTGTCTTTCGTCCTGATGGACACAGACTTGCGGAGACCGTCAATCATCGCGGCCGGATCTGCTCCGGGTGCGATGGGCTTAGGCATCTTTCCGCGAGGACCGAGAACGGTACCGAGTCTCTTACCGACGACAGCCATCAAGGGTGCCTCGGCAATGAAGTAAGTGGTGCTGTTCGCGATCTTCTTAGCCTGTTTCTTGTCGTCCGCAATTGCTCCGAGTTCATCGGGAGTAATTACGAGATCGGCCACGTCTTTGGCTTTCAAGGCTAGTTCGCCACCACCAATCACACAGATCTTGATGGACTTTCCGCGACCGTTAGGGAGGACGATATCCTCTGTGATACGGTTCTTAGGGATTGTCAAATCAACATCGGTAAGATTGATGGCCAACTCAACCGTTTCAGTAAAATTGCGCTTCTTTGCACTCTCGAGTGCTTTCTGCACAGCCATTACGGTTGGTTTTTCTGCCAATACAATTCCTCCTCGTAGTACTTGCGAGTCATCAGACTCTCCTACAAGTAGACGTCCCTATTCACAATTAGTATTTAAAAGATATTATCGTCAACGCATAACGGCAAATAATGCGCCAAAACTTAATCTGACAGGCAATCCGCTGGAATTCATATCAGATCTTTAAGATGATTCATCGCCAGGATTACACTTGACGTAGGAATTACTCTTGATACGGGTATCGAAAGAATTTTTTCGACCGTCGGAGCTACAATCGGCGCACAAACGACTCCCAAGGCGCCGTCTCTTTCTGCGTGCACTGCTGCAATAATCGCATCCTCCACGGTCGCAACGGGATACTCTTTGACTTTGACCGTCATACCGTCCAAATCAATCTGGTGGGGCATGCTCTCCACCACAACTGTATCTGCTATAACCGCTATAAAACGGGAATCTTCCGGACCTTGCATTATCTTCAATGCTTTGATGATTTGACGCACGGTTCTCAGATTGGGTTCGCGCACATCCTCCAGTATCTTGTACATCGTACTCTGTGAAATTCCGCTAACCTGACAGAATTCGTTGAGCGACATGCCCAATTCATCATCTAGAATATGCTTGAAAGCCTTACGGAATCCTCCTTCCTCTCTGAGCATTCCGGCAATGAGATCTGAAACGGTCATTCAACCGACCTCGCATACGATGCTGCCGACATTCCCGCGACACATCCTTCCCCTACGGCTTTGGCGAGCTGCCACGGTTTTCCGGTTATGTCTCCGCAGGCATAAACTCCCTTCACCGATGTGGAACAATCACGGCCGATACGTATCGTATCATCAATTTCCGGCATGACGCCTATGTCCATAGCGACATCAACTGCAGAACGGGCCCCCAGTTCTATGAAGATACCGTCTGTGGGTATAATCGTGCCGTCGGAGAGAGTTATGCTTTCAACCTTATCGGAACCGTTTATGGAAACGGGTTTTGACTTGTACATGCGGACACCGCTTGAAACTGCTTTGTCTATAAGTGTCTGGTTTACGCCATCCTCCCACATAACCCATGAAGTTTCGGATGCGTAATGCGTCATCATCTCGGCCGAAACCGCAGCTTCGGATTCGTTTCCGACCAAAACCGCCCTGCGGCCTTTATAGAAGTTACAATCGCATACCGCACAGTAACTGACTCCTTTTCCGTACAGTTCGTTTTCGCCGGGTAAACCGAGCTTCAAACGGGATATGCCCATTGCGAGCACAACCGCTTTGGATTCCACAACTTTGCCGCTGTCCAAAACAAAGTTGAACAGAGATCCGTCCGCCGAGGCTTTGACTACGTTTTCTTCTATGAATACTGCTCCGGACTCGACAGCCTGAGCTTTTCCTCTCTTTAGAAGTTCAGCTCCGGATACGAGTCCGGTTCCGAAGTAATTGTCCAGTTCCGTATCGGAAATCGCACTGCCGGACATCTTGCCGACTACAACCGTGGATGCTTTCTTTCTGGAAGCATGCATTGCCGCCTGTATTCCTGCCGGTCCGCAGCCGATTACCAATACATCTACGTTCATCGTATCAGAACAGAGACGAAACTTCGGCTATGACGTCTTCTTTGGGTCTAAGGCCTACGAGACTGTTGACAAGAACCCCGTTCTTAAAGACAAGAAGTGTGGGAATGGCATTGATCTGAAACTTCATTGCAATGCCCTGGTTGTCATCGGTGTTGAGTTTTGCCACACCGGCTTTACCGGCAAGATCCTGAGCAACTTCGTCCACAATGGGTCCCATTCTCCTGCAGGGTCCGCACCATGGAGCCCAGCAGTCAATAATCGCAACGGCGTTCTCTTTTATGAAATCGTCAAAATTCTTCTCGTTGAGTTCTGTAACCATATTATCTATACGGTTATCGACTCATATGTATAAAATACAATTTGTTTTATCACAATTGTCCAACCGATGCCCCCGGCCGTCAAAGGTCGGAGGGCAGATTGGTCAAATAAGGATATTCTCCGATTTCATCGATTATCATATCCAGGTCTTTGCCGTATAATTGCGACAACTCCCTGTGCAACAACTCGATTCTTTCGGCTCCGCGGTAAAGACCCTTAGATGACAGTTTGTAAACACTGTATGTGTGCGGAACTACGCGGTTATCGCTTACCATGTTGTCGGCATGCGCAACTATTTTTTCTTCCAACGTAGACGGCATGTAATCCTCGGCCGGAAGACCCAAATCTTTGACATCTTCCTCGTCGAGCCCGGCTCCGGTATGCTTGCGTACGATGTCCACCAGCGATTCGGGAAGGCCCAAATCCCTCACGATACATGAACCGTTATATGCATGCATGATAGAATGGTCTACGGAACGTCCTATGTCGTGCAACAAGGCTCCTGCTACCGCAAGATCTCTGTCCGCATCCTTTATTCCATCACAAATCGCATCCGTTACGGCCCTGACTGTGCAACAGTGTATCACAACACGGGCCTTACACCCTGCTTCAACAAGGTACCTGATACAATCCGTATCACTCGGGACGCTCGACAACCGTCTTCCCCCTTTCGTTGGGAACTACAGTTAACTTACCGTCACGATCGGAATACAAGGCTTCCCCTCCGGTGAAACGGTCGAGGAATATGGCCAACGCGGCAATCTCCGAATGCGGCTGATTGCCTACGGAAATATTGAAATCGGCACGGTCATAAACCTCTCTGGGCACCTTCTCTGCTCCGACAACAACAAGAATGTCCTCGTCGCGGGGAATCTGCGGAAGAGCTACGTCCACTCTCTGTCCATACATAGTCAAATGGACTACTTTTCCGGGCCAATCCTTGATTTTTCTATGCCAGTTGATGCCTGTTTCAATGGTGTAGTCGCCACCGAATCTTCCTACGACACTGCGTATATTCTCTTCCAACACCGGGTCTTCGGTATCTACAAAAATACCTTTACAACCCAGTGCTCTCGAAGACAATGCCACATGCGTCGTAACACGTTTGTCTCTGTCGGGACGGTGTCCGATTCTCATTATCCAGATTCCGGACATGATGCTTACTCTTCGTGGATGAGCTCTATTCTGTGTCCACGGTAATCCATCTTGACTGATCTGCGGACAAGGCTCTTAAGCATTGTCGATGTGAGTCCGAGTGCCTCGGCGACATCGCCAGAGAATCTTCCATCTTTTCCGACTTCGGCAAGGATTTTACCCTCGATTTCGGCGTATTCCTGATCTCCCATCATGGCTGCAGTTAAAACATCACTTATTTCGTAAACCGGCCACTGGGCATTAATGCTGAACGAGGTGTAATACGTATGGTAGGATTTTTCCGGGTACCCGCCGTTTTTGGAAAGCCAGCGCGTTTCAACCAACTTCATTTTCTCAAAGAAAATGATGGCATCCTTTCCTTCGGGACCGAATTTCTGCTCGATTTCATCGAGAGTCCTCCATTCCAAGGTCACCTCTTTAAGCACGTCTCTTTTCACGGGCGTGTCAACGGATCTCAGCATGGGAACAAGTTCTGAAGGTTCGTTGATGACCTTTATTCTATTCATAAATAGGTTCATGCAATTGTATGTATATAAATATAAGTTGAGACTCCCCTATATATATCGTTGTTTTCGCCAGACTCAAAATGAGGCCTTTTTTGAAAAAACATCCACATAAGTTTAATAACGCATTTAACATTAGGAACATTAATGAAAACCGAAAAGCAGCCTGAACTCAGATGGCAATGCCTTAACTGCTACAGGACCTTCAAAGGTGAAGATGCCGAGCAGAAAGCACTGGACTGTTGCGGTTCGCTGGTCCAGGGCTGGTGGGCAAATTATGCCAAATGGGGCAAGCAGAAGTGGTACGGACGCTGATCCGAACGGGCCCTTCGAGGCCCACCTTTTAATTATTCTTTAAATCGATTAAGGGTGTGGTAATACGGACACTAAATCCATGCTGGCGATTAATGGCGAGTTTGAACTTCTTGAACGCCATGTTATGATTGTCAAAGTAGTACGTGAGAATCAACCTATCGGCCTCATAAGACTGTCCGAAATAACCGGCATACCCAAACATAAAGTTCGCTACTCGCTTAAACTGTTGGAACAAGACGGCATTATTATCCCGACACAGGGCGGAGCAACTGTATCCGACAGTTATGATGAATACATAGAATCACTGAAGGAATACATTGACGGCCTTTATGAACGTATAGAAAAATTACGTTCTATTTTTTAAGTAAAAGTTCACTCCGCAATCTATATTCTATAAACGGAATGGCACTAGTTACTGACTGCATCCACTAAATCTTTTTAAATACAGAACAACAATAATTATT
>SAMEA104315432__coassemble_691_pt1 | contig 15356 bp, 13 predicted proteins | sample SAMEA104315432__metabat2_high_PE_023 | metagenome-assembled genome bin SAMEA104315432 (sample SAMEA104315432) | gut metagenome | biome: Monkey gut; feature: monkey-associated habitat; material: faeces | place: China | collected 2013 | reverse complement strand
GTCTGTGCGATGGCATGGAAAAGTTATACGGGCCGTACCAATATCGCAGGAATCCTCAACAAGTTGGGTCTGAGCGAAGGTTTGGCTATACAGGGATATTGGAACCGTATGGTTTCATCGCCCGAGGGGCATCACTGCCCGGAATGCGGCGCACCATGCAAATGTTACGGAGTGTTCTGGAGAAAGAAAATTCTTTGATACGGAATAAGTCGGATTGGTTTGCGATCGGTTACGAATCAGTTCTGATCAAAGCAGTGATACGCAATTATTCCGAAAAGATGCGATGTCAGTAAAGACGGTCCAGATTTAATAAAGTTCTTTGAATGTCGCCTGAACACTATTTCAAATGTAGCCAGTAATCAGGACTATATAATTTGTAGATTATCTCAATTTATGTTTTATGAGCATGGAGGGAAGTCAGGGAGGAATATTCCCTTAAAAAGAACGGCTGCGGCAATTGCATTAGTATCGGTGTTTGCCGTAGTTTGTTTGTTCTTACCATGTAGTTCAGATTCCGCGGATGCCACGGAAGAGACCAGCGGTAAGTGCGGAGACAACGTCTACTGGAATTTGAATGTGGATACAGGGGAACTTATTATTTCCGGTACCGGAAAGATGACCGATTACACCGAAACCCATGCTCCGTGGAGGGAGATGAATGTTCGTAGCCTGACAATCGAGGAAGGCGTGGAGTCGATCGGAGTATATGCATTCGATAGTTGCGACAGATTGGTTTCCGTAAGTATTCCGGATAGTGTGACATTAATCAGATATAACGCGTTTGGCAGATGTCCGTTGTTGGCCGATGTACATTTGGGTAACGGAGTGACAATTATGGAACACGATGTGTTTAACGGATGTCCGTCGTTGACCTCTCTGTTGATTCCCGACAGTGTAACCAAAATCGGATCATCGGCGTTTTATGGATGCAGTTCGTTGGTATCAATAAACATGCCGAACATATCTGTTATCGAATCGTCCATATTCAGAGACTGCAAATCACTGAGATCCATAACAATTCCCGACAGTGTAACCAAAATCGAAGATTACGCGTTCACAGAATGCAAATCATTGACTTCGGTGTATATCGGTAGCGGAACAGTATCATTAGGAAAGCAGCAGTTTGCTACATGCACATCGTTAACTTCCATATCTGTTTCGGAATCCAATGAAAATTATTCTTCGGAGAACGGTGTCTTATTCAGCAAGGATATGACCGAACTTATACAGTATCCGATCGGAAATACAGACACTGAGTACACTATTCCTGAAACTGTTAAAACCATTGATAAATCCGCATTCAATGACTGCAGTTCACTTAATTGCATCAGGATTCCAGACAGTGTAACCGAAATCGGAAGATATGCCTTTGAAGGATGCTCGTCGCTTTCATCCGTTACGCTTTCGAACAATCTTTCTTTGATTGACAAACAGGTTTTCAAAGACTGTTCATCGATTTCATCCATTGAAATTCCCGACAGTGTAACAGAAATCGAAAGACATGCCTTTGAAGGATGCTCGTCGCTCTCATCCGTTACAATCGGTGACGGTGTTATATCTATTGGAATTCGTGCATTTGAAAGATGTATATCGCTTAAATCTATAATAATTCCCGGCAGTGTGACGTCAATCGAATCGTGTGCATTCATTGGATGCACATCTCTAGAATCAATATCTGTCGACGGATCCAACGAGAATTACCGTTCTGACAACGGCGTTTTGTTTACCAATGACGGAACTGTGCTGATACAATATCCGATCGGGAACAGGAATCAATCATATATTGTTCCGGATGATGTAAAATCCATAAATGAATACGCATTTTACAAGTCCGCATTTTTGGAATCTGTCATCATTCCCGATGGTGTGACTTCCATCAAATCATATGCATTCAACGGATGTACATCTATCGTTTCGATAACGATCCCCGGCAGTGTAACGTCAATCAAATCGTGTGCATTCAACGGGTGTACATCTCTAAAATCAATATATGTCGATGAATCCAACAAGAATTACCGTTCTGACGATGGAGTACTGTTTACCAATGACGGAACTGTACTGATACAGTATCCAATCGGAAAGGCCGATACATCATATATCATTCGGGACGGTGTATCAAAAATCGATGACGGTGCTTTTAAGGGATGTAAATCTCTTATTTCAATAACGATTCCAGGCAGTGTTAAAGATCTGGGGGACGATGTGTTTTTCGAATGCGAATCGCTCGAATCCATATCAGTGGAAGAATCCAATAAAATATACCGTTCCGAAGATGGGGTATTGTTTGATGTCGGCATGACAAAGCTCATACAGTATCCTTCCGGGAAAACCGATTCTGAGTATATTCTCCCGGATTCTGTAGATTCTGTAGCAGGCAAGGCATTTGTAGGGGCTGTTGCATTGAAGGCAATTTTGGTAGGCGAAGGCAACAAAGAATATAGATCCGAAGGGGGAGGATTGATACAAGGTGATGCTTTGATAGTGTGTCCTGCCGGAATCGAGGAATATACCGTACCGCTCGGAGTATTGGAGATAAAAGAATATGCATTCTCCGGAGACAATCTGAGAACGGTGACCTTTGCATATAATGATGCAGTTGTTCGTGGCTATTCTTTCTATAACTGCCATTCTTTGAACAAGATTGTAATCCTGGAAGGCGCGGATGTCGAATTCGGGGAACAATCTATATGTTCGGATACCGTAGGAAATATACACATAGTTGCGCCCGAGGGATTCACAATTCAGAGTAATGCGGTGTCCGAAGGTATCGAAGTTGTGTTCGATGACGATTCAGATTCCGATTCAGGTTTCTCCGCGAAGTATGTAGCCGCAACGGCAGTGATTTTGGTTGTATTGGTTGCTGCCGCATTCTTCATAAGGAAAGTTTAAAACTGTTTAAGGGCCGCAGGGCCCGTACATCACACAATGGATGCCGGTATCGAAGACTACTCCGACTAGGATGTTTTCTTCATCCGGCATTCCATCGGTTATTTCGGACAGGACGTTTGATAAAACACTTTCATCAAACACTGTTCCGGTGGCATCGATTATTACCAAATCCATACATTCGTCAATCGTCACGGTGTAGGCATATGTACAATGTATGTTGCGCACGGATACGGAGCATTGGTTGTTTGCAACCAAATCGATCAGGAATAAATTGAGATAGGCAGTATGTTTCACAGTCGACAGTATGTTTTTCAGACATTCGACCGTTTTATCGGACGGATGTTTAAGATTGTGTGTTAAATCTGTCATAGATTCACAGTCGATCGGATCTCTTTTGCTCAGAAAATCGCGTATTATCATTTTTGATTGCATGTTAGGTATCGAAACGCATTTTCCGTCATATGAGAGAATACCGGTTTGAATCAGAAGATTCAGGGTATTGTCGCAACAGGTTACATCGAGTTTTTGCCAACGAAATTCATATTCCGATTTTCCGTCAGACAATAGGCGCAAATAACGCGTCGGATTGAGTGTATATAAATCACTGATTATTTTTTCAAGTAATGTACGATCTGCGGAAACATCGCGATAGATTCCGGGTTTGTAATTGCCCATGCAGAAAGATGTTACGCATAACGGGCTGAGAATGGGATAATTGCCACAGCCGTATCCGCCGTACCATTTGACAACATAATCGAATACGCAGTCGGAGATTATCAGTTTGCGTACGTCGATATCCGAAAATCCGAACATCGGATCGGGACGAAGGAGGCCGTATACAACATCGGTATTTTTCAGATTCACCTCGGATTCCGGTATTGTGACCGATGCGAAAACGGCTTTGTACAATCCCGGAGCGGTTGCAACGGAATTCATGAATCTGTTCATGACTTCCATTTTATCACGACTTTTCCGGGTATAATCACGAAATGTCGCGTCCCAGCCATCTACAATAACCACTGTCTCTTTGCCGAAATCCGCGCTCAGAGCAGATATAAGGCGTATCAGCAGAGCGGTGCCGTCTGTATCTTTCTGTTTGCGCCGTAACTCGAACGGAAATTCAGATACAGTCGCTTCTATTGCCTTTGCGAGATTTGTCTTCAGCTCTTCTGCGTTTTTTCCGTGCAGTCTTTGCAGATCGAGATACACAACCGGGAATGCATTGCGAATTTCATACAGATCTTTGTTTTTCGATATTTCAAGATCTTCGAACAGACCGGTTCCCTGATATTCCACATTCAGGAAACAGTCCAGCATCGACAGGTTTACCGTTTTTCCGAATCCCCGGGGGACACAGTACATTACAAGGGGTTTGTCAACGCGTGACAGGATGTCCTTTACGAAGAGGGATTTGTCCATGAAGCATCCTCTTTCTTTCAGAGCCTGAAACGTATATCTTCCGTTATTTTCGTGCATCGGAACATAAAGGTGTTTGTTCGGTAAATAAAGCAATTTATTGGATTCAGCCGACAATACACACTGTATTTGTTCAGTGTTACTTTTTGCACTTAAAGTATTAATACAGTTCTTTCGATGCATGAAACATGAGGAGAATCGCGATTTACGGCAAAGGCGGAATCGGAAAATCCACGACGTCAAGCAACATATCCGCGGCTTTGTCAGCTTCTGGCTATAAGGTTATGCAGATAGGTTGCGACCCCAAGGCCGATTCCACTAAATTGCTCGCTGGAGGAAAGATTCCTACCGTTTTGGAAGTTATGCGCGATAATCCCGATCCCGAACTCGAAGACATGGTTCACATCGGGGAAGGAGGAGTTCTGTGCGTAGAATGCGGCGGACCCAGACCCGGAGTGGGATGTGCCGGACGCGGAATTATAGCTGCGTTTGAGAAGTTGGAAGAACTGGATGCGGTCGGTACTTACAAGCCCGATGTAATAATTTATGATGTATTGGGCGACGTTGTGTGCGGAGGATTCGCCATGCCTATCCGTAACGGATATGCCAGAGACGTCTTTATAGTGACATCGGGAGAGATGATGGCACTGTATGCCGCAAGCAACATTGCATATGCGGTGAACGATTTTACGCATGACGGTTATGCGCGTTTAGGCGGTATCATACAGAATTCCCGCGGAGTAGAGGGCGAGGATGCCCTTGTTTCCAAAGCAGCCGACGAAATGGGTACGACAGTACTGTACAGAGTTCCCAGGGATCCAGTGGTCCAGAAATGCGAGTCTATGGGAACTACAGTAGTATCCGGAGCACCGGAATCTGACATGGCCGCTTCATACAGAGATTTAGCGTCAAAGATTGTTTTGTCCGCCGAGGATGTTTCCGGCGGTATGCGTTTAGGTGAGTGAAAAAATGACAAAAGGTATTATGTTGGCCGGTCACGGCTCTACGCAGGCCTTCAATAAAGGCGTAATGGATATGCAGGCACAGCTTCTGAGGGACAAAGGTTTGGAGAACGTATACGTCGGATTCAACGAGTTCTCTTTCCCGACGATACGCGATGCGGCGGAAGACATGGTTGCGGACGGAATCGACGAGATTTTGGTGGTACCGTTTTTTGTCGCATCAGGTCTGCATGTGACACGCGATATCCCGATGAAACATTTCGGACTTCCCAGAAATTCTACCGGAGGCGATGTGGAGATTTCGGGGAAGAAAGTCAGTGTTAAGATAGAATCCGCATTCGGCGACGATCCAAATCTGACGGACATTCTTTTGGAGAGAATAGAGGAACTCAAGACACCCGGCAGGAAGTTGGGTATATTGGTTATGGGACACGGTTCCAGACTCGATTTCAATTCCGACGTGGTTTCCCTCAACGCACAGCGCATCCGCGACCGCGGATACACCGATGTACGCGTAGGATACAACGAATTTAACGAGCCTAAGATAGAAGATTCCATCAAAGAAATGATTCGTGACGGATTGGACGAAATCATCGCACTTCCTCTCTTCATATCATTGGGAAAACATCTCACTATGGACGTGCCTATGAAATTGGGAATGGAGACATACAGCGATTGTGCGGATGTTACGGTTGACGGACACACGGCTACTGTAAAGTACGCATATCCTGTGGGTTCCGATCCGCGTCTTTCGGATGTTTTGGTAGAAAAGATCAGGAAAGCCGGATGGTGACACCGTGAAGGTCCTGATAGTAGATCTCGTCCACGGAGGAGATGTTCTGGCAAGAAAGCATCTTGCAGATAACGACGATGTTACCTGTGTCGATGTGTATCACGTAGCTTCTCCGGAAATGAAGGAATCGCTTTCAAAAGCAGGAATCAGGGTTCTGGATTCTGTTCCTTCGGAAACCTTCGACAGGACCGTTATGCCGACCCATTGCACCAGAGCTTTTTTGGAAGGAGCCGATCCCGGGGAGATTGTATCGTTCAGCCGCGATGTCAGGAATTACATTGACGATGACAGGTTCAGAATAGAGATAACGGGAGTGAAAGGGAAGACATCAGCATGTTATCTCACGGCTATGATGCTTGCCGATGCCGGTAAAAAAGTTCTGCTCCACACATCGCGCGGCGAAGGTCCGATGACTTCTGAAGGCCACAGGATAGATGCCAAAGTATCCATTGCCCCTCCGTATATTCTGACGCTTCAGAAGGGAGATTACGATGCGGTGGTATGCGAAGTATCTTTGGGCGGATCGGGTAAAGCGGATATAGCCTGCATTACCAATCTTGTCGAGGATTACGGAATAGCAAAGAATACTTTGAAGGCATCGGATGCGAAGAAAGATATTTTCACCGACAGAGGAATCAATATCGTATCATCCTCTGAGGAAGAGTTCTGGTCAGAATACTGCGACAATCTTTCCGTTTACGGAAAAAGAGTTGATGTCGTATCCAAACCTGGGCTCGGAAAAGGTCTGTGTGTGTCAGTCGATTATGACGGAGTATCAGAGATAGAACTCGACGGTTCGTACATTTCCACCGAATACATCAGAGCCATGGATCTCGCATTGGAAATCTGTCACAGAATGGGAATCGGACGCGATTCCGTACTGGGGACTCTGAGAAGGTTTAAAGGTGTTCCCGGAAGAGGCGAGATAATAAACGAAGGCAACCGCATTGTTGTACGCGAAAGAAATCCGGGCATATCCCACATTTCCATAGCAAGGACACTGCAGTGTCTGCACGAGATGGATGCGTTGGACAATGCAATGGTTCTGTTGGATCCCGTTAGCAGGAAAGTCTGCGATAAATTGGATCGTGCGGAGATAGAGAAAGTTGTCGATTCGTTCGGCATACCGATGGTGATAACAGACGGTGACGGAAACCGTCCTGATATTCCCGATAATGTGAAAATTCTGATAGAACTCGTCAAGGAGGGCTATCAGTGACATCATCCCGAACAATTATCCATCCGCGTCCCAATCCGATTGTTGCGGCTATGTATACACTGCGCGACATGGATGTGGACGTCGTGGTTATACACGGTCCGTCGGGATGCTGTTTTATGGCATCGCGTCCGATGGAAAGTGCCGGCGTACGCGTGGTTACATCGGGTATAAGAGATAACGATCTTGTATTCGGTGCGGAGAAACCGTTGATTGACACGCTGCATCAGGTGCAGGAGAAGTTTCATCCGCGCACAGTTGCTGTTATCGGAACATGTGCGAGCATGATTATCGGAGAAGATATGCCTAAGGCCATACGCAAGGCGGGAATAGACGCAAACGTGTTCGCCGTCGACTGCCACGGGTGTATGGGAGACAACACAAGAGGAGCAATCAAGGCTTTGGAAGCCGGCCGTAATGCAGGCATAATTCCCGATGACGAATGCGCCAGACAGATATCGCTAATGAAGGCTGCTACCCGTCTCGAGAAAGTGAACGGAATGGCATCCAAAGATTATCTCCAACCCGCAGTCAGTCCCACAAAACTGCATATCTGTAAGAGAATATGCGAAGTACTCTCTTCGGGAGGCAGGGTTGCGGTTGTCATGATTGCCAAAAAGGAACTAGCATACCGTTTTGCCGATATGTTCGATGCAGTCGACAAGGCTAGAAAGAAACTTGGCGGGGAAACGCTGTTTGTTGCCAATCTGGACAGAAATTTGGGGCTTCCGAGAATACGCGGATACTGTGACGATATTCTTCGCGATCTTGAATCAAAAGATGTCCGTTTGGACAAAATCGTCGGAGGTTTGGACGAATATTCGATTATCGGCCCCAGGATGAAAGAGGAAGTGGATGCGTTCAAACCCAATCTGATAATAAATTTGGGAATCTGCCATTCGTATCCCGAAATGAGCCGTGACGACATTCTTATTACGGATCAACCCAGGCAGTTGGCCAATTATCTTACTCTCGGATATTCGTGGGCTGTCGGAGAAATAGCATCTCACGGGATGGTTATGGGTGCACATGAGATTGTTCATCTCGAGACCGGCGATACGCTCAGAGAGTTGATTCAATGAAAGGTATTGTAATATCGGGTACCGGTAGCGGCGTCGGAAAAACATCCGTTACGACGGGTTTGATGTCCAGATTATCCAAGAACATGTCTGTTCAGGCGTTCAAAGCAGGGCCTGATTTCATAGATCCGATGTACCACGGGGCAGCAACAGGACGTCCGGGCAGAAATCTTGATTCGTTCCTTATGGACGATGATACGATTCGTAATTTGGTCGGATATTCTGCCAAAGATGCAGACATATGCGTAATCGAAGGCGTCAGAGGGCTTTTTGAAGGATTCAGAGGCGATGATGATACAGGATCTACCGCACATATAGCAAAATTACTGGGATTTCCAGTGGTTCTCGTTGTCGATGCACGTTCGCTGACACGTTCCGTTGCGGCGATTGTTAACGGATTCAAAGCATTCGATCCCGATGTCAACATCGCCGGTGTGATACTGAACAATGTCTCGGGTCCGCAACATACCGAAAAACTCCGTGTTGTAATGGAACGCTATTGTCCCGATACAGAACTTTTGGGAATGATACGCAAGAGTCCAGAAAAGACTTTGGAACAGAGGTATTTGGGTCTCAAAACATTGCGTTCTTATGCATCCAAAGACATAGTTCCATTACAGGAACTAACAGAAAGCATAGATCTGGACCGTCTTATCGGCATAGCTGAGGATTGTACGTCCGAACTTCCCGACAATATTCCGTATACTGTTCGTGATTCGGGCATTACCGTAGGCGTACCCATGGACGACTCGTATTGTTTCTATTACCGCGAGAATATAGAATGTATGGAAGCTTCGGGTATGAAGGTAAAATGTTTTGCACCCACGGATGGCGACACGCTTCCAGATGCGGACATGTACTATCTCGGCGGAGGATATCCCGAGTTATATGCATCCGAACTCTCGTCCAATTCAGATTATCTTGAAGGGATTAAGGCTGCCGCAGATGACGGAAAACCTGTGATAGGGGAATGCGGAGGCCTGATGACCATGTGTAAAACTATCTCGGATAAATCAGGATGTGTTCATAAAATGGCCGGTATCTTCGATGCAAGGGCCGAGATGACCGGTAAAAGGCACGGGCCGACATATGTCATGGCAACGGCTAATTCGCACAATCCTGTATTCAAAGGCGATGTCAGAGGTCACGAATATCATTATTCCGATGTTTTTACCGAGAATTCGGATTGCATATACGGTTTTGATGTGAAACGCGGTATGGGAATCGCCGATAAACGCGACGGATTGGTCAAGGGAAATTGCATAGGATCCTATATGCATCAGCACGCTCTTTCGGAAGAGGATTGGATTGGCGGTGCCGTGAAAGCCGTTTACGGCGGAAGAAAGTAACGGTTTCGCGACCGAGGTGCCCAGTGTTATGATATTATAATGAAATATCACATTTCGATTTCATACTATGGATACGATAGATTTCTATGATACGGATCCCGAGGGGTATTCCGATAAGACGTTCGGTGCGGATATGTCTGATTCCCGTAACCGTTTTATCGGATATCTTCCCCATGGAAGCAGGATTCTTGATTTGGGATGCGGATCCGGAAGAGATTCCAAAGCATTTGCATTAATGGGATTTTCAGTAACTCCCGTAGACGGTTCGGAGGGCATGTGCCGTGTGGCCGAGAAGAACACAGGTCTTAAAGTGCGCAGACTTTTGTTCGAAGATTTGGATTACGAGAGATGTTTTGAAGGAGTATGGGCTTGTTCGTCCCTTCTTCATGTTCCTTCGAATGAACTTCCGAAGATACTTGACAGGATTTCTCATGCTTTGGTTCCGGGAGGCATATTATATATGACATTCAAGAAGGGAACATTCGAAGGAATCCGTGAAGGCAGATATTATACCGATATGACCCGTGAGTCGCTAACCAAATTTGCCGTTATGTGCGGATTGAATGTTTTGGAATCATGGGAATCGGAACAACCCGACGGAAAGACCGAATGGGTGAATGCAATAGTTTCCGTTTGATTACAGTATACAATTGTTCAACCACTATATTGAAAGATTAGAACATCTGCATTAGATTAAATACGAGGCATTACAAAGGGGTATTATGGCGTTCGACGGAAGGATAAACATAGTGGATATCGACGAAGAAGAGAGAACCGTTGTTTTTGATTTGTATAAGTCGAAGAAAATCACGGGAACAAGAGTCGGATCAATATTAGGTCTCAATGAGTTCACATCACCTTTCAAGGTAGCCTGCGAGATGGCCGGATTGTATCCCGGCGACAAGGATAACAAATACCTCGATGCCGGAAACATATGCGAGCCGATTATCAGAAAGTATGTCGGATCGAATCTGATGAACGAAGTCGCATCCGAATTAAATTTGGAAGAAGGAAAAAAGCCCACTATCGAAGAACCTGTCGAGAGGGAAAAGTGCGGTTACGATCATTTCCATAACAACAAGGTATTCGGAGGATTGGTCGATGGATACGTGAATCTCGACGGAAAAAGAATTACCGTTTTGGAAATCAAGACGTCCAGCGAGCGTTCGAAATGGTTGGACGAAGAAGGCAATGTTACCAAAATTCCAATGTCGTATATGCTGCAGGCATCTTTGTACGCCGAATTGTCCAATCTGAACAAAATTGTGTTCGCGGTCGGTTTTCTGGAAGAATCCGATTATGACCGCCCCAGATTCTGGACGCCGAATCAGGACAACACGTATGTGATTGTTGTTGATAAGATGGATATGAAGGAGCCCATGGACAAGTGCGAAGCATGGTATAAGGAATACATCATGGGCGGATACACACCCGAATGGACCGATTCCGAATCGGACCAGGAAGTGTTGAAGTATTTGAAATCCTATAAACCCGTTGCCAAGAAAAGGAGATGAATTCCATGGCAGTAAAAGATGAAGTCATCAAGGCTATGAAAGAAGCCGGAAAGCCTATGTCGGCAGGAGAAGTCGAGAAGGCTACCGGAATCGACAGGAAAGAAATCGACAAAGCTTTCAAGGAACTCAAAGCCGAGGGAGCTATTGTTTCTCCTGTAAGATGTAAATGGGAGCCTTCCCAGTAAATTCATTCCCCTCCGCCGTGTCGGAGGGTTTTTTCATTCAGATAAGATTCGCGTATCATAGACATTATTGCCGATGTAGCAGCCGTTTTTCCGGATTCTATTGATTTTTCCAATAGAATTTTGAGATTATACGCATCCAATACGCCGGTGGAATTGATACGGACAAGATCCGATACGTTACCTGTTGCGGCGGCACGTTCGGCTCTGGGCATGATATGTTCGCGTATATATGACGTGTATTGTTTTCTGTTCTCGTCTGTGAGCATTGCCGGATCCGAGAGTCTCGTCATTACGAGATCTTCTCCGAGACCAATGTTTGATGAAAGAATCATGTTGTCAAAATCCGGGAAGGACATTACACATTTGCAGGGGAACGTGAATTCGAATTTTCTTCCTTCATACATGCATTTGAGTGTGCATTCGTTCTCCAATGTTATGTTAAACTTACAGAATGCTTCCAATTCTCCGTCGAAATCGATTTCCGTGATTCCGGACGATCCCGCGAATGCATCGGAAGACACATCTGTGACAGTTGACGGAATGGTAAGCGTGCGAGTACCCGTTCCATGGGCGCTGAGTAAAAACCTGTCTCCCAGAGAGAGTACTTTCTTTCCGTCGATTTCACGCGGTATCACTATATCCGTATCAAGAGTAGACAGAGAAACAACGCGCAGTCCTTTTTCGAATTCTTCGGTTATTATGTTCATTGTATCACATCTCCGACAATCCTATGCCGTTGCGGTTTTTTCTCCGATTAAGAATGATATCGTTATATCTGTAGAGGGGTCCGTCCGGTTCCGAGACCATAACCACGTCTCTGCATCCGATCAGTCCGACAAGCAGTGAAACAGGTTCCTGTCCGTTTCCGAATTCCGTTATGAAACATTCCATACAGTTCGTAATGTACCTGTTGAATTCGGAAACCGAACGGTCCAGTTCCGAGCACGCCTCCTGAAGTAAATTCTTTCCGCGATGCTTCTCCATCCAGTCGATGGCAAAGATCATACTGCGCCTTTCGGATGCGGTTATATTGCCAGTTAATTTCTTTTTCATATTGCCGACAATTATTTCCGAATTTGTATTTTCGGATAAAACATCCTTCAATCTTGCCAAATCATTGCATTCCGATGCCACAGAATTTACGCGACCCACGATGACGGATATCGTTGCCATTTTCTCTTCGGGATCCGAATCCTTCAGACCGGGTTGTTCTCCTGTTTCCAATATCTTGGAAATATCGTGATCTTTGTTGTATTTTTTGTGGAAATCAAGATATTTGGCAAATTCAGACGATATGTCCGGGTCGCGTATGTATTGGGAAATCAGCGTGGCGTCCACATCTATTCCTGCACGGTCATATTCGTTAAGGATAACCGAGAGATCCTCCCATGCGCGGGGTGTTACGAAATAATGTCCTCCGAGAGTTCTCTCTATATGCAAAAGGTTCTGCGGTTTTATTTTCAGGTAATACGATATGGCATCGTGTATTCCGTTGTTGACGGCATATTTCAGCCAGATGTCTGTATCCGGTTCCACGTCGATTACGCGTATCCTATCCATGGTGGCTATATCGAATGTTCTGGCGGATGAGTTGAATTCGGGAGGGTTGCCCGCAGCGACAAGAATCCAACCGTCTGGAATTATATGCGGTCCGAATCTTTTGTTTTGAAGAAGGTCGAGCATCGCAGGAGTCAGCGTTTCAGAGACGCAGTTGATCTCGTCGATGAACAGTATTCCTTCGGTACAGCCTTGTTTTTCCATAGCATCGTAAACCGATGCCACTATCTCGCTCATGGTGTATTCGGTGACAGAATATTCGGTTCCGTTGAATAACCTGGTTGAAATCATGGGAAGTCCTATCGCAGATTGTCTGGTATGATGGGTGATGGTATACGATACAAATCCGATGTTCATCTCAGCCGCAATCTGTGACACAATTGCAGTTTTTCCCAGACCCGGAGGTCCCAAAAGCATCAGGGGACGCTGTCTGGAACGCTGTATGCGGAACATTCCCGCAACATCTTTGTTCAGATATGTTGTTATTGCATCTTTGATGGAATTTTTTGCTTCCTGTATATTCATTCTGTTTCCTCGTTACATTGATTCGGGATCCAAGACGATTCTCATCGCCCATGAAGGTATTACCGATCCGTCAAAAGACGGATCATCAAGTACGAATGCCGTTTCGTACGGCGGTCTGACGATAGGATACGTACCTCTGCCGTCCGTGAAATATAAGAGTCCCTTTAATCCTTTATAGTTTCCATTTTCCTGTTCTTTTGATATATAATCGAAAACTGGACGAAAATCTGTTTTACCGCCGCCTTCCAGTTTAAACGATTCAAGCATTTTGTTAAGGTCGGCTTCGCATGTTATCAGAATGTCGGAACGGACGGAATCGTCGCATTGTATAATGTGCAGTTCGCAATCCGATCCCGGGGATGTCTGTCTAAGTGCGGAGAATGCTTCTTCCACGAATCTTTTTACGGGACCTTTCATCGTAGACCCGGACGTATCTATGGCAACGGCAAATACGTGGACATGCGGAGATTCGCTGTATTCCGTCGAATCAAGCAAAGGAATATTTCCGTACGTTCTCAGACCGTATGAGTAGTATATGTAATCAAATTCGTCCGGGTTTTCTTTAACAGTGGACGTTACGGTCATAAAACGTCTTAGAAAAGATCTAAAATCGTGTGTTCTGCGGTTGCGTATTTTCAGGAGATCCATGAGAAGAGGACCTCCCGCCGATACTGTTTTGGAGAATCCTTCTATTTCAACGGCAACCTGTTTGGACATTTCCGACCATTTATCCGAATTGGTATCTGTTCTTTTGGAATGGTCATCTACAGAAAAGAGTTTGATGTAAGATTCATGCTTATAATGGGGCAAATCCGACAGTTTGTGTGAAATAGACGGGATATCCTTATTGTTTAACGATTTGACTAAACGTTGAAATGCAAAAATTCTGTCTTCGAATCCGTCCGTGATTATGTGAGGGGCATGGAAGCTGTCTAAAATGTATGATACAGTCATATCTTCTGCAAGGTCGGTATTCGCATCATTATTGTTTGTTGTATGTCCCAGTATACAATGCATCGCGCAATGGGCTATAGAATAAGCCGGGATATTGGGATCCCGGCGATAATCTTCCATCAGCGTATCTCTGTGGAAAGTTATCTTATTTCCGTCGCAGAAGCATTTACCTTTTCCGTCAATGACGTCGCAACCGAGCAGAAATACGGCTCCGGTGAGGAACCGAAGATCCAGACAGACCATGCTTCTGGCTTCTGCGAGTATTCCGGAGGTTTCGCTATCTGCATTCATAGTTTCTCTACGGCATCCTTTACATGTTCGACGAATAATTTTCTGAATTCCGGAAATTCGCCAAGTCCCACTATACGGCATATGACATTATATCCGGAATTTTCAAGAACGGTTTTCAGAGAATCATCCTCATCGCCGGCCATATCGTTATTTGCATGATCTCCGGCAACAACCATAAACGGGTATGTTACAACGGTTCTGCCGTTGGATTCGCCAAGCAATCTTATCGTATCTTCGAACGACGGAAATCCTTCAACCGTAGTCACAACGGCATCCTTGTTGGCCAACAGCAATTTAAGTGCAAGCTGGCTGTATGTGGCGTTCGCGTAATGTTCGGTACCGTGTCCCATGAGTACGACGGTGTTCGGAACCGATTCCCTTATCATGGTTTCGCCGATAGTTTCCACCACTTTGTCGTAGTCCTCTTCCGTGGTGAGAAGCGGCGTTCCGATGGAAAGAGAGTCGAATTTATCACGGAATCCGGACGTGATGTCTTTGACAAAATCATATTCCGTACCGTTCATGATGTGTGTGGGTTGAACTACAACTTTTTTAAACCCGTCTTTGGCAAGACGTTCGAGAGCTTCGTCTATATAATCGATATACACATTGTCGCGTTTCTTGAG
>SAMEA104315432__coassemble_689_pt1 | contig 15398 bp, 11 predicted proteins | sample SAMEA104315432__metabat2_high_PE_023 | metagenome-assembled genome bin SAMEA104315432 (sample SAMEA104315432) | gut metagenome | biome: Monkey gut; feature: monkey-associated habitat; material: faeces | place: China | collected 2013 | reverse complement strand
CAAATCCGTAGGTTGGGAATATTTTCCGCAGACTTTACATCTGTATCCAAGATGTTCGGCAACGTTAGAAGGAGCTTCCTGCGGAAGCATCAGAATTCCCACGGATTCTGCACGTATGTCTTCCTGCTTCTGGACTTCCTCCGCATCAAGGACTTCGAGAAACGGCCTTTCGGCGTTCTCGGGATTTTTTACAACACGAATCTCGTGCTTAGGTGCGGGCAAATTCATGGAGAGGGCCCTGGCGATCATTGATTTACCTGTTCCCGGGGGACCTACCAAAAGAAGATGGCGACGCTGCTTAGCAGCGATTTTCGCCAATTCTATGGCTTCCTCCTGGCCGAGAACGCGGTCCAACGGATCGTCCGGAATCTGAATATCATCCGTGGAGGACATTGCGGCAAAGTCCTCCCATTTGTCTACTAATCTTTTTTCGCTCATGGAAATCAATCAATACAGATCTTCTTTAGTCCAGATGGTTACATCAGCAGGCATCTTTGTGATGTTTCCCTTTTTGGTTCCGATGAGTTTCGGAATTCCCTTGGATGAAGAAACATCAACGATTCTCTGAGATATCACACCATCGAATACAATGGCTGCAACAGTGCTCTGTGTGTCTTCTTTGAGTGTGTTCACCAAATTCTTAACGGGAACTTCATAGATGACTGCATGTTCGGAATTGAGCACTTTTGCGTTGTGCGTTGTGGATAAATCAAGAAGCATTTCTCTGAACGTTTCCTGCTCGGGTGTAAGAATCTTGTCAGACTGCTTTCTTGCTCTTCCTCTTGTTTTGGTCTCCTTCTTAGGTTTCTCTGCAGGTACCTCAACGGGGACTTCAACCGGTTTCTCTTCAGGTGCTTCGATCTTAGGAACCTCTTCGGGTGCTTCAATCAACTTCTGCTCAACTATCTCGACAGGTTTGTCCTCATCGGTGACATCCATCTTGACTTCGACTTCCACCGAATCGTCCTTCTTTCTGTATTTTTCTATTGCAGAATCATCGAAACGGCTTCTGCGGGCTTCGTCGCGGTCTTTCGAACTGCGGCGTTCACGGCGTTCGCGGCGCTCCTCACCGGAAGTTTCCTCACGGCGTTCGCGACGTGCTTTACGGTCTTCGCGCGATTTGCTTCCGCGAAGGTCACGCGGTCTGACGGGTTTCTCCTCTTCACTGTCGGACTCCTCCGTATGCGCTTCGGTGTGAACCTCCTCACGGCGCTCACGGTGTTCCTCTTTAAACTTGTGATCGTAATGTTCTTCGGATTCTCCGTCGTTCTTCTCAAGGTCTTCCAAGGTTCTTTCCTCAGTAACCATGTTGTTCATTTCCATATATTGGTCGTATGCGACTTTGTTACGGAGACATTTGACCAACTGCTTTGCCGAAAGTTCTTCGACTTCGTGTGCACGAGGTGCACGGGCAACGAAATCGATGTCCGCGACCTGGAAGAGTTCTCTGAGGATAAGTTCTCCTCCGCGATCTCCATCCACGAATGCGGTAGTAACTCTCTCTTTAGAGAGATCGGCAACTGTTTTCGGTATGTTTGTTCCTTCCACGGCAATTGCATTCTTAATTCCAGCTTTGAGCAGATTGAGAACATCCGATCTGCCTTCCACGATAATGATAGCTTCGGAATCCTTCACATTAGGACCGGCGGGACATCTCTCCTTACCATAGGATGTAATCTCGTCGACCTGCACGCTCTGTCTGACGGAATTGAGAAGATCCGATGATGAGCCGCGCGTCTGTTTGACAAGTTCTGCCAAAAGTTCTTTTGCACGCTCGAGAACTTTCTCCCTCTTCGTTACGCGGATATCTTCAATTCCTAGAACGTGAATTGTAGCCTTGCAGGGTCCGACACGGTCAACGGTTTCAAGCGCAGAAGCAAGAATTACAGTCTCGACCTGATCGAGCGAAGAAGACATGTATATTATTCCCTCGGATTTTCCTCCTTTGGAAACAACATCTACTTCGATTCTTCCGATTCTGCCCGATTTCTGCATATCTCTCAAATCAAGCTCGTCGCCCAGAAGTCCTTCGGTCTGTCCGAAAATCGCCCCTACGACATCAGGTTTCTCAACGATGCCGTCTGCATTGATTTTCGCTTTTACCATGTATTTTATTGCATTGGGATCTATTTGCACGATACCCCTCCGTGGGGTCTCGGGACTCCCTCTCTACCTCTGCTCCGTACCTTTCGGCTTTTGCCGACACGGCGTGTCTTAATCAAAACGGCTCGGACATTCCAATCCCCGGTCGATGCTTCGTTGCCGGCAGTCCATGCGGTTTGCGTCCAATCGGACGGTGATGATCGTGATATTATGTGAACAGGGCAGACCAGGTCCGTCCCTTGTGACGGATATTCTTTCCATATTATATAAAGACTGATTTTAAATATTCTGAATCAGCGTCCCTTATTCATTATTGTACACACAACTCCGTTATGCTGATTCGAACGACACAAATCATACGTTTCCCTGTCGCAAGTGAACATTATCACTTGCATTTCCGCGGAAATTTCGGATAACGCTCTTACGGCACCCGCTTTCCTTTCGGAATCAAACGGAAGTGTTACATCATCCAAAATCATAGGAATTTTACCGTTTCCTAATTCTTTTGCAATGGACAGTTTCAACGACAAAAGTATCTGTGCTCTCAATCCGGAACTGCATCTGTCCAATTGTTTAATGTTGCTTCCTTCGGATACAGAAATTGATTTTTCACGCGGATCGGAAACCAGTCTGTAACGGCCGGAAGTCATCATTGAAAGATATCTGTCTGCGGTTTGAGTTACTCCGGGCTTCATATTGTCATATGCTTCTCCGCATGCAATTTCGCAGATTCTCTTCTTGATTATGGATTCTGCACCTCTCCTGAGCACATCCATACGTTTTGACATTAAAGCTTCTCTCGCATCAATCAAATTGTCAAGTTCATCAGACTCCATTATACGTTTCATCTCGGCCTCCAATCCGCCGATCTTCCTGCTGATTTCCGCTAATCTCTGCTGATAATCTTCGGGAATGGAATCTAAAGGTCCCTTCTCTGCATCCGAATCGATGCCGGAACCACTCAATACCTCCTTCAAAGATTCAATTCTTTCCTTGAGATACATCGATTTTTTTGTTTTCTGTACGGCGACTTCAAAACCATCTTCGCCCCCGTACGGCTGTAAAAATTCTGATAATTTATTCGAATCTTCCGTTGCTTTTGCTTTGACTTCTTCATACTTTTTCCTTGATTCGGCATAAACACGTGCCCTACGGGCCGTTTCGGCAAGGTATTGTGCATCGGCTTCGGCCCCCTTCTCCTCGAATCCGAATTTTTTCATATATGAAGAAATAACAATTCTGAGTTCGTCATTGTCGCTGGCCGTACATACATTGATTTTCTTTTTACGCAACCCTATAAAAGCAACTAATGTACCTATAGGGACCAAAACAAATGCAATAGGATTGTATAACGATAATACTACACCTGCTACGGCTGTGAAAAGACCTGCTACCGCCACCGTCTTGTTCGTCTTGTATGCTGCACCCGTACCGTTGGAAGACGAGCCGTACGCTCTTAAACGATCGGGAAGCAAAATGAGTTCGTCGGCACATTCACACAATAAATCGGGATTCCTCAACCCTTCTGCGGAATCTCTGAACTCCTTCTCCGTTATAGACAAAGCGTCCGATGAATCTCTTTTTTTCTCGGATAATCTGTCAAACAATGATCTTTCGTCAAATCCGGCAGCAGTGAATTCACCCAAATTTTTCAATTGATCTTCCAAATCCCTTAATTTTACGATGTTGTTCTGATTGGATTCGTATATGGCGGCAGACACTTTTTGGGAATTTTCCTGTTCCGACATGGCAGTCAACCGCCTCTCTTCATCGATTAAATTCCTCTTCTGCGCATCAAGACTGCCGTATGCAGAGAATGATTCTTTCAGACTCTTTATTTTTGTACTTATTTCGCTTAGTCTTGTATCTATATCCGACAATTCCGAGTTGGAACGGACTGTCTTTCCCAATATAGAATCTGATTCGTCACTAAACTCCTTCAACAAGCGAGGCATAACTTCGCCGCCGGGCATCATTAGGAAACGTGAACGAATGTCTCCGGAAGAAATCGTATCGTCCGAATTTAATTCCGATGCGCCCATTGCGAATATCGTTCTGAATACATACGGATCCAATTCAGATATACATTCGGGTATGTCCCCCGAATGATTTCTACCAATCAACTCTATCCTGCGAACAGTTCCGTCATCATCCACAATCAGCGTTCCCGAATCGGTCTTAGAATACTTCGGATATCTGTTTCTCTGCGGAGACGGAACCAATGCCGTACGTATAAATTCCATAGCAGAAGTTTTACCGCTTTCGTTGGGTCCGTAAAAAACCGTGAACCCCGGAGACATCTCGAATGTACGGTCACTCAAAACTCCGAACCGATCTATGTGTACTGAAAGTATCTTCATCTAGAAGCCTCCATTTTTAAAATGATGCTTCTCATCGAATTTTCTACCATGTCATTCAATTCTTCATCGGAAAACATATCGTAAAAAGCCCTGTTTTTCTCTGCGACAGGATTTGTAAAAATTGTATTCTCAATTGCATCACGATTTTCCGACAGATATCTGCTGACCTCTATGACCTTCGAACACATATCTCCTCTGCCGATGATTGAATTTAGGTCTACCGTACGAACAGTTTCAACCAAAGCGCCTGCCGTAATGCATCCGCTTCTGTCAGAAATCACGGACAGGATATCGTTTAAATTCGTCCTTAAAGGAGCATCGGATTCCCCGGAACCTTCGAATATAATACGAACCGCATTTTCAGGACCGAGTTTTCCGCATATGTCGTCCAAAACGGCATCCAAACTCTTTCCGGTTACATCAACCCTCAATTCGGTCCATATAATAGCTTGTGTAGGAATAAATCTCAACTCGGAAACTTCTCCGTCTTCGACTGTAACGAGGTATGCTCCTTTTTCACCGGTTTCCTTTATGGAACGCCCCTGAATATTGCCGGGATACACTGCATAAGGTTTCTCGCTGATAACCTCACGCTTATGGATGTGCCCCAACGCCCAATAATCTACATTCCTTCCATTCAAATCGGAAACATCGCATGGCGCATAATTTCCGTCTTTTGAATATGTATCGCAATGAACAACGGCTACGGTGAATCTGTCATTCAAACCCGATATCATGGAGACAAGATTTCTTCCGTCATGAATCTCGCAAAAACTTATTCCTGTAACATCGATTTGCGAACCGCGTATTGTCATAGTATAATGATGCTGAATGATGGGAAACTCGTGAACATTATCCGGATACGGTATGGCTTTGTCCCAAGGGGATTCGGAATCGTGATTTCCTCTGGCAATAAAAACCGGTTTTCCGAAACGTCTTAGTTCATTACATAGAGCCAGACGTACGGACGGCTGCACGTTCGCATCGTCATATAAATCGCCAGATATAACCATGAAATCCGCCTTATTCTCAATACCTGCATCGATGATGCGGGAGAAAGACGACATCATCGAATTTCTCATACGAAGACCGACGTCGGGATCGTCGTCCGTAATCCCAACAAATCTCGCTCCGAGATGCAAATCTGCACAATGGATAAATGAAAATCTGTTTCCCATCGGATTATAATTTATCCATCATGATATAAATCATACAGTGGGGGGTGTCCGAAAAACATATTGGCAAATCGGCCTGAATTTTTCATCTGGATATTGTTTTTTATATGACCGAAAGTGGAAAACGGGACAAATCGTTGGATGGAACCTCCTATATACTTATAATATCATAACGGGACGGTTGAAACATGGATTGCATAAAGAAAAAAGTAAAGGAAGAAATCGAAAGAGGATGGATTGGTTCGGATACATCCTGCGATTATCATCCGTGTCATTTTACAGGACAGGATTGTACATTCTGTTACTGTCCTTTCTATCCATGCAACGACAAAACATTAGGTTCCGAACTAATCGGAAAAAACGGAAAAGCCATTTGGAATTGTACATATTGTTTGTTCATCCACCGTAAGGCGGTTGGAAAATTCGTATCGTCTGAAATTGCCCTTCGCGGTATAAAAGAAGCAGGCGATAAACGTCTGAACGACATATTCATAGAAGCAAAACGCAAATTCTGGAAAAAAGGAAAGGCTCTGATGATTGTAGGTGCAACATCTGATGCCGGTAAATCGATTACGGTTGTTGCCCTTTGCAGGATACTTCATGATATGGGATATCTTGTATCGCCTTTCAAATCCCAAAATATGAGTCTCAATTCCAAAGCCACACTCAACGGTTCGGAAATTGCAATGATTCAAACCGTTCAATCCAAAGCTGCCGGTCTCAAAAATCCGGATCATCATATGAATCCCATTCTTCTAAAACCTAAAAAAGACGATGTGTCTCAGGTCATCGTATGCGGAAAACCGTTTGCCGATTACAACGTAAAGGACTATTACGGCAAGTTTGTACCAAACGAAGGCATAGCGATAGTAAAAGAACATGTGGATTTTCTAAAAGAGAGATATGATTATGTCATAATGGAGGGCGCCGGCTCACCTGCTGAAATCAACATCTATGACAAAGACATAGCAAACATGCGCGCTGCCGATATTGCCGATGCGAGTGTGATTCTGGTAGTAAATGTAGAATGGGGCGGTTCATTCGCTTATGCCCTGGGAACCATAGAACTCATACCTGAAAAAGATAGAGCCCGCATAAAGGGAATCATACTGAACAACGTTCGCGGAAATACCGAATGCATGATTCCGGGTGCCAAAAAACTCGAAAAAATCTGCGGTATTCCGGTACTTGGAATCATACCGCACATAGAAGCCATGCTTCCGTCGGAAGATTCAGAGTCGTTGCGTGGTATCAGAAGAAAAGGCAACGGAAAATGCACCGTAGGTGTAGTAAAATATCCCAGAATAGCCAATTTTACTGATTTGGATCCGTTGTTCTTAGAGGATGTTTCCGTTGTATTTGTGGAATCGTCCGAAGATATGGACGGATTGGATGCCATAGTTCTCCCTGGTACCAAAAACACCGTAAACGATATGATTTGGATGAATGAAAAAGGCATCTCGGCCAGAGTTAAAGAATATTGGAAGAAGGTACCTATCGTCGGCATATGCGGAGGATATCAGATGATGGGAAAGACTCTTGACGATTCTCTCGGTCTTGAAGGGGGAGAAAAGCGTATCATCGACGGCTTGGGATTCTTTGATAATACAACCGTATTCGGCGAATATCAGAAAAGAGTCGTTAAGAGCGACGGAAAAATGTTAATCGGAGATTGCGGCGACATAAGCGGATATGAACTTCATATGGGAATGACAGATGTTAACGAGAAACCTCTGTTCAGGATAACCAACAGACTGGAATTCAAAGGTGCTGACGAGGGTTCGTACCGTTCGGAAGATATGACTTACGGAACGTACCTTCACGGAATTTTTGACAAACCCGCATTTAGAAAATATTTCATGTCTCTGATACGTCACGGCGATAATACTGTGTGTACCAGTTGTGTTAAAGACTATGACGAGGTTATAGAGGGCAGCATAAAGAAAATCGCTTCATCCTTCAAGGATAATCTGGATATGAACGCAGTCATGAAGATATTGGAGGGAGATTTATGAAAGTTCTTGTCTTGGGTACCTCGTCTGGTGCAGGAAAGACTACATTCTGTGCCATGCTGTGCAACCATTACAGCCGTTCGGGATTCAAAACCGCTCCGTTCAAGGCATCTAATCTTTCATTGAACTCCTTCGCCACGGAAGACGGCGGAGAAATCGGAATGGGCCAGGCGTTTCAGGCATGGTCGGCCGGCATAGAACCGTGCATCGACATGAACCCGATTCTTATGAAACCGTCCGGAAACGGAACAATACAGCTTATCGTCAACGGAAAACCTTTCAGGGATATTAACAAAGAAAATCCTGTAAACAGGGGCGAAACAATGACTCATGTTATTTCAGCATTGGATCGTCTTTCCGAAAAATACGATATGGTCATATGCGAAGGTTCGGGATCGCCCGTAGAACTGAACATAATGGACCGCGACATAGCCAATACAGGACTGATAAGAGCTGCCGGCATACCTGCCGTTCTTGTCGGAGACATAGAAAGAGGAGGGTGTTTCGCTGCTCTGTACGGAACTTGGTTGCTCATCCCGGAAGATATAAGACATTATCTGAAGGGCTTTGTAATAAACAGATTCCGCGGCGATGCGGATATTCTCGGTCCGGCAATAGATCGGATAACAGAACTCACAGGAATGAAATATCTGGGAACTCTGCCGTATGTGAATCTTAGGTTCCCGGAAGAAGATTCTTTATCCGTTTCCGAAGGCAGAATGAACGGAGACGATGCTCTGTCGGCATTCAAAAAGAATATTTCGGAACTTACCGACACAGCCGAATCGAGCGGATTCGACTTTGAAAGCCTCGAAGAGATTATGAAGGATTCATCCGCCTGATGCGACTTTGAGGACCTTTACATCTTCATGCGGAACCGTGTCCATCGGAACAGGTCTTCCGGAAATCACGTAAAGATATGAATCGGGATGCATGCCTAAACGGCGCATTCCGTTCTCTATGGTCTCTCCGTCCGCAATCGGTTCTCTCTTGCCTTGTATCAGATAATCGGGCATACCCTCCCATCATCCACGATGTATAAACATCAGTCGATAGTTTCCAGACCAATGCTTTAATAGGGTGCTACCCTACTGGTATCGTTCATATCGCCGTTTAGAGTGATTCTGAATCTGACAATCTCGGGGGAGAGAGAAATGGACAGTGACTATCAGAAATTTATCGATGAAAAAGTTGAATTGTGCCGTAAAACCGATCATTTCAAAACCGATCTTTACAACAAATATGATGTCAAAAAAGGTCTGCGTGACCAGAACGGTAACGGAGTTATCGTCGGTCTGACATCAGTATCTCAGGTCGACGGAACCCGCATTGAAAACGGAACCAAAGTCCCGTGTCCTGGAAAACTGTGCTACCGCGGTTATGACATCAAAGACATAGTCAAAGGTTTCCTTAACAAAAGATTCGGTTTCGGCGAAACGGCATACCTTCTTCTTTTCGGCGATCTTCCCACACAGGAACAGCTGAACGAATTCAAGAAGTACCTTAACCGTTCCAGGGATTTGCCGGTAACATTCGTCAGAGATGTGGTGATGAAAGCTGCCAGCAAAGACATCATGAATTCCATATCCAGGTGCGTATTGTTCCTGGCATCCTATGACGAAAAGCCTCTGGACAACTCACTGGACAATGTGCTCCGTCAGTGCATCTATCTCATCAGCGTCTTCCCCATGCTCACGGTATACAGCTATCACGCATACAACCACTACATAAACGACGAATCTATGTACATCCACAGGCCGGATTCCAATCTCTCCACTGCCGAAAACTTCCTGAGAATGCTCAGGCCAGACAAATCATACACATATCTTGAAGCAACGGTTCTGGATCTCGCACTTGTCCTCCACATGGAACACGGGGGAGGCAATAACTCTACCTTCACAACTAACGTCATAACATCATCCGGTTCGGACACGTATGCAGTCGTATCGGCAGCCATGTCGTCTCTCAAAGGACCGAAACACGGCGGTGCCAATCTGAAAGTCATGGACATGATGGATGACATCAGAAAACATGTTTCCGGTGCCTATGATGAAGAGATTGCCATCAGAGAATATCTCGGAAAAATTCTCGATAAAGAGGCTTTCGACGGACAGGGACTCATATACGGAATCGGACACGCAGTTTATACTATATCCGATCCGAGGGCAGACGTCTTCCGCGCATATGTGGAAAAACTGTCGGTTGAAAAGAACAGACACGATGATTTTGAGTTTTACACCTCAGTTGAAAAAATCGCAATCGAATTGGTGGAAGAACGCAAAGGCAAGATTGTCAGTGCCAACGTGGATTTCTATTCCGGTCTTGTGTATGACATGCTGAACATTCCCCGCGAGTTGTACACCCCGCTGTTCGCTACCGCACGCATAGTCGGATGGAGCGCACACAGAATGGAAGAACTCATCACATCCAACAAGATTCTTAGGCCGGCTTACGTCAATGTTATGGCCGAACGCAAATACGTGGAAATGGAAGACCGCACGAACACAGAGTGAAAAAAGCCTATTATATATCACAAAAGGAGTACTGTGTAACTATGTTCGGTAACACATCCAAACGCATAAATTCCAATCTACGCAAAGCACTGAAGAATCTCAGATTGGAATATGAAGACTCGGAAGCAGGATTTATCGGACTGCGCGTTATGGGTGACGACCTGCCGATCGGCATGGCCATAATGGTTGATGAAGACAATATGACATTGAATCTTTACTGCTATGTTATGGTAGACATACCCGAACACGCCGAATCAAAAGTACTGCCGATGATTAACAAACTGAATAATACGATAAACAACGGCGGATTCTATCTATCGGAAGAGGGGGACAGAATATACTTCAAAATCGTGCAGAGCTTCTTTGATTCCCTGCCCAGTCCCAAACAGATTGCCCATCTGATTACGATAGCACTCAAAACAGTGGACATGCATGACGGAAAACTAAAAGATGCCCTTCCCGAGGGAATAACCATCAGGAAGGACGTCATGTATTCATGATTAATTAGTATCAATCATGCGTTTAACGGGTTTGTATGCTGCCTGCATAACATCATCCGTCAATACGACTTCGTTAGACAGATTAGTCATCACGGAACAGATTGAATCAAGATCAATCATCTTCATGGCAGTGCAACACACGTTATCAATGAAATGAAACCTCTTTCCGGGACATTCTTTCTCCAACCTGTGTTGCATACCGGTTTCGGTAAGAACAATGATGTCGTCGGTTTTGGATTCATTCGAAAGACGAATCATCTTCTCGGTCGAACCGACGTTGTCTGCCATGGCCAAAACCTCCGATCTGCATTCGGGATGTGCTATAATCAATGCATCGGGATACTTATCGATGAGTTTCTGAACCTGTCCTTTGGTTATACACTGATGCATAGGGCAGAATCCGTCCCAAAGAATGATATTTTTCTGCGGAACCTGACTGGCCACATACCTTCCGAGATTCATATCCGGAACAAAAATAACCTCGTTGGATTCGAGCGAGGATACGACATCGACCGCGTTTGACGATGTACAGCAGACATCCATCATAGTCTTGCATTTAGCCGTACTGTTAACATATCCTACGACCTGTGCATCCGGATGTTTCTGTTTCATCCTTTCAAGCTGGTCTGCGCTACACATCTGTGCCATCGAACACAGTGCCTCGGGTTCCGGCATAAGCACTTTCTTTTTGGGATTCAGAATCTTGGCCGTTTCTGCCATGAAAGAAACACCGCAGAAGACAATTACGTCAGCATCGGTCTTGGAAGCCTTAATTGCGAGTCCCAGAGAATCTCCGACAAAATCTGCTACGTCCTGGACTTCCGGGCGGCAGTAATTATGAGCCAAAATCACGGCATTGAGTTTCTGTTTAAGTTCCCTGATACGGGACTCCACCTGATCCATATTGCCGTTTCAAATGATTACTATATAAATACATATCCTTTATTTTTTGTTCGGGTATTTATACTAACTTCATCATAGACCATATAATGAGGGTATCGTCCGTTGCAATAATTTTTACAATCGCAATCGCAGTGTTTCTTATTCCCACACACGAAACCAATGGCGATTTCACAGATAGTGACGTATCGAATATCCTCGAATCTGATAAGGAAACCGAAATTATATCCGGAAAATGCCACATCGGCAGAGATACCGTAATACCTTCCGGCAAAACAGTTATTCTAATGTGTGGGAACTACTATGAAAACGAAGAGCCTATAATAAATCCCGACGGCACCGTCTATTCCAAACGTGACAAAACTCCGTATACGTCTCTGGATACCAATGGTTACACGCTTACCGTCAAAGGTACCCTTATCGTGAACGCAGTGACAAACCGTCCTGTTTCGGATACCAGTGAATTAGAATATAATGCGGAAAACTGGAACATCACAGGCGGATGGGCGCGTATCGTTAACTCCGGTTCAATAATGATATTAGAAAACGGAACGTTACATAACTATGGTATAATCGAAGGAAACGGATCCATAACGGCAAATTCGGGATCCGTTCTTGGAGATTTGTACACGCTGGACAATTGGCGTTTCGGAAGCACAACCAAATCTTGTCTCGAAAAAGGGATTTATCCGTTAAACATGTACTCGATGGACAATATATCTTGTAAAATTACGATAAACTATGGTGCTTTGTATACAGGTCTTCTGAAAATATATCTGAACAGTTCGTTTTACTCCGGAACATTTGATCAAATTGGAAATGACAACGGCCTTATACGCCTCAAAACGGATGCTTATGCCGAAAAAACAATCGCTGATGGACGCACCACTGTCAAAATAACCGGAGATGCTTTGTTTTCTTCATCCAAAATCTCCATAAACGGCATGAGCCAATCAACGGAAAATTACTGTATGCCGTTAAAATCCATGGATCTTATCCTCAACAATGGAACATTCGAAATCGGTAGCAATTTCAAAGCCATGACCGGATCTGCCATAACCGCAATCAATTCCGAAATACGGATAACGGAAACAGGCTCACTGAACATATATGATTATTATGATGATCGTACAAGCTGGAAGGGTACCGAATATCCCGACCTTCCTCCGGCATATTTGAATCTTAATAATTCAACCCTTATAAATTCCGGAACATTCGCAGGCAGAGTATTCATAACCGGTCAATCTGATTTTGAGAACCTTAGTAAAACAATTTCTTCAACATTGGAATCTACCGGTATAGAAGGATACGGAGATTACATCATAGATGAAATCTGGCATAGAACAATCATTGTGTATGATGAACCGTCCAGATATCTTACCGGATATTTTACAGATGCAAATCTGTCGCAACCGTGGGACGGAATGCCACACTCCGATGATACAGTACTCTATTCTGGAACCAGCGACCATGCAGTCGCGGAAGATCAAATGGCAAAATATGTGCGCATATCCAACAACATACAGCCGACAGAATCGCATGCAGACAGCAATCCTATAATTTTCATTACCGTAGTAATTCTGACATCAGCCTGTGGCATTGTGGTTATAATAAACCGCAAAGATGTTCTTACACTGATTCAGAAAAAACGTAAAATCATAGGAGCTGTCATTGTTTCAACGATTGCCGTTTCGTGTGTACTTGCAGTAATGGCCGTTCCTTCCGACAATGCCCTGGATGTTTCGATAGATTCATTTGATGTAAAATCCGAAGGAGAGGACATACAGCTGACAGTATACACCCGCGTTGAATCAGGATTTAATTTCAATATAACAGATCTGTCTCTGAATATCGGATTTGATGATCCGTCTTTCAAAGACATCTGTTTCAAAAACAATACGGGTGTGATCAAAGCAAAATCATCCAGCATATTGGCATTCTATGGAACAATATCCAAAACATCGATGGTGACTATCATCAATTCCGTTTTGGATAATTCAGTCACTACAATCGACCCAGACATCAGCATATCTGGAAAATATCTCGGAAATATGTTGTGCTTTGAAGCCGATGTAAACGGAATGTATGAGCTTACAGACGGAAATGTGAATGTTTCTAAGAATACTGCTCCGGGATCGACAGAATATCTGATTTCCGGATTTAATATACCTCTTGAAACAGACCTTTCCTTCGCTGTCAGCGACGGAACCGAATCTCTTTTCGTTAAAATTGATTCCAAGGACTGCATTACTATTGACACAACCTATAACGGATCCGACATCCATGATTTCTTCACCGGTATCGATAAAAATTCCGCAGTATTGATTATGGGCGATGACAGCAGCCCGATAAGCAGTGATCTGATTGCCGCACTATCTTGGTTCTTCGACAGACTGGAGGACTTGTCATGAACAAAAAAATAAGAGAATTCATGTGGGGTTTCTGCCTCGTCATATTTTCTGCCTCTGCATTAACTATCGTTGCAGACGTTATCATTTCGGCAATATGTTCGAGTACGCTGTCATCCGATTTTTCCGATTGCGTATATAATATTGCATGTTCAAATCCGACAGTAATTGCAGGATCGATACCGCTGGCAATATGTTTCGGAATATACGCGTCAATGTCTCCCGACAATTCCCGCAGAAAAATAGTTTCAGTGGCAATTGCAATATGCATTGTTGTTTTTACGACAATCGCATCGATTGGTATTACTGCCACAGTACCTGTGGAAAACATGATTTCAGGCACCGTTTTGCTTAGAATTGACGCGTTGGCAGGAATTATAATAGGAATCATACCAGCCATCATTATAACATATTACGCTCTTAACAAATCCTATTAAATTGAAACATGACTGCTCACATTTATATTATTAAAGAGAATCACGCAATCATGAACAGCAAATTCATCGCGTTCGTAGCCATCGCATTGATGGTTGTTTCGGCTGCGTCTGTCGCCGTTTATTCGGATGACAGCGATGCTGCCGAGACAACGCCCATCACCGGGCAGTTCGTCAATGATGACGACGAAAACCCTCTGCAGATATTCTCCAAAATGTTCTCAACTAAGTATGCTGCATTGGCAAAATTCACATTGAATTCAAAAATCGATCAGACTGGAAACGTCGTCATTAACGTCAAAGCTAATGCCGACATTGAAGGAACCGCATACGGTCTGGTTTACACCGTAGACAAGAACGGAAAAGAAAACCCCGTCACCATCACAAAATTCCCCGAGAATGTGAAGGATTTGGGCGACAATGTTTTCAGCACATCGGTTAAAACAGTCTCCAAAGTAGCAACCGTTGACTTCGGAATCGACAGCTCCGTTATCAACAACTACATGAACGGTGCTGAGAAATGCGTATTCTATGCAGTTTTCGCATACGACTACGAAGGACCTCTCGAAGCTTCAATGACATTCATGGTCGGAGACAAAATAATCTCCAACACACTCACACTGGTTGAAAATGCCATCACCGGCGAATCCATAAAGATTTCCGAACTTCCTTCAGAACTCGGCAAAATTGCAGAATCGAAAAACAATGCATTTGCAGGCCGCTTCGATCTCAACAAAAAACTTGATGTTAACGATCTCAGAACCGTTTGTGCCGAAGTCAAAGTTTCCAACGATGTAACCGCAGACATCTATGCCGTTGCAGTCGACAAAGACGGAAATACCGTCAAATATGACGGAATCAACGCCGTATACTCGCTCGAAAACAAAAAACTTAGCGGAACTACCGAATTGGGTGCAGATGCTAAAATCAGCGTCAGTCAACTGGCTGACAAAGTCGGCGGATCCCTTTACGTATTGGTAATTTTCGACAAAA
>SAMEA104315432__coassemble_624_pt1 | contig 16580 bp, 17 predicted proteins | sample SAMEA104315432__metabat2_high_PE_023 | metagenome-assembled genome bin SAMEA104315432 (sample SAMEA104315432) | gut metagenome | biome: Monkey gut; feature: monkey-associated habitat; material: faeces | place: China | collected 2013 | reverse complement strand
ATGCATTCACATTTGTCGGTCCTGGAGATTTATGCAGATATCCAATTCCTCAAACCGACAGCCATAAGGGTCAAAACGGCAAATTAATGATTATCGGAGGAGGCCCGTATTTCGGAGCACCCGTTATGTCCGGACTATCGGCATTACGCATCGGTACAGACTGTGTAAGAATTTTCACGCCGGAATCCGTATCTGCAATTGTATCTTCATATAGTCCCGTATTTATAGTAACTAAGCTAGAAGGAGATAAATTAGCTGAAAAACACGTAGAATATCTTCTTGAGGAATCAAATAACTTTGATTCGGTGTTGATTGGGCCCGGACTTGGAAATTCCGAAGAAACAAAGTCTGCAATCAGAATGTTCATACGCAATTGTCGCAAACCTCTTGTCGTAGACGCTGATGCTATACCTTGCCTTTCCGGATTACGCCTTGAAGTTCCTTGTGTGGTAACTCCGCATAAAAAAGAATATCAATCTATCTCCGAAGGCATGGATGCAGAGAATGTTTCAACATTGTTGAATGCCGTTATCCTCCTTAAAGGAAAAGAAGACATAATCGCGGATGCAATTCATAGAAGAATAAACAGATCTGGAACCGTTGCAATGACTGGTGCGGGAACAGGCGATGTTCTCTCCGGAGCCGTTGCGGGGCTTCTTTCAAAAGGGATGAATGCTTTTGATTCTGCATGCCTGGGTGCATACATATGCGGAAAAGCAGGAGAAAAAGCATTTGAAACGAAATCATACGGCCTCATAGCAACGGATGTTATTGACTGCATTCCAACAATTCTGCGTTCATTCGTGTGATTATGTACGTGCAACCCATTCATGGAATACCTGCTTTAAAAGCTGACAATTCCCTGGTTATCGGAGATTTGCATATAGGCGTGGAATCACATCTGAGATCGAAAGGGTTCCATCTGACATCCCATACTAGTGACATGTATGAAACTATCATAAAATCAGCAGATGATGACATAAACAGGTTGATTGTAATCGGCGATGTAAAAGATTCTGTTCCCGGTACATCGAAACAAGAGTATGCAGAGATTCCGGATTTTTTTGAAAAACTGCTTGAACGTTTCGATATAATCGATGTTGTACGCGGAAACCACGATACAAATATTGATGAATTTCTCCCTTCACAGATTCACATAAGGCCTGCATCGGGATTGAAAGTAAACAATATAGGGTTTATTCACGGCCACGTATGGCCGTCTGACGAAGTCATGGATTGTGAAATATTAGTTATGGCTCACAACCACCCTACAGTTATGTTCCGTGACGGTATTGGCAGATGCACGACTGAACCATGCTGGATGAGAGGAACATTTACATGCAGTTCGAATCAGAAATACAGAAACCTTCCACGCATGTTCATTGTTGTGCCTGCATTCAACCGCATGCTGGGCGGATCGCCTGTAAATGTAATCGGGGAAAATATGCTGGGGCCTGTAATGAACAGCGAACTCGTAGATCTTGATTCGGCACATCTTTATCTTCTAGACGGACTGGATTTGGGAAAACGCTGCAACCTCATGACAGAAGGCAAAACATTCCGCAGAAGTAATAATCTTACGTATTAATGAATTAAAAAAATAAAGTGGAGGGATATACCCCCCGTTTATAATCAGTTGCGGCTGATTGTGTCGTAGACGGATCCGTCCGCATTCTTGATGACTGCGGTGATGGGCATCTGTCCGGGAAGGCTGTGGGTTGCACAGGAGTTGCAGGGGTCGTATGCCCTGAACGCCATCTCAACCATGTTCAGCAGACCGGGAGAGACCTCAAAGTTGTGGATGAGTCCCTTGGCCACTTTGGCAACGTCCATACAGATAGGTCCGTTGTTGTTGGTGGTTCCGACAACCATGTTACATGCTGTAACGATTCCATTCTCGTCGCAGGTGTAGTCGTGCGTGAGTGTTCCTCTGGGAGCCTCGACGGTTCCGACTCCGCGTCCTCCGGGGATGATATCTTTCTGCTTGATGTCACCGTAGGTGAGTTCAGGCTTCTGAGCATCCTCAAGGCACTTCTCTGCGCAGCAAATCATTTCAATGATTCTTGCCCAGTGGGTGGCGAGAGTGAACTGGCAGGGTCCTTCGACTCCGTTGTCCTTCATGAATCCGCGGTACTCAAGAAGTGCTTCCTGAGCTATGGGGGTAGGCATCTCCTTGGCAACATTCAGCCTGGAAAGAGGTGATGCTCTGTACAGACCGCTGTCGGGTCCGTCGACAAGTCCCTTGTATCCGGGTTTCTTGAGGTAGGGGAATTTCTCGTAGGACCAGGGTTCGACAGCCTCGGCAATGTGGTCGAGGTAATCGAAGGGCTCGTAAAGGTCGTAGTCTGCACCTTTCTGGTCGATGACCTTAACCTTTCCGTCGTGGATTTCGAACTGTCCTTTCTCGTTAACGAGACCCGTGTGGTAGGTCTCGTGATAGTAGAGATCTTTGTTCAGAACGATATCCATGAATTCCTTGTTGGCAAAGACAACGTCCTTGAAGACCTGAAGTGTGGTCTTGGCGAATTCGACCATGTTCTCGGCATAGCCGATGATCTCCTTCTGCTCTTCCTTGCTAACTGCCTTGGAGACTCCTCCGGGAACTCCCATAACGGGGTGGGTGGGTTTTCCACCGATGATTCCCTGAATCTTCTGGGCTTCTGCACGGGTCTTAATGACTGCGGATCCGAGTTCGAGTCCGACGTGTCCGACGACTCCGAGAACGTTCCTCTCTGCAGCGGGTGCTGCGGGTCCGCACACGAAGTCGGGTCCGGCCAATGCATAGAAGTGTGCAATGTGGCTGTGGACAAAGTGTGCGTTGTAGAACGTGTCCCTGATGAGGTATGCAGTCTCGGTGGGTTTTGTTCCGTAGCATCCGTCGATTGCCTTGGTGGCTGCAAGGTGGTGTGCACCGGGGCACACACCGCAGAGCCTTGCGGTAATCTGGTTGAGCTCGGTTACTTTCCTTCCGACGCAGAATCTCTCGAATCCTCTCAGCTCGGGAACCTGCCAGTATGCGTTGGCGACGTCTCCCTTGTCGTCGAGGAAGATTTCGATCTTTCCGTGACCCTCGAGACGTGTGATGGGGTCGACGGTCACGCGCTTCTCGGTGACTTTCTTCTTGTCATCCCAAATGATAGGTGCTGCCATTTACTGACCTCCTTTCTCAGTGACTGCTCTCTTGATGAGAGATTTTCCAAGAGTGAACGCGTAGAAGTATCCGAGAGGATCTTTCACTTCGCTCATGATCTTGATAATCTCGTCCTCTCCGATGATACCATCGTTGTCAAGGACGGGGAACAGGGATGCGACTGCAGTGAACATAGATGCTCCCTGCTCTTCGACATCCACAGTGGGACCGTAGCATCCGCGGCAGGGCTGACCGGCTTTGGTACACCTGGCTCCGCATCCTCCGACGGTTGCGGGTCCGAGGCACAGGATTCCCTGGTCCATGAGACATACGCCATCTTTGACATCGACCTCATGGGGCTCGCAGATCTTTGTGATCCTTGCATTCTCTTTCTTTCTGGGGCACTCTTCGCAGAGTGTTCTGGTTGTTACTCCGATGTGTGTTCCCTTGGGCGGGAGAGGCACTCCGTTGTATGCGAAGTCGGCAACGGCTTTCAGCATCTGGGAGATTGTCTCGGGCATAGGGGGGCATCCGGGAACATAGTAATCCACGTCGATGACCTCGTCAAGGGTTTTGACGGTGTCGTACAGAACGGGCAATGTCAGAGTTCCTTCGGGAACCTCGATTTCGTTCTGGGGGATGACGGGTTTGTCAGAGTGTCCGTTGTCTGCCTGGAAGTTGGCGGACGAAGGAGTCTTGGCGTAGACGTAATCCAGAATATCCTTGGCTCCTCCGGGCACGAGGTTGGCAAGTGCGGGGCTTCCTCCGAAGCAGGCGCAGGTTCCGTAGCAAACAACGACCTTGGATTTCTTCCTGAGCAGCTTTACCATGTGCTCGTTTTCGGAGTTACGGACGGCTCCGGAAATGATGGAAACGAGGATGCTTCCGTCTTCCATTGCCTCGATGTCTTTCTCTTTTCCGTCGGATGCGACAGGCCACATTACGATGTTGGCCATGTCACCGATGGTGAGAATTCTCTCGTTGGTGTCCAGAAGAGAAACATCGCATCCACCGCAGGCGGCGGCCCAGTAGATTGCGAGGTTGAATTTTCCTCCCGGAGGTGCTCCGGGCTGAAGTACTCCGAGATCTGCCATGGGAACTCCTGCGTCATCGGATTTTGCAGCTCCGCATCCGCATCCGCATGCGGGTGCAGGTGCAGGTGCGGGTTCGGCCTTTGCGCAGCAGGGCTTCTCTTCCTTTACGGGTTCGGCCTTTGCGGGCTCTTCCTTGTTCTTCTTTTTGAATATCTTGTCAAAGAATCCCATTTCAGTTCGCCTCCTTTACAAGGGGGGTGGGTCCGAGAGCCTTAATGGTGTCAACGAACTCACAGATGGTCTTCTGGAATTTCTCTCCCTCGGAAGCGGAAACCCACTCGAGTTTGAGTCTCTTGGGATCAAATCCGTACTGCTCGAGAACCATTCTCAGCAGTGCGACTCTTCTTCTTGCCCTGTAGTTTCCGCCGATGTAGTGGCAGTCTGCAGGGTGGCATCCGAGCACCATGACTCCGTCGGCTCCCTTGGAGAACGCCCTGAGGACGAACTCGGGATCGACACGTGCGGAGCACATTGTCCTGATGATACGGAAGTTGGTAGGCATCTGAAGCCTGGCGACTCCTGCTCCGTCGGCTCCCGCATAGGAACACCAGTTGCAGCAGAAGGTTACGATTCTAGGTTCGAAATCTGCCATTGTAATCACTCTCCTCCTACGGGGTAGTCGAGACAAGCGTCAATCTCAGCGATGATCTGAGAGCACTTGAATCCTCTCTGTTCCATGGCACCGGCAGGACAGGAAGCTACACAGCATCCGCATCCTTTGCACAGACCTGCGTTGACGTTGGACTTGAGTTTGCCGTCGACCTCAACAAGGGTGATAGCGTTGTAGTCACAGCATCCGACGCAGACTCCGCATCCGTCGCACATAGCAGGGTTGGATGAAGCAACGATACCTTCGGAAATCAGCTTGTCTTTGGAGATAACGGTCAACATACGGGAAGCTGCTCCGGAAGCCTGAGCGATACACTCGTCCATGAATTTGGGCCAGTGTGCGGCACCTGCAACATATACTCCCTCTGTGGCGAAATCAACGGGCCTGAGTTTCTGGTGAGCCTCGAAGTAGTATCCGTCCTTGGATATGGGAACCTTAACCATCTTTGCGAGGTTCTCTTTGTTCTCTCTTCCGGGTGCGATTCCGGCTGCAAGGATGACTGCATCAACAGGCACCTCGACTTCTGCGTTGAGGGACATGTCGTATGCCTTGACAGTGCTGCCGTTGTACTCGGGGAGGGGTGCGTTGACATCGTATCTGAGGAATCTTACACCCTGCTGGCATGCCTTCAGGTAGAGTTCCTCGCGGAATCCGTATGTCCTGATGTCCTTGTGGAAGATGGTGACATTGGCCATGGGGTTCTTCATCTTGATCTGGATTGCCATGCGCAGGGATGCGGCACAGCAAACACGGGAACAGTAGTGGACTTTGTCGTTCCTGGATCCGACACACTGGATGAACGCAACGTTCTGTGCATCGAATTTGCCCTCGTCGATGAGTTTCTCGGCTGCAACCTGAGTCATGACCTTGGCATCGTTACCGAAGTTGTACTCGGTGGGGATGTAGGGGTCTGCTCCGACTGCAAACAGAACTGCTCCGACGGGAACCTCTGCCTCTCCTTTGGCCTGTACTCTGAAGTTTCCGACGAATCCGGGGATGTCCTGGATATCAGCGTTCAGGTGAACAGTGATGTTCTTGTTGCTGTTGACCTTGGAGATAGTCTCGGCAAGGAAATCCTTGACTGCGATTCCGTCTTCCTTGTGGTTGAAGTTGCGTGCGTATCCCCCGAGTTCTCCCTCTCTCTCGAAGATGTGTACAGGGTATCCCTGTGCTGCGATGTCGAGAGCTGCAGTCATACCGGTGATTCCTCCTCCGATAACAGCGGCTGCGTTGGTGACGGGAATCTCGGATCCGACGAGAGGCTCGAGCAGGCATGCTTTGGCGATTGCCATTCTGATAAGATCCTTTGCCTTCTTTGTGGCTGCCTCGTGCTCGTGCATGTGAATCCATGAACACTGGTCACGGATGTTGGCCATGTTGCAGAGGTATTTGTTGAGTCCGCCGTTTCTGCATGCTTCCCTGAAGAGAGGCTCGTGGGTCCTGGGTGTACAGGAAGCAACGACAACCCTGTTCAGGTCGTACTCGGAAATTGCGTTGGAAATTGCATCGAGACAGTCCTGTGCGCAAGCGTACTGGGACTCCTGGGAGATTACAACGTTGGGCAGTGTCTTTGCGTACTCTGCGACAGCGGGAACGTCGACCACAGATCCGATGTTGATACCGCAGTGGCAGACCCATACTCCGACACGGGGCTCTTTGCCGACAACCTCTTTCTCGGGAGGATAGACCTTGGGAGCGCAGGGCTCGAAGTTCTCGTCGACAATGTATGCACCGGCCTTTGCGGACGAACCGCAGGCTTCTGCAACAGTGGTGGGGATATCTTTGGGTGCGGCAAATGCTCCGGAAACCATAATTCCGGGCCTGGAAGTCTCGAGGGGCTTGAAGACGGTGGTCTTACAGAATCCGTACTCGTTGAGTTCGATTCCGAGAGTCTTGGCGAATTCCTCGGTTCCGTCGTTGGGAACAAGTCCGATGGAGAGAACGACCATGTCGAACTCCTCGTCCCTTGCATCTCCCTTGTCGTCGGTGTAGCTGATGGTCAGCTTCTTGGTAACGGGGTCTTCCTGAACATTGGAGACACGTGCTCCCCTGTGCATGTTGATTCCGTACTCTTCCTCACCGCGGTGGATGTATGCTTCGAATTCTTTTCCGTAGGACCTGATGTCCATGAAGAAAATGTCTTCCTGAAGATCGCCGTGTTCTTTGGTGATCATTGCCTGCTTGGTTGCGTACATACAGCAAACAGACGAGCAGTATTTCTTCCAGCCTTTCTTCTCGGATCTGGATCCGCAGCACTGGATGTATGCTACTTTCTTAGGGGTCTCTCCGGATTTGGTCTGGATGTGTCCTCTGTAAGGTCCGGAGGCACACATGATTCTCTCGTACTCGATTGCGGTAACGACGTTGTCGTATCTTCCGTATCCGTACTCGGTAGCAACCTTCGCATCCCATACTTTGAATCCGGGTGCTGCGATGATGGAACCGATGTCGAGGACAATTTCCTCATCCTTGTCGTCGTAGTGGATTGCTCCCTTACCGCAGTTCTTTGCGCAGATACCGCACTTTCCCTTCTTAATCATGTTACAGTAATCTTTGTCGATAACTGCGACACGGGGAACAGCCTGTGCGTGGGGGATGTAAATGGCTTTCCTGGTAACAAGTCCGTATTCGTACTTGTCGGGGATGTTCTTAACAGGACACTTGGCGAGACAATCGCCGCATCCGGTACACTCTTTGGGATTGACGTACCTTGCTTTCTTGAGGACGGTAACTTTGAAGTTTCCGGCCTCGCCATCGACCTTCAGAACCTCATGGTAGGTCAGGGTGGTGATGTTGGGGTGTCCGTTACAGTCAGCCATCTTGGGCGACAGGATACAAGCAGAACAGTCGTTCGTAGGGAATGTCTTGTCCAGACGGCACATAACTCCACCGATGGTGGCGTCTTTCTCAACGAGATAGACGTGAATGCCTCTGTCCGCGAGATCCAACGAAGCCTGGATTCCAGCGATTCCTCCGCCGATAACCAATGCAGATTTTGTCAAATCATTGCCTCCGTATACCAAATGGTGTTTTGGGATGATGTCTGAAAAGAGTAACCCTATATTAAGGGTTATTACAAAAATTATTTATATCTAGTATTTCTTAACGTAAAGCTCATCTCATTTTGGAGTAAAAATATCTGCTAAAAAATTTAGGGTAGTCTAAATTTTTTGATAGCCAGATATACATATCAACGCTCATGCATAATGTTATTAAAAAAGATAATGCTACTTATTTTTAAGTTAGAATCAGCTTTAAATTTCGTAAAATTACGAAGAAATTTTTAAAAAGATTTAGGAAAAACCTAAAACTGATAATATTAAATATTGGATGATTGCAAAAATGCCTATATTTTAAGCATCTGGGTTGAGATATAAAGTGGAATGACCATTCATCCATCAAAATAGTAACACGCATTTTGTATTTGTAATACTGAGATATATTCGGCTGTAAAAAACGCCGTACTCCATGAAATAACCCGAAAACTTGATGTGCAAACCGCGTGACGGGTTCGTCCGCGGTGACATCAATATTATATCTCCGCGAATGTTGGGAGAATATATGGTAGTTAAATCGGTGCGGGGAAGGAGAAGATATATTTCCTTCACTGCTGACGCGGACATGCGTCGCGACGACATGGCACCGATCGTAGAATCGTTCGGAATTCCCAGTGTCAAACTCATAACATGCGGCAAAGGAAAAACGGTTATTCGCTGCGATCCCGCACACAGGGACGAATTGATAAATGCATACATTGGTGCCTTTCCGGAATGTTGCTCGCTCAAAACCTCGGGCACGCTGCGTACCTTACGCGACGAAGACGAATCGCTCAAAGTGCCCCGCAAGAGAAAAAAGTGACGGTTTCTGAACCATTATAAATAACGTCTTTATAGTCCGAGCAGATATAGACGCGATAAGAAGATTAGGAGCGTCAAACATGCAACCCGGACAGATGGCATATGATAAGGGAATTAGCGTTTTTTCACCCGACGGAAGATTGTTTCAGGTCGAGTACGCCCGCGAAGCTGTGAAAAAGGGTTCCACCACGATAGGAATCAAATTCGACAACGGTGTCGCACTCATCGTTGACAAAAGATCGTCGAGCAAACTTCTTGAACCGAAATCGGCCCAGAAGATTCATGAAATTGACGATTACATCGGATGCGCTACATCCGGACTCGTCGCCGATGCAAGAATCCTTGTAGACGAAGCAAGGAAAAATGCCCAGATTCACAGGGTCAACTTCGGAGAGAACATCTCGGTCGAAATGCTCGTCAGAAAGATTTGCGATTACAAACAGAATTTCACGCAGTACGGAGGATGCCGCCCCTTCGGAACCGCACTCTTGGTCGCGGGAACCGACGATCTCGGAACACACCTGTTCGAGACCGACCCCTCGGGAGCGCTTGTATCGTATAAGGCTACCAGCATCGGTAACGGACGCGCTACCGTCATGGACCTGTTCGAGAAGGAATACGAGCCCGGCATGAAATACGAGGACGCTATGGTTCTCGGACTCAAAGCCCTCGGACGTGCTATCGAGGATAAGCCCAAAGCAGAATCTGTGGAAATCGGTGTCGCTGAAATCGGAAAGAAGTTCAGAAGACTTACATCCGAGGAAATCGGTGCATTGATTGACAAACTCCCCGCAGACGACGCCGAGACTCCCGCCATCGAAGAGTGAGCCCATGGTCAACCTCGACGATGCCATAACCGCAAAACTGGAAAGTCACGGAGAAACTTTTGAGATTCTCCTCGACCCGAAAGTAGTTGACCTGATAAAACAGGGCAAGCAGTTTGACATCGTAGAGTACATGGCCGTCGAGGATGTCTTCAAAAACGCCAGCAAAGGAACGAGACCTGCCGAAGACAAGATAAAGGAAGCTTTCGGCACGGAAGAAATCGCCGATATTGCCCGCCGTATAATCGAAAAAGGTGAAATACAGATTACGGCCGAGCAGCGCAAAGAAATGCTTGAGGCAAAGAAGCATCAGGTTATTACCTACATCGCTGCCAATGCAATAAATCCTCAGACGAAGACTCCGCATCCCCCGCTCAGAATCGAGCTTGCCCTCGAAGAAGCAAAATTCCACGTAGATCCGTTCAAATCCCTGGAGAAGGAAGTTGAAGAAGCTATGAAGGTCCTCAGACCCATACTTCCGATACGCTTCGAAAAAAGCAGGATTGCCATCAAACTCAACGGAACGGATTACGGAAGATGCTACGATGACATAATCCACTTCGGAATCGTGGACCGCGAAGAATGGACGCCCGACGGCGCATGGATCGGACTGATGGAGATTCCTGCAGGACTCATAAACGAGCTGACGGACAAATTAAAACACAAAACCAAGGGGACCGCCTCGGTCAAACTGATTAGTTGAATTTAAGAGTGATACAATGGAGAAAAGAAACGCCAGACAGACACGCGACATTGTCGTTCCCGGCGACGTTCTCGATGCATCGGGAATGAAAGCAGGCGAAAATGCGTACGTGCTCGACGGCAAGGTGCGCGCCAGCATCATGGGAGTCAGAAACGTCTACCAGAACACGGTAGGCGTCATACCCCTCAGAGGTTGCTACATGCCCTCATCCGGCGACATAGTCATCGGAGTTATCGTGGACATCGGACCCTCTAACTGGCTCGTGGATATCGGTGCACCGTACCCGGCACCGTTGCATGTAAACGAAGTACCCTGGAAGGTCGAATTCGGAGATACGGGCAGATACCTCACCATAGGAGACACCGTACTTCTCAAGGTACTTTCCGTGGACGAGAGCAAGAAAATACAGGTCACCATGAAAGATTCCGGACTTAGGAAAATAGAAGGTGGCAGATTAGTCACAATCAACCATTCCAAGGTTTCCAGAGTCATAGGCAAGCAGGGATCCATGATTACCATGCTTAAGAACATGACCGACTGTCGCATAACCGTCGGACAGAACGGTACCATATGGGTGGACGGAGACGACGAAAACGCGGATGTTGCCTCGGAGGCCATCCGTATGATTGAGGAGAAGGCACAGTCCGGAAACCTCACTGACAAAATCGAGAAATTCATCGCGGAAAAAATCCCCCAGACCGATGATGATTACAATGAAGGGGATGAGTGACGATGAGCGGACACACTGATATGGTATTGGTTGACGAGAACGGAATCAGGATCGACGGAAGAACCGCCGAACAGCACAGGAACATCAAGATCGAGGCGGGCGTCCTCAACAACGCCGACGGATCCGCATATGTGGAAATCGGAAAAAACAAGGTCTTGGCGGCCGTGTACGGTCCCCGCGAATGCCACCCCAGGCATATGCAGAACCCTACAAAAGCCATTGTCCAGTGCAAATACAACATGCAGGCATTCTCGGTCAGCGACAGGAAAAGACCCGGACCGGACAGAAGATCCATCGAAATCTCAAAGATTATATCCGAGGCTCTGGAGAAAGTAGTCCTCACGGAACTGTACCCCCGCGCTTCCATCGACGTATACATCGAGATTCTGCAGGCAAACGCAGGAACCAGATGTGCCGGACTCACCGCGGCCTCGGTTGCCCTTGCCGATGCAGGCATCCCTATGAGAGACATCGTTCCCGCAATTGCTGCCGGAAAAGCAGACGGAAAAGTTCTTCTTGACCTCAACAAAGAGGAAGACAACTACGGCCAGGCCGATGTGCCCATCGCCATAGTGCCCTCCACGGACGAAATCGTTCTGCTCCAGATGGACGGTAACATGACCCGCGAAGAATTCGACCATGCCATCGACATGGCCGTCGGGGCCTGCCACGAAGTCTACGACCTGCAGAAAGATGCTCTCAAAAGACGCTACAGCAAAACACAGCAGGAGGCATCCGAATGAGTGTTACGATGTCTGACATCAAACGCGACCACATCGTCAACCTTCTCTCCAAAGGAACCAGGGTTGACGGACGCGGTGTAACGGATGTAAGGAAAATCGAAGTCATAACAGACTGCATTGAAAGTGCCGACGGATCCGCAAGAGTGAAACTCGGAAAGACCGAAGTCATCGCGGGAGTCAAGATTATTCCGGGAACCCCGTTCGGAGACACACCCAACCTCGGAGTGCTCACGACCGGAGCGGAACTCATCCCCATGGCCCACCCCACATTCGAGTCGGGACCGCCGGGAGAAGACGCAATCGAGCTTGCTCGTGTTGTAGACCGCGGTATCCGCGAATCCGGAATGGTCGATGTCGAGAAACTGTGCATCACTCCCGGAGAAGAGGTTTGGATGTGCTTCGTGGACATCTATGCCCTCGATTACGACGGAAACCTGTTCGATGCAGCCAATCTCGCGGCTGTGTGCGCACTCAAATCGGCAAAAATACCTAATGTCCAGTACGGAAAGGGAGATGTCGACACACCCCTTCCCATAACCTGTACGCCGATTTCCGTCACGGAAGTCAAAATAGGAAACGATTTAATAGTTGACCCAAATTTCGACGAAGAGCAGATTTCATCCGCACGCCTTACCGTCACCACAGACGATAACGGCAACTTCAGAGCTATGCAGAAAGGAGGTTGCGGTTCGATCACACTTGACGACCTCAGCCTGTGTCTTGACAGAGCCGTCGAAAAGGGTGTGGAAATCAGAAAAATCATCGGGTGATTCAAATGTCAAAAAGAACCGAGAAAGCAGGTACCTCCGGAAGGTTCGGAGCAAGGTACGGAGTTATTGTACGTAACAGAATTAAGACCATCGAAGCACAGCAGAAGGCAAAACACGAATGCCCCGTCTGCCACCACATGTCCGTGAAGAGAGTAAGTTCCGGTATCTGGCAGTGCAGACACTGCGACACCAAATTCGCAGCCGGTGCCTACACCCCCGGTGCCAAAAAGGAACTGTCTCAGGTTTCCGAGCAGTGAGCACCCATTGGTGGTCTGAATGTACAGATGCGCAAAATGCAACGAGCCCATCAGAAACATCAAGGATATGGGGCTCCAATGCGAGAAATGCGGTTCGAAGATCTTCTTCAAAGACAGACCCAGCGAGAAGAAGACCCTCAAATCCGACTGAGCCATGCTCAGCGCCAAACTGACGGTTAAGGGTGCCGCGGCAAAATCCGTGGTACCCGCAATCGGCCCAGAGGCGGGCAGAGAACTCCCACGTACCGAGATAACCGTCGATTATGACGGAAACGATGCCGTAATTACAATACGCGCATCCGACTCCTCGGCAATGAGAGCCGCTCTGAACTCCTACCTGGAATGCATCAGGATCATCGAAGACGTCGATAACCTAACAAAGGCGAGAATATGAACGGAATGAGCCCACAATTGCAGAACCAGATAACACAGTTCCAACAGACCCAACAGCAGCTCCAGGCCGTCTCTTCACAAAAATCCCAGATGGACACGCAGAAACGCGAACTTGTCAGAACTCTGGAAGAACTCAAGAAGAGCACAGGAGATGTCTACAAATCCGCGGGAACTTTAATGATTAAAGTGGCCGACAAAGAAGCGCTCAAAAGCGAGATTGAAGAATCCATCGAAATGATGGATGTCAGAATCTCCAGTCTTGAAAGGCAGGAAAACAGCCTTAAAGACAGGTACACTGCGCTCCAGGAAGCCATCAATACCGCTATGGGCAACGCCCAAAAACAGTAAAACAACACGGCCCGTATACTTTTTTACGATACGGGTCATTTTATCATATTGTATGGCATAAACAAATAGAATTAAGGTATGTTGTCCATACAGCCCGTATGACGGATGCACTCGTTTTAAACGACGTACACAAGTCCTACGGTAACCGTGAAGCAGTTCACGGGATATCCCTGAATGTGAAGGAGGGGGAAATTTTCGGTTTAATAGGCCATAACGGTGCCGGCAAAACCACTACTCTGAGAATGATTTCCACCATACTTCGTATAACATCCGGCTCGATATCCGTGTACGGACACGATGTTGCCACCGAACCAGACAAAGTACGCGAAATCATAAGCTATCTTCCCGAAGACGCAGGAGCATACAAAGATCTCTCGGGAAGAGCTTATCTGGAATTCATATCCCGTTTTTTCAAAAGCGGCGACGAACAAAAAGCCATGGTTGAAAAAGGAATCGAAATAGCTGATCTGGGAGACCGCATAGATTCCAAAGTCGATACATACAGCAAGGGTATGATGCGCAGACTGCTTATTGCCAGAGCAATAATGGCCTCTCCCAAACTCGCCATTCTCGATGAAGTTACGTCCGGACTGGACGTCATCAATGCATATGAAATCAGAGAAATAATCAGAAAACTCGCCGAAAACGGCGTCACGGTGATTATGTCTTCTCACAATATGTTCGAAGTGGAAATGCTTTGCAACCGCGTAGGAATTATGGATCAGGGAAACCTGATACTTCTCGGTACACCTGCCGAACTGAAAGAACGTTTCGGCGTGAATACATTGGAAGAAGTTTTCGTGAAGGCGGTGAAAGGAGCATGAACCATATCTACAACATAATTCGCAAGGAACTTAAGGAGCTCCTCACCGTTGGTTCCGTTCTGTCAGTTCTGGTAATGGTCGTCCTCTTTGCAGGATTGGGCGGATTGATCGGAGGCGAAGTCGACAAAGCACAGGCCACACCCGTATTCGGTATAGCCAACAGCGAAAACGGACATATAGACGGAACAATAGACGGAATACCGCTGAACTGGGATGCCAAAGACATACTCGTACAATCCTATGCGAAGATCGTAGGGGAAGAGAATGTCGACGACTACATAATCGATCTCGGCAACATAACGCAGGATCAGATGATTGATGCGATGAACGACAAGGGCATAACATCCGCGATATATATCGACGGAAGTTTCAGCACCAATATTTTGGAAAAGCATCAGGGATCTATTCTCGAATACTATATATACGAACCTTCGGGAATGTTCGGATCCGTATCATCGACCGTATTGTCCAGTATAGTATCGGGACTCAACAACAGCCTGTCCATGACTATTCTGGAAAATAAACTCGGAAGTTCGGACTATCAGTTCTGCGTTACTCCGATAGATTCGGGCGGAAACAACATCAATACCATTGTCAACGGAGCTGCGCACTCAAACGTTACACCGTATGAAATTTCAAACGAAATTTCCAGCAAGACCATGATGATTCCGATAATTATTATGATAATCATTATGATGGTCGGCAGCATAGTCATAAGTTCCATGGGTTCTGAAAAAGAAAACAAGACGCTGGAAACTTTGTTGACTCTTCCCATCAAAAGAACCACAATAGTCACAGGTAAGATTATCGCTGCTGCGATAGTCGGATTGGTGTATGGATTGGCATACATGGCCGGAATGAGCATCTATATGGGTGCGCTGATGGACACTACCAGTACCGGTGTCAATCTGGATGATTTGGGGCTGGGTCTGGGCATAACAGACTATGCTCTCATTATGGTATCCATGTTCCTGTCCATTATCTGTGCACTCGGAATATGTATGATTCTCGGTGCGTTTGCCAAGAACTACAAATCCGCACAGACAATGACCATGCCTCTCAGCATACTTGCAATGATTCCTATGTTCGTCATAATGTTCTCCGGATGGTACGGTTCCGGATTGGGCATTCAGGCAATTCTGTTTGCCATACCCTTCTCACACCCCATGATATCGATGCAGGCGCTCATGTACAACGACTTTACTCTTGTATTCAGCGGAATTGCATATATGTTTGTGTTTGCCGTCGTCACCATCATAATAACCGTGAAACTTTACGGTTCGGACATTCTTGTAACAGGACTCGGACAGAACAAACTCTACCAAAAACTTACCAATAAAAAGTGAACAAACAACTTTACGGCGGATATATTCCGCCGGATTTCTTTTTCTTAATCATTGAATACAATCAATATGAATGAACTGTATTCTAAACAATCCTGAATTCAAAAGTTGACGAAGAGCATTTAAATACATATGTGATTGACGCATTTGTCGACTGAATCCACTAGTCAGAATTAAAAATCGGATATGCACAATTATACTACATGAATGAGGAATTTAAATTGAAAATACCGCAGGCAGGAAAGAGCAATTTCAAGGTAATCCGCGACGGCAATTACTATTTCGTCGATAAATCTGAACTTATATCAGATATTGTAAATGACGGAAACGAAGTGTATCTTTTCACAAGACCGAGACGCTTTGGAAAAACTCTCAACCTGTCGATGATAGACGCGTTCTTCAATATAAATTACAAAGGAAACTCATGGTTCAATGACTTAAAAATCAGCGAACACGAAAATTGTACGAAACTGAAAAACTCGTTTCCCGTGATTTTCATTTCAATGAAAGAACTGGGCGTACGCGATTTTAACCTGTTTCGGTCTGACGTGGCTACAAAGATGTCAGAATTGTTCGGAGATTTCAGATATCTGTCGGATTCGGATAAAATCGATCAAATTTATAAAGATGCATTCATAGCAATCAGGAAAAAAGAATCAGACGAATCTGAACTGAAAAACTCTTTGAAGTTTCTATGTAAAATGCTAGAACTTCATCACGGTGTCAAACCGATTGTTCTCATCGACGAATACGACAATCCGATCAACAGTTCGTTTAATGAGGATTCATACGAACAAATTCTTTCGTTTCTGAAAGGATTCTACTCATCTACTCTTAAAGATAATACTCACATGAGTTTCGCAGTTGTTACGGGAGTAATGCAGATTGCCAAAGAGAGCATATTCTCGGGACTGAACAATCTCAGTGTAAACAACATCTTCTCCAAAAATTTCG
>SAMEA104315432__coassemble_602_pt1 | contig 16959 bp, 12 predicted proteins | sample SAMEA104315432__metabat2_high_PE_023 | metagenome-assembled genome bin SAMEA104315432 (sample SAMEA104315432) | gut metagenome | biome: Monkey gut; feature: monkey-associated habitat; material: faeces | place: China | collected 2013 | reverse complement strand
GACGACGGAGACAACGAGGACGGAGACTCCGACAACATGGATTACGACGAAGGAGGCGAGTGATAATGGCAAAGAAAGACACTTTGAAAGCACTGATGAACAGAGGCATCTCCGAGGAGACCGCCAACCTGTTGGTCGCCAGCTACCACTCCCTTTCGGGTATTGCCGAGGCCGGGGCGGAAGCCCTTGTGGCCATCGGTATTTCCGACGAGGAAGCCGCTTCCGTTATCGTGAAAATCGGTAAGAGGCCCTCATCCTCCGGAACCAAAGCCAAGAAAGCCGTGGAAGACGTTCAGATTCCCGCAGTACCTTTGGAAGAAGTCACAGACTACTACCAGTACAACGAGACCGAACTGATGCTCAAGAGCTACATGAACGATCTCGGATTCGAGTTGCCCATGAAAATCCTCGTGGACATCTCCAAACGCATACGCGGAACCGAGATCGAGGGCGAGGAAGACACCTGCAAGAAGCTTCTCGTCACGGCCAACAGGATGTACACATCCCACCTGATGGATCAGAACGAATCCGCAGGAGTTATGGCCGCGCACTCTCTGGGAGAACCCGGTACACAGATGAACATGCGTACCTTCCACTACGCAGGAGTTGCGAACGTCAACGTTACCCAGGGTCTGCCCCGTCTCATCGAGATTGTCGATGCGAGGCGTATCCCGAGTACGCCTTCGATGGAGATCCCTCTCCTGGGACCTGCAGCGGAGGACGAGAACATCGCCAAACTGGTTGCATCCAACATCGAGATGACCTCTCTGATCGAGGTTGCTACCGTTTCGATCGATGTCGACAACATGAGAATTGTCATTTCGCCCAACATCCGTGCGATGGACTCCAAACGCATCACGTCGGCAGACGTGGTCGAGAGGCTCAAAAAGATCAAAGCGGTCCGCGGAATGGTTGAGGAGACCGAGGAAGGAATCATAATCAATTCCGAGGAGCCTTCGTTCAAGAAGCTTCAGGTCATCTACGATGCCGTCAAGAACGCCAAGATTAAAGGAATCGACGGAATCCGCAGGGCTATTCTGTCCAAGGAGAACGGATGCTACAAGATTATCACCGAGGGAAGCAACCTGAAAGAAGTCCTCAAGGAAGAGGGCGTCGACGCAGACCACGTGATGACCAACAGCATTCTGGAAGTGGCCGACGTTCTGGGAATCGAGGCAGCCAGGAACTCTATCATCCACGAAGCCAAAGGCACCCTGGGCGAAGCCGGACTTGACGTCGACATCAGACACATCATGCTTGTGGCCGACCTCATGACCAACGACGGTTATGTCAAGGCCATCGGAAGACACGGAGTATCCGGAAAGAAGTCCTCGGTTCTTGCCAGGGCATCTTTCGAGATTACAACCGCACACTTGCTCTATGCAGCAATGGTCGGTGAGACGGACCATCTTGAGGGAGTTACCGAGAATATTATTGTCGGTCAGCCAGTCACTTTGGGAACCGGAGCCGTCAACCTTGTTTACAGCCCTAAAAAGCACGAATGAGGTTAAAACGATTTAAATCAAATTCCAAAATATAAGGGGAATAAAAATGAGCGATGAGAAAATCGACATAAGCAGAGCATTGAAATCCGCAATCACGACCGGAAAGGTCGAGTTCGGAGTAGAACAGACAAAGAAAGCAGTTAAGGAAGGCAAAGCACAGATGGTCGTTGTCTCCAGGAACTGCCCTGCAGAGGACCTCAGAGGAGATCTGGGAGTCAAAGTCCACGTATTCAGCGGAAACAACATGGAACTCGGAGCCATGTGCGGAAAGCCCTTCTCCGTCAGCGCCCTTGTAATCATCGACAAAGGTAGCTCCAACATCTTAACGCTGTGAGGATCATGTCTGCAGATATCGTTCTTACCGAGGACACGCTGAGGTACATCTCGCTCTTCGAGCAGATTACCAAGGCAAACGCAATCGACTGTATGGACACCGAGGACAAACTCGTCTATGTCGTCGAGAAAGGGCAGGGAAACCTCGCCGTGGGCAAGAAGGGAGAGCACGTCATCAAACTGAAAGAGATGACCGGCAAGAACATTCAGGTTGTCGAATATTCCGACGATCCCGAACAGTTTGTCAAGAATGTTTTCCACATCTACGGTCCCGAGAAGGTCGTTATCGAGCAGCGCGGAAACATCACTCACGCCACGGTTACCGTGGACCCCAAACTCAAGGGCCGTGCAATCGGGAAAGCAGGTAAGAATCTGCGCATCGCAAGAGATATCGTGAACAGACATCACGAAATCCAGAGCCTCAGCGTGGATTGATTCTGTCGGGCCCTTAGCCCCCGTAAGGGGGCAGTCCCGATTAAAAACATCTTTGATTTTTCTTTTCAGTTCAGCGGTGTGCGTTCTACTTCAAGGCCGTCGGCCGTAGGATACTGTTCCGACAGGTAGCATTTAAAACGGATTTTCGGAGCGATTCTTTCCAGGTAACGGGGCGCAACTTCGATTTTGTTTTCGAGTATTTCGTACATATTGTCAGGAACTTTATGTTCTTTCAGCAATCCGACAGTTTCCGCAGGATTGTCCGTGTAAAGGAATCCTCTGATTAACGTACCGTCGTCGGTTACTTCCTGATACGGTTTCCTTATGATCTCGGCTTTGCGTATAAGTCTGCGTCTGAGCTGTACGCCGTCTTTAAAAGGAGAGGAACAGAAATGAACATTATAATCCTTAAAGGTATTAAGTACAATTAATGCGGTTTTGCGCGATCCGAGAACTGCCGAAGAGACGTCGTCCAGCACTTCATAATGCTTATCAGACATCATGTCCCAGTTACTTTCTGAGAACTCCAGTTCGTTCATGTTTACAAACTTCACTCCTACATCTTTGGCGTATTGAACCAGCTCTGTCAATTCGTTCTCACAATCTACGAGTGCCGGAACCTCTATACCTACATCGATTCCGGGAATGGAGGCTATTTCGGCAAGTTTTGTCTCGTTCATACGGGACCACAGGGATTCGGGTGGATGGAAGCGTATTTCGTCGAGACCGGCATCCGCCAGAATACGTACTTTTTCGGGATCCATCGTGGCGGTGTAGAGATGAATGTGGTGTTCGGGTCCGAAAGCATTTTTCAACAGGCGTATCATGTGAAGCGTACGCTCCATTACGCACAGCGGATCTCCGCCCGTGATACCGGTTCCCGTGGCATCCATGGATCTGGCTTCCGCAAGAATTTCCTCGTCCGTATGTACGCGTGCTTCGTTTGCGTATATGACGTCATAACCTTTCTTTTCCAGTGATACGGGACAGTAGAAGCAGTTCCATCCGCATTTTCCGGTTACGAACAGAACCATTTTTGCACCTTTTATGCAATGTTTACATCCTTCCGCCAATTCACCGTGGTGTTCCGAACCGCACATTCTCCGACGGGCCATGCCTCTGCATCGGGCGATGTTTTAATAATTGCTCGCACGTCCGTGCAGGTATGATGAAAGACAGCAGGCTGGTATTGGCCCTTGACGAGACCGACGGAACAAAAGCCCTGAAAGTTGCAGACGCAGTCGGCGATTTGGTCGATGCGATTAAAATCAACTGGCCGTTGGTTCTGTCCGAGGGACCGCAGATGATTACGGAACTGTCCAAGCGTTCCGAAGTTATATGCGATTTCAAAGTTGCGGACATTCCCAATACCGTGCGTCTTATTGTGGAAAACGCAGTGTCCCGCGGAGCATCTGCAGTCATTGTACACGCGTTTACCGGAGACGATTCGCTCAGAGCAGCCGTAGAAGCCGCAGGCGATGCCGAAATATACGCCGTTACCGAGATGAGCCATCCCGGAGCCAAGCTGTTCACGGCCCAGCATGCCGAGGAGATGGCCAGACTCGGTGTCGAATGCGGTGCAGCAGGTTTCATAGCTCCCGCCACCCGTCCTGACAGGATACGTGCCATACGCAATGTCATAGGGCCGTCGAAGAAAATTCTGTCTCCCGGCGTGGGCGCACAGGGAGGCAAGGCATCTGATGCCATTTCGGCCGGTGCGGATTATGCCATTGTAGGGCGTGCCATATACGGTTCGGAAGATCCACGCGCTTCCGCTCTGGCATTTGCGGAAGACATAAAATCCGTGCTGTAAATCGGCTGGGTACTCCAACTCTTTTCCGTCTGTTTATAAACACGCGCATTAACAATTAAATAGAGTCCCCGATTATGCTTCAACACTTAATATCGGAGATTATGCAATGCGTAAATTCGGAAAAGAGTCAGCCTCTCCCGATGAAAAGGGAGACAAGGGCCGTATCAAAAGCGGTCCGGGGTGGTTGAAAAACCACTGGTGCTTATTGTCCGTATGTGCCGTTGTCGTGGTAGCGTTCCTGCTGCGTACGGTGTTTGTATACGGACTTTCCTCCGGCGGCGGTTTCGCGCTGTCGGGAGGTTCGGGCGCCCAGAACCACCTGCATGTGGTCGAAAGCATATTAGACGGCAGTTTCGTACTCGGCAGTGATGCTGCGGTCAACTATCCCATAGGCGGACTTAATGTCGTTCCACCTCTGATGGATTTCATTGCGGCAGGTGTTGCCGGTATCCTCGGAATGTTCGGAATGAGTACAACTGAGTCGGCATCGGCCGCTCTTGCAGTTCTGCCTCCTATTCTGGGAGCATTGACCTGCATACCCGTTTACGCCATCGGAAAGGAACTCTTCGGCGACAAGAGAATCGGCGTTGTAGCCGCACTTATCTTCGCTTTCCTGTCCCTTCCCATTTCGTCCTCGGTGTTCTCCAACGGAACCGAGTACGCTCTTGCTGCGTTCCTCATCTCGTGCATGAGCTATTTCCTAATCAGGACGGTCAGGTTGATGGAGTCCGGTGCACCGGTCAAACAGGTGTATCTTCACTCCATCGTCTCCGGTCTGTACCTGGGCCTTATCGCCTGGACATGGAACGGATTCGGGCTCATGATTCTCGTGGTCGGAGTACCTCTGATGCTTCAGATCGGTCTCGACCGCATTAACGGCAAGAATTTCATGACGACCCTCGTCGGCCACTCCCTCACACTTATTCTGGGAGTTGCCATCGCAGCCGTCTACTACATTCCTGCCGGGCTCTGGGACGCGGTTTTCTCCGGACCTCTCCTCTTAGCTGTTCTGATTGTACTGTTCGGATTCCTGTTCAAGGCACTCGAGACAAAACCGTGGATTACTGTTATCCCTTCGCTGCTTGTAGTTCTTGCAGTCGTTCTCGTAGCGCTTTACTTTGCAGCACCCGAACTGTTCTCCGCACTTGTCAGCGGAAACACCCCTTACACCGGAATCATGTCGGAGATGGTCACCAACCATGTCTCGATGTCCAATGTGTCGTCCTATTACGGATGGCTTACCATGTGGTTGCCTCTCTGTCTCGCCATATACGAGACCTACGTTTACCTGAGGAAGAACCACTCCGCATCACAGCTCTTCATGGTCACTTGGCTGTACATAATGTACTTCGCCGTGTGGTCCAGTTACTCGTCCGCAGCCGTTATCGGATCCGTCTTCGCAGTCGGTTCCGCAGCTGTCATCGTCAAAATCCTTGTCCGTGCCAACATACCCGAGTGGGTTAAGAGTATCAGAACCGCCGGATTCCCCAGCGGATTCAGAAAACTCATCAAGCCCCTTCCGTTGGCATCCGTCCTCATCACGGCTCTGCTTGTCGTCGCACCCAACTTCACATACGCGGTCGACGCAGGTATGGCAAACAACACTGATTCCGACCACTTCTTCAGCGGTAACACGCAGTTTGTCGTCAAGACCGGCGACAGCTACCCCATGGGAAATGTTTGGAACAATTATTCCGACGAATACAAAGACGGCGCAGCCGTTGTTTGGGTCGACTACATCGCAGATGCGGTCGCCCAGGGTAAGTTCGACGTCATAGCCGATGCATACGGCGAAGGTAACGAAGAAACCGCATCCATGATTCTGGCAAAAGGAAGCCAGGGTATGACCGCGGCACTGATGCTCCGTCTGCTGATGGCCGAAGGTATCGAGAATTACAAGGACTCTCTGGTAAGTGTATTCGGAGAGGAGACATACAACGTTCTCAATTTCTTCATCGATAAACCGTCCGAGGCGAAAAAGGTAATCGATGAGAACCCCGGTGATTACGGATATATCAGATCCGACATCGAAGACGTCAACGCGGTATACCTTGCATCCGTTAACTACCTCACATCCAACTTCGATGTGACCAAGATTTGCGACGCATACGATGCTGTCCGCGACGGATCCGGAAAATCCATAAATTATGTTATTCTCGATCCCAGCCTGTTGCCCATGTCCTACAACGACGGCAACAGCTTCTCGACAATGGCATACTTTGCCGGTTACTCTACCGACAACTACGGAGCCGCAACCCAGTTCTTCACCTACAACACATACTACGGTTACACCACTTACAAGGATGCAATGTACGACACCTTCCTCTGGAAGGCCATGATCGGACCCTCCGCATCCGATGCCGGTTACACCAGTTCATACAGCTACCTCTACGCACTGTCCGCAAGCGACGGTTCCGTCAAGGCATACCCTGGATACGGACTTTCCGGATACGAAGTCGATTACTGGCAGGTTATGTACAACCCCGACAAGAATGCGACTTCCGGAAGCGACGGATGGACATACATGCCCATTCAGAGTGCTCTCGACAAGCAGGCCGCCGACGGAGGACTCATCAACTATCTGTCCTCGATTGTGGTTTTGAAATACACCGGAATAACCTCTTCCGTAGAAGAGACAATTTCCGTAGAAACCGGTGCCTCCGCAGAGGGTCTTGTCGTTGACATATATGCATACGACAACATGCTCTCCAACTATGTTCTCGCATCCAGCACCGTTGTCGGAGCCGACAACAAATTCACCGTTCCCGCATTCGGAGCCAACGACAAAGTTGTAATCAGAAACGGATCGGTTGTTCTCGCATCCGCCATCGGAAGCATTCCTTCGGATGTTCTCGGAAAGGTTGCGACAAGCGGAAAGGTTGTTTACGGCGAGGATGAAAAAATCCTTGAGAATTCCGATCTTTCCCTGACTCTCGTTAACGTGACCACTAAGAAAGATGTCAGGACTTTCAAGATTTATGCCGACGGAACATTTGATATTTTCAATGTCCTCCCCGGACAGTACACCGCAGACATCAGGAACTCTTCCGGAACTTCCGTTTCGTCTTCGACAATAACACTTGTTTCCGGCAGCAATGACGGACTCGTCATAAAGCCCACGACATACAACATGACCGTGACTGTCAAGAACACAGTCGGCAAGCTGATTGAAGGTTACGATGTATACGCCGAAGAGACAACTTCCGGAACAATCTATTCCGCAACCACAGACAAGGACGGAAAAGCCGTTCTCGCAGTAATGTCGGGCACATACAACGTCTATGCTGATTATGCGGTTGAAGTACAGTCCAAGACAGTCAGCAAGTCCAGTACAACTGTTAACCTGACAATCTCATCCGGAGAACAGGTGTTGGTTAATTCAAAGTTCGATTATCCGATCTACTTAGTTGCGGGCGACTATATGCGCGAAATCGCATACAACTCCGATTCGAACAAATACGAACTTGATATTCCCAAGACGGATGCCACTGACAGATATCTGTATACAATCTACGGAACAAACGGTTCCATGGTTGTTCTCGGACAGTATTATGAAGAGGTCGCAGACGTAGTAGTTTCAGTAAACTGCAATGAAGTTCCTGCACTGAACGTTACCGGAAAAACCACCGCAAAAGCTACCGTTATATTCACCAGCACCAGCGGAATAGCTAAGGGGGCATCTGTTACCGCAGTAGCGGATTCCGACGGAAAGTACAGCATATACCTTCCTGCCGGCGATTACACCGTGAACGCATACAGCGGATCCGACAAGGCATATCTCGGCAACTGCACAGTTTCTTCCGAAAACAAGGAATTCGATATCGCCCTGGTTGACGGAAGGACAATTAAAGCAACAGTTAAGGCACAGAGCGGAGCGAGTGCAGGCTACATCAACCAACCATTCGTTTACATCAAAGCAACGACAACTCTGAATGGGGTTGAATACAGCCTTTACGGAGTTACCGGATCCGACGGAACATACACTTTCCACGTACCCGATAACACTGCAGTCAATGTATTCGCAGGAAACGATACGGGCGTATTCAGCAATGTTGCATACGCTGTAAGCGAATTCACTAAAGAATTCAATGCAGCTGCAACCGGCGACAGTAAGACATTCTATATCGATTGTCTTTCCGAGAACGAAGTTAAAGATCTCTCCGATCCCACCAAGTTTACAACCAAGAACTATGTCAAGCCCGTATCTGTGACGTTTGCCTATGACATTGAGCTTACGTCTTTCAAGTACAACAGTTGGAAGATTCAGATTAATGCCGGCGAATCCGTGAATCTGATTCCCGGACAGTATACGGCTGAAATTAAGACGGATAACAAGTACTTTGACGGTACGATATACATATACCCCGGAAGCGGAGATATCGCAGGTCTTGATGTTGTGGCTGTCAAGAAGGTAGAACTCACTTACAACGAGAGCGATGTCATCACAGTATCTTCCGACGGAGGAAAATATTGGCACGAGAAAGGTACTTACTGGTTCAAGGAAAAGGATGATGATGGAAACTACATCAAGTATTACATCACATCCACCAACGGATCCGGTTCGGACAAGAAGGTCAACTATGCTATGTTCGACACAGAGAGCAGTGTTACCGAAATCACTGTTGTTGCCGAGAACAAGACAATTAAGGTCACCGGAAGCGTCGGTGTCGAAGGCGACGGAACCTTGTACGTATCTAAAGACGGAAAGCAGATGATGAAGTTCGATGTCGAGGACGGCCAGTTCACTATGAACATACCGTCCGATTGGACCGAAGTAACTGTGAGCGTAGAAGTAGATGCAACAATCGACGGATATGATTACACATACTCCAGAGACAGTGTAACTCTTACAGGACTTTCCGACGGTGCTATCCGCAACATCGCGGTTACCGGCGGAGACAACCCGATACCCGACACAGATGTCGAAGACTTTGATGTCAGTGTAGATTCCGTAGACTATGCGGACGGAAGGATTACGGCAAAAGTTACCGTCAACAACAAGAGTGACGGCAAGATGACTTACGTAATTACTTCCGGAACCGCAGTTGTTCTCGAGAAGCTGTACTCGGTTACTGTAAACAACGGCAGCAGCGGATCAATTACTGTCGTAGGTTACTGTAACAAGGAGACTGTAGCTCTCGGCGATGTGAACCTCACGCTGACGGTATCCGATGTCAACGGAGCCGGAAGCATTACAGTCCGTCTCAATCCTGATGCAGGTGTAAGCGGAACCGTAGAAGTTGATGATTCGTCTAACGATGCAGTTACCGCATCCCAGTACAGATACGCCGTTACGGTAAAGAATTCCGCTAATATCGGTGCCAAGAACATTACTCTCAGTGTAACAGGTGCCGACGGATGGGATCTTACATACACCGACGGAAAAGTAGTCAACACCGACGGAAAGTTCCTCGTTCCCGGATACAAGGACACAGTACTCTATGTGTGCCTTACATCCCTGGACGGAACCGGAACGGTCCCCAGCATCAAGGTAACAATAACCGGAGATTACAGCGGATCACTGAGCCTCGAACCCGAGAAGCTTACGCTTAACGTCGACAGTATGACTGTTTCCGGCGGAGATTCGATGAACTCCCAGTCCAAGATGCCTGTCGGAGTATGGTTCATGATCGCTGTCGGTCTGATTCTGTTCGTTGCAACACTCTATCTCGGAAGCAAGAGGGGGGTATTCTCACGCAAAAACTAAACGCTGCATTAGTCGTCATGGTAATGATTGCCGCCGCATCCGTATGCGTTCTGTCCTCGGAGGCAGACGCATACGAGTCGGGCATCACCGCTGACAAGAATATATTGAAAACGGGCGGAACAGGAACGTTTACCGCCGTGTACAACAACACCGATTACGATGATGCGGAGAAGTACACCGATGTTTCCCATGACATCAGTTACACAGCAAAGCTGGTTAACAGTGCCGGGGAAACCCAGACAAGCGGAGTAAGTCCCTCGTCCGGAGAGGTAGGTAACAACGAACATTTCGATCTTACCGTTACAGCTCCTTCTTCGACCGGCAATTACAAGCTGATGGTTGACTTTGAAGACAAGATTACCTATAAGGAAGTAGGTGATGCTGAACTCAAGGATACCAAAGCAGGGAAAAGCTACGAGTACTCAATCAAAGTAGTGGAACCCGTTAAGCTTTCGGTTACAGTCGATGTTTCTTCGGAAAGCAAAGTCGATCTCAACGCATACGGAGTATACTTTGAGATTGACGGAAAGAAGATGGATGACAGTTACACCACCTTCTCTTCCAATTCTGACGGAACATTCACGGCATCTTACGAGTATGTCGCCGATCTGTCCGACGGAACATACAAGTACAGAGTCATACCCGCCGACGGAAGCATTGTGACCATCGAAGGTCTGGATTCATACCACACCTTCTACATCGGTGACAAGAGTTACACAGCCTACATAGCAGTCAGTATCATTTTCGTGGTCATCATGATCCTGGTACTGGTTTGGGTCCTCCGTAAGCCCGTAAAGAACTTCGGAAAGCCCAAGTCCAGGCGTTAAACCCATTAGGGGCCTCAGGGCCTCTTTTTTTTACTTAAAGCGAATCAAAAAATGATTGTTTTATACGTTCAGAGAATGCAAGTTCTTCCGACCTTTTCAGATATTCTTTTCCGCGTGCGTCTTCGAATTCCAGCCAATCGTATTCTACATCAAGGAGGGTCAGTGCATCCGGACGGCCCATGCCGAACGAGATGTTTTTGCCGTTCAACGCTTCTTCGACAGATTCGAGGGATGCTTTTCCTATCGATACCCGATGGATTGCCGATGAGATCCTGCGTATCATATTCCACAGGAAAAATCTGGCTTTAAATTCAAGAATGACCGTATCTCCTTTGCAGACAACATCTATCGATTCGATGTTTGCAATCGTGGGTTTTCCATCATATTTGCAGAATCTGACAAAATCATGTTCTCCGAGGAATATTTTTGCGCATTTCTTCGCAGATTCAAGATCCATGTTTTTAGATGGAAGTATGTAGCGGTATGTGCGGTACGAAGCATATCTGACATTAAAATCATCATCGACAAAGCAGAACGATCTGTAGAAGATGCCGTCCGATACGGCATTCAGGGCCCTCAGAAGAACCTGTCCGTCCTCAATCGGCGTGAAGAATGCAACAGCATTGCCAAGAGCGTTGACGCCCTTATCCGTACGGCTTGAGAATCTTACTTCCGATTCGTCGTTTATGTTGCATATTTTGGAGATGTCCGATTTTACCTGCGATTCGACTGTACGAAGGCCGGGCTGTGCCTGGGAGCCATAGAATTCGGCCCCCAGGTAAGAGATTTTCACAAGAATACGTTTCATGCGGAACGCAACTGTTTCATGTGTTCCACTCTGCGTTGGACCAGAGCGTGGGTTCCGATGTCATGCCTTACGAACACCGCATCGCATTTCACATGCTGGAGAGCATTCTCGCAGTTCTGTTCAGCATCTTCCAAAGTATCGGCTATGCCTATTACGCCTATGGATCTGGATGTTCCCGTGACGAGTTTTCCGTCTTTCATATCCACATTGGCATAGTAAACAACGGCGCCGCATTCTTCAATTGCCTCTTCGTCGACTTCGATTTCGTGTCCTGATTCGGATTTTACTCCGTATCCTTTGGGAACCACATATTTGCATACGGTGGCCTTATGGGCGAATTCAACGGGTATGTCCAGCGTTCCGGTGGCCATCCTCATGCAGATGTCCGTGAATCCCGTCTTCAGAATCGGAAGGACGTTCATTGCTTCGGGGTCTCCGAATCTGGCGTTGATTTCGATAATACGAGGGCCGTTCACAGTCAGCATAAACTGACCGTACATCGTACCGCGGTACGGACATCCCTCTTTTGCCATAGCATCGACAATATCCTGCAGAATCGATATTGCGGATTCTCTTTCGCTTTCGGTTATGAACGGCAGGAGGTGGTTCGAATCAGTATACGATCCCATTCCTCCCGTGTTAGGTCCGACATCTCCCTCGTATGCTCTTTTATGATCCTGGACCAAAGGCATGGGAACGATATGTTTGCCGTCGACGAACACCATCTGCGTGAATTCCTCTCCGACGGCTTTCTCTTCGATGATTACTCCGGCACCGCCGATGTTTTCGTCAAAGATTTCGTTGACGTATTCCATTGTTTCTTCAAAGGAGTGCAGGTGTTCTCCCTGGACTTTTACTCCTTTTCCGCCGGTCAATCCCACCGGTTTCACGACAATTTCGTGGTCAAGCGTTTTGAGGTATTCTTCACAGTCTTTTGCATTGTCGAAATGGGCAAAACCGAGGTTTCCTTTTATTCCGTATTTTTCGACAAGTTCCCTCATGAATGTTTTGGACGTCTCTATGCGGGCCGCGGCTTTTGTGGGTGCGGCACATTTCACACCCATGTTCTCCAACGCATCGGCCAATCCAGCTTCCAGCGGAGCTTCAGGTCCGATGAATGCGAGTTCGACGTTCCATTGTTTGGCATAGGAGCATACTTTCTCGATGTCGGTTTCTTTGCACAGTGTGTATTCCGCAGATTTCGAGATTATGCCGGGATTCGCGTTTTTCATAACGGAATAAATCTCCGCTCCGGATCTGTAAAGGGCTTCGACCGCAGCATGCTCTCTGCCGCCTCCGCCGACTGCCAATACTCTCATCGAAAACCCTCAGAGTTTCATGGCAGCAAGGATTTCGTCCAGTCCCTGCTCCTTTTTCACGCTGCATTTGAGGATGTTTTTGATTCCGCCGGTGAGTTTGTTGTAGTCTTCGGCGATTACTTCGGGATCTACATCCACGGCATCGGCGATATCGACTTTGTTGAGGATTGCGATGTCGGAGTGTATGAAGATGTCGTGGTGTTTTCTGACCATATCGTCTCCTTCGGTGACGGATATGACGACCACGCGATAATCGGTTCCGAGAGGGAAATCTGCAGGACAGACAAGGTTACCGACATTCTCGATGAAAATAACATCATAATCGTCGAGGTTGATTTCGGCAAGTGTTTTCTTGACGAGATTTGCATCGAGATGGCATTCGTGGCCTGTGTTGCAGTTGATGGCGTCAAGTCCGGATTTCTCGAATCTGGTGTAGTCGTCGGCACCGGTAACGTCTCCGGCGATGGCGCATACGCGTACTCCCTTGGCTCTCAGTTTCTCGGCGAGTTTGATGATGAGTGCGGTTTTCCCGGCTCCTATCGATCCCATGAAATCTACGGATTTGATTCCATGGCTTTTCATGAGACGGTAGTTCTCGTGGGCAATCTTGTTGTTCTCCTTGAGAACATCGTATTCCATACCGGGTTGGATTATGTGCATACCTGCGCATATACGCGCGTAATAATAAAGGTTGAGTAGCACGACAAGTTGTAAAGGTGTTATCGGAGCCGTTTCACGCGCGGATACTATCATAAATACCGAGGCAGTACCCGTATACGAAAAGCATGAGCTATTCGAACGCATTATCAAAGACATTGGAATCCCTCGGGGCCGTAGAGGGTACCAAACTGTCCGTCGATAAAGACGGCAGGAACTACACGGGCACTCTGATGCCCCATCACGAATTCAGCGCACCGGATATTCTGATTCTGAAAATGAAAAGCGGATACAACGTCGGAATAAGAATCTCCGACGATACAAAAATCTCTGTCATCGAGAAGCCGGTGGAGAGAACCAGAAAGGAAGTACCCGTCGAATTTAAGAAAGGATTGCCGAAACTGGTGCTTATAGGAACCGGAGGAACAATCGCATCTTATGTGGACTACAGAACAGGTGCCGTGCACCCCGCTCTTTCTACATCCGATATGGTCAATGCGGTTCCCGAAATCAGAGACATTGCCAATATCGATGCGCGCGTATTATTCTCGATTTTCTCCGAGAATATGAATGTGGAGCATTGGCAACAGCTTGCACAGGCCGTTGCGGACGAGATAAACAACGGTGCGGACGGAATTATTATTCCTCACGGAACAGATACGATGGGTTATACTGCAGCCGCATTGTCGTTTATGCTTGGAAATGTGCCGAAACCGGTTGTTCTTGTAGGTGCACAGAGATCGTCCGACCGTCCGTCTTCGGATGCATCAAGCAATCTTATGGCCTGTGCCAGATTTTGTACGAAGGCTAACCGTTCCGGAGTTTATGTGGTAATGCACGACACGCCCGGAGACGATTCTTTTGCCGTTCACACAGGTTCCCGTGTCAGAAAGATGCACACTTCCCGCCGTGACGCGTTCCACAGCATCAATGCTCTGCCCGTAGCGCATCTGGACCGCGACGGTAAGCTGGAACTCCGTACTGACGGTCCGTCGGTGACAGACGGAAAAGCCGTTGCCCGTACGGCCATGGAAAGGTCATGCGTACTTCTCCAATATTATCCCGGAATGGATCCGGCATTATTCGAAGATATATTCATGAAGTCCAAGGGAATCGTAATATCCGGTTCCGGACTGGGTCACGTGAACGAGAACATGATACCGCTGATAAAGAGGGCATGCGACAACGGAACCGTAGTCGTTATGACGTCCCAGTGTCTCAACGGAAGAACAAATCTCAACGTATACAACACCGGAAGGGATATGCTTGCTGCAGGTGCGATAACCGTGCTGGACATGCTTCCGGAAACGGCTTATGTGAAACTGATGTGGGTCCTTGCCAACACTTCTTCCGTCGAGGAAGCAAAGAAGATGATGCAGACTCCGATTGCAAACGAAATGTCAGACAGGAGGACTATCGATGTCTGAGGAATACGAAATGATGTGCGGTATCGAGATCCACCAACAGCTCGATACGAAAAAACTGTTCTGTTCATGCGACAGCCGTCTGTGCGAGGAGGGTACCGGAGCATATTTTAGGAAACTCAGGCCCACCACTTCCGAGATGGGCGAGATAGACCGTGCCGCATTGGCACAGTTCCAGAGGCATTTGGGATACAGATACCAGTGCTGCGAGGGAACCAGCTGTCTGGTGGAATTGGACGAGGAACCTCCGCACGATGTGAATGCCGATGCCATGCAGACCGCACTTACATTTTCAGAGATGCTCGGTGCGAATATCATCGACGAAATCCACTTTATGAGAAAGATTGTCGTCGACGGTTCGAACACTTCCGGATTCCAGAGAACGTCTCTCATAGCTACCGACGGGCATGTCGATGTCGGAGATAGGAAGATTTCGATTCTGTCGGTGTGTCTCGAAGAGGATGCATGCAGAAAAATAGAATCCAAAGGCGATGAGATCCTTTACAGGACCGACCGTTTGGGAATTCCGTTGATCGAAGTGGCTACCGGGCCCGATATGAGGACGCCGGAAGAGGTCATGGAAGTGGCATACAGGATCGGAACTCTTCTGAGAGCCACAAGAAAAGTCAAAAGGGGAATAGGGACCATCCGTCAGGACCTTAACATTTCCATTCCCGGAGGAGCCCGTATCGAACTGAAAGGAGTAGGCGATCTGAAACTCATTCCGGAATACGTCAGGAACGAGGTCAACAGGCAGAAGATGCTGATCAGAGTCAAGGACATTCTGTGTTCCAGAGGAACCGAGCCGGTAAAATTCGATCCCGTAGATGCCACAGCAGTATTCGAAGGATGCGAGTCGAAGGTTATCAAAGGCGCATTGGACGACAAAGGAAAAGTCATCGCCGTGCGTCTGCCCGGATTCGCGGGAGTCATGAACGGAGACAACAAGACTCTGAGACTTGGTTCCGAGATGGCCCAGCGCGCAAGGACCAAAGGCGTTAAAGGAATATTCCACTCCGACGAGCTCCCCAATTACGGCATAGAACAGGATTATGTCGACAGGCTCAGGGAATTCCTGGGTATGACCGGAGAGAACGATGCATTCGTAATCTGTGCCGCCAAAGAAAAGAAGGCAACCGAAGCATTGGAAATGGCCGTTACCAGAGCCAACGAAGCTCTTTCGGGAGTACCGGAAGAAACCAGAGATCCTCTTCCGGACGGAACCACAAAATATTCAAGGCCGTTGCCCGGAGCAGCAAGGATGTATCCGGAGACCGATGTTCCTCCGACGCTTATCACGGAAGAGAGACTGAAGAGCATAAGGGACAATATGCCGGAGTTCCCGGAACAGATCGAGAAACGCCTGGTTGACGATTACGGAATAAACGCCCAACAGGCACATCAGATTGTCAGACAGGATAACGACGAATTGTTTTGCAGAATTTCTGCCGACCGTTCGATGGCATCCGTTGCCGCAACTATGTTCCTTAACGTCTACAGCGAGATGGAACGTGACGGAATCGACGTACGCGCACTTTCGGACGATACCGTTCTCGGAGTATTTGCGCTTCTGAAAGACGGACGCTTCGCAAAAGAAGCTCTTCCCGCAATACTGAGGGAGGTGGCAATCGGAACCAAAGCCGAAGATGCAATCAAGAAACTGGGTCTCGAAGCGGTTGATGCGGGAGAAGCTGCGGCAATAATCGAGAAAATCGTTAACGAGCGTGCCGATTTCGTCAAAGAGAAAGGAATGGGTGCAATCGGCGGTCTGATGGGACCGGTTATGGGTGCGCTCAGAGGAAAGATAGACGGTAAGCAGGCTAACCAACTGCTTACCGAAGCAATCAAGAAACTGCTTTGAGTGATGTGGGCGGATACCCGCCCATCCTCACAAATCTCTGATAAAATTGGTTCTGACGGGTGTTTCAATCTCGGGAAGTTCTATTCCTGCCTTTTTGCCTGCTTCGAAGCATTTCAGCATCCATGCAATATTTTTGCCGAGAGTGCGCATGGTCTGCATTCCTTCTAAATCTTTCATAACTTCTTCCGGGGTATTTCCGTGAACCTGATTCCAATATTGAGACGATGCGACAGGCATTCCGACTATTCCGAAATATTTGTTCAGGCGGTC
>SAMEA104315432__coassemble_587_pt1 | contig 17227 bp, 19 predicted proteins | sample SAMEA104315432__metabat2_high_PE_023 | metagenome-assembled genome bin SAMEA104315432 (sample SAMEA104315432) | gut metagenome | biome: Monkey gut; feature: monkey-associated habitat; material: faeces | place: China | collected 2013 | reverse complement strand
GATAGATGCCCCTGTCGTTGCGATCGAGTATATCTTTTATTAACAGCGTTTTGTCGACATAATATTTGTCGTAGTCACGCAAATCTTTAAATGATAAACCTCCCGCATCAATCTGCTTCATAAAACATCATCCTTTTCCAAATTATTAAATCTGGTGACGTATTTCAATAAACGCGCCAAATTACCGATTGAAATGAACTGATTGTATTCTGTAAATACCATATTGCAACAGACTGTTTCGTCAATCAACAGTCAACCGTCTCAACGACAGACTTCGAAATCTTTACCCAAAATGCCAGACTGATAAGAATAACTTTTCCGTGTAATGTTTGCGCAGTACTTTCTGTCATAAATCTGTTTTACGGTATTTTCCGCACAGGTTTCCAGATCTTCTTCCTTATTGACTTTCTTCAGTTCGATGATTATCGAGGAACAATGTCTTCTTTTTGAGAACCGAGATTGTGCAATACAATAAAATGGGCCCATAGGGCCCTGTAATCAGTTTTTATCATCTTCGTCAAACTCTGCACCGCATTTGGGGCAACGTTTGGCATTAGACGGAACCTGTTCTCCGCACTCGGAACATTCGAACGTTTCAACCGTTTTGTCTACCGATCCGTCGACGTGAACAATTTCTGTTTCTATTTCATCGAAAGAGACTCCGCATCTCGGACATGTCTTTGCATCGGCCGGAACTTCTGCACCGCACGATTCGCAGATAAAGTAGTCTTTCTTATGGACTTTCATCTCTTCGGGCACGTCAATGTATTCACCGCATTTTCTACAGACTACTTCTCCGGGCAGAACCAAAGCACCGCACTGCTTGCATCTGCCGTATCCCTGCGGATACAGGCGTCCTTCCGCCTCCATTTTGTCACGTGCTTTGAATGCGGCCTTCCTCATCATCGTGGTTATTGCCAGCATAAAGAAGAAAATAATCATTGAGTAAGCAACTACTACTGCTGCCCCATAAAGACTCAATTTCGTAGAGTCGGAATCCGATATTCCCGTATCTATCGTAAATGCTCTCCAATTATCGCCCTGCGACACTTTCACGTAATACAGTTTACTGTTATCCAACTCAAGATTCACAGATGAATGATACAAACCGTCAGATTCCTTCACATCTGGAACAGTCATTTCGATATTGCTTGTTCTGCAATTTACGACACCGAATGCTATTGAATCAATAATGCCGTAATCTACGGTAGCATCGCCGGTTTCCGTAAACGAAACATACAATACTCCGGTGGCAGGATCACAAGAAATGTCCTTAAAATACTTTGAATCTTTTCCGATTTCATCAGCGGTTGTTTCAGCATAATCGTCATACATAACCGTACCAACCGGAACGGCTACAACAATGAACAAAACTCCTACAACTGCTTTGATTTTCGGAGACATTACTCCCGTAAGGTGGGGTATCATATAGAGCAGAATTCCGATTATGGCAAATCCGAAACACTGTGCACCGAAACCCAATACTTCCAGAACCGTACAGATTGCGATAGCCGCAACAATAGCGATCCATTGAACGGGCTTTAATGCCTTGAATTCACCTATCAGAGTTTTCTTACTCTGTTTATTTTCTGACATTGTTTCCACCCATGTAGCTCTTATAAAAAGATATGACGGTTGTTTCAACACATGTTTCGATACATACTGAATCGTTTGTACCGTGTGATTGCATATGGATATGACGTTTAACCGCACTATACAAAGGCAGATATGCTAAAAATGACGGATAGATTCATAAATCATACAAGATTGTCTTTGCATTCCCAAGAGCCAAATATTGGTTATGCATGGAGACGTTGAAGAGGACACCCTATGGCGACGATAGAGGAACAGATTAAGGAATTGGAAGAACAGATTTCCAAAACCAAATATAATAAGGCCACCGAAGGCCATATCGGAAAATTAAAGGCAAAAATCGCCCGCCTTTCCGAAGAAGAAGAAAAAAGACGTTCCTCAAAGGGTCCTACCAAAGGTTTCTATGTTAAAAAAGCAGGAAACGCTACCGTCGCATTGGTCGGATTCCCTTCCGTCGGAAAATCCACTCTTCTAAACCAGCTTACCGGAGCCAAATCGGAAGTCGGTGCATACCACTTCACCACACTCGATGTTGTTCCAGGAGTCATGGTGTACAATCATGCAAAAATTCAGATTCTGGATATGCCCGGTCTGATCAAAGATGCATCTCGCGGAAAAGGACGCGGAAGAGAAGTTATCGCCGCGGCAAGATCGGCAGACGTCATTCTTCTGGTGGTTGACATATTCAATCCCAACATGAACGTTCTTTTCAAAGAATTGTATAATGCCGGAATACGCCTGAATCAGAAAAAACCAGATGTCGTCATAACAGGCGGAGATCACGGAGGAATTCTGGTCAAGCCTACGGTTAAACTTACCAAGATTACCGTTGAAACGATTAGAGATATGACCGCAGCATACGGGCATGTGAATGCCACTGTTGTCGTACGTGAAGACATAGACGTCGAACAGATGCTGGATATCCTGGCCGGTAACAGAGTCTATATAAAAGCCGTAATGGCCATAAACAAAGTGGATCTTGCAAAGCCCGGACAGTTGGAAGCCGTCCAGGAAATGCACAGCAACTATCATACCGTTCCTATTTCGGCAGCAACCGGACAGGGTATGCCCGATTTGAAACAGGCTCTGTACGACACCATAGACATGATTCGCATATATCTGAAGCCTCAGGGCCAGGAAGCGGACATGGACGTTCCGTTGATTGTAAAACGCGGAAATACGGTGGGCGATGTCTGCGAACTTATTCACAGAGATTTCAAAAATAATTTCAGATACGCTATGATTTGGGGAAAAAGTGCAAAATTCCCCGGTCAGACGGTTGGTATGGACCACGTTGTTGCAGACGAAGATGTCGTATGCATCATTGTTAAAAGATGATTCCCGTAAGGGAACCGATCTTTTATTCAAAAGTTAAAGAATACATACTGGGTCATCGAATCGTACGGTTCTCCTACCTTAACAACGGTGCTGGGGAAATTTTCGTGATTCGGTGCATCCGGAAAATGCTGTGTTTCCAGACATAATGCCGAATGGGGACCTTTCGGTCCGTGTGATGCATTATCGTCACGGAGATTATTGGCAGTATATACCTGGAGTCCGGGTTCGGTAGTTCTTACAAACATTCCTATTCCGCTGCCCTCCGACCTTAATTCAGCAATTTCTTCATATTCTCCGGGAGAATCCAATACAAAATTGTGGTCGTAACCTCCTATTTCAGACAATTCGGGCGATGTTATCTTCTCCCCGATGATTTTTGGTTCCCTGAAATCAAAAGGAGTATTGTCAACGGGACATATCTTTCCCGTAGGTACCAGATTCTTGTCGCATTCGGTATATCCGGATGCATTAATTCTGAGGGAATGTTCGCATATGCTGTCGGAATCCCTGCCGTCGAGATTGAAATACGAATGATTTGTCATGTTGAATATTGTATCCGCATCGGATACGGCATGGTACTCTATACTGACTGTTGTATCGAAAAGAGAAATTATGACAGTTATTACGGCGTTTCCCGGGAATCCCTGGTCGCCGTCCGGACTTATCAATCTGAATACAACCGAATAGCCTTCCGGATCGTAGTCGGCTTTCCAAAGACGGTATTTGTAACGGTTTGAACCGCTGTGTATATTGTTCTCTCCGGAATTCTTCTCCAAATCGTACTTTTTTCCGTGTATGTCTACCGATGCTCCGCCTATGCGGTTTGTATTCCTTCCGACAGTTGAACCGAAACTGGGTTTATTCAGAATATATCCGCCGACATCATCGTAACCAAAAACAACATCGCGCATTTCCCCGTCACGATCCTGAACAAGAACCGAAACTATGGTTGCTCCCAAATCCGACAGCCTCAGTTCCGCATACTCGTTTTTTATCGTATACAAAGAGGCTACGCGTCCGTCGGATAATTCCCCGAAAGGTTTGGTTTCAACTGTCATGCCCGCGTATACGCATAGTATGTATTACGGTTTGTCCCCGAAAGTGCCTCCGAACTGAAATATCCACGTCAACTTTTATTATAAGATATAGAGTACGGCACAAACATTAATCCAAGCGGAATATTCTGCGTGGAAACAAGAGATGATTAGTTATGAAGATACTCTACAGTGACGGTTCCGTTAAAGAGAGTGATGAGGACCTTAAAGTTCTCAGACACACCGCTTCACATATTTTGGCACAGGCCGTAAAAAGACTGTACCCCGAAACAAAATTATCCATAGGACCTGCCATCGACGACGGATTCTACTACGACTTTGACAAAGAAGGCGGCTTCGTCCCCGAAGATCTCGACAAACTCGAAGCCGAAATGAAGAAAATTGTCAAAGAAAACCTGAAACTGGAAACGTTCACCAAACCCCGCGCCGAAGCCATCGAATTTTTAAAAGAAAAAGGCGAAGACTACAAAGTGCAGCTTGTCGAGGATCTTCCCGAAGATGCAGTAATAAGCTTCTACAAACAGGGCGAATTCGTAGATCTCTGTGCTGGACCCCACGTTACATACACCAAAGCCGTCAAAGCATTCAAGCTTCTGTCCATTGCCGGTGCATACTGGCGCGGTGATGAAAAGAACAAGATGCTCACCCGTATCTACGGTACGGCATTCGGAAACAAAGAGGAACTGGATGCATACCTCACGATGCTGGAAGAAGCCAAAAAGAGAGATCACCGTAAACTCGGAAAGGAACTCGGACTGTTCGCCATAATGGAAGAAGGTCCCGGATTCCCGTTCTTCCTGCCCAAAGGAATGATTCTCAAAAATACGCTGATCGACTATTGGAGAGAACTCCATATCAAAGCCGGATATCAGGAAATCAGTACTCCGATCATCCTCAATCAGCAGCTTTGGCTTACATCCGGACACTGGGATCACTACAAAGACAACATGTACACGACCAAAGTCGATGAAACCGACTACGCGATCAAACCGATGAACTGCCCGGGATCGGTATTGGTATACAGAAACGAACCCCACTCATACAGAGAACTGCCCCTGAGACTCGGAGAACTCGGTCTCGTACACAGGCACGAGAGATCCGGTACGCTTCACGGACTGTTCAGAGTAAGGTGCTTCACACAGGACGATGCACACATATACATGACCCGTGACCAGATTACCGACGAAATCAAAGGCGTAGTTAAGCTGATTAACGAAGTCTATTCCAAATTCGGATTCAAATACCATGTGGAACTCTCCACCAGGCCCGAAGATTCCATGGGATCGGACGAGGATTGGGAAGACGCCACAAACGGATTGATTACCGCTCTGAAAGCATCCGGCCTTGATTACATCGTCAATGAAGGCGACGGTGCATTCTACGGTCCGAAGATAGACTTCCATCTTGAGGATTCGCTCGGAAGAACGTGGCAATGCGGAACAATACAGCTGGACTTCCAGATGCCTCAGAGATTTGATATCTGGTATACCGGAGCAGACGGCGAGAAGCACAGACCCATCATGGTTCACCGCGTACTTTTCGGATCGATAGAAAGATTCATAGGAATCCTCATAGAGCACTATGCCGGAAAATTCCCGGTATGGCTGTCGCCTGTACAGGCTAAAGTCCTTTCTGTATCCGAGAAATCATATGCGTATGCTGAAGAAATCGCACAAAAACTTAAGGATGCCGGCATAAGGACGGAACTTGACAACAGAAGCGAGAAGATCGGATATAAGATCCGTGAAGCTCAGCTTGAGAAAGTCCCATATATGATTGTTCTCGGCGAAAAAGAAAGTGATGACGGAAACATTATCACCGTAAGAAGCAGAGACAAAGGCGATATCGGAAGCATGATGACAGAAGATTTCATCGCTGCAACCGTAAAAGAAATCAAAGACAGAGTTTGATTGAAAAGCCTGCCGTACATCGGCAGGTTTCTTAATCAAATTAAGTACGCGAAAAACCAGACCTACGACTCTTATAAGTGAAAAGCGTTCGGCAGTCAAGGAGGTATCATATGCCGGTACACGAAAAAAATCTAATCGAAGAGGACTATGTAATTCCCATAATACTCCACGCATACTGGAATAACGGGTGTACCGTAAAACAGGTATGCGACAAGATTGGAAACGCAACTGTCGTCAAACAAAGGGTTGAAGAACTCGTAAAAAACGATATCATGACATGCAATGGAGAAGTTCTGCATCTTACAAAATCAGGTCTGGCTATCGGAAAACACCTTGATGCTGCCGTTGACATTCTTAATTCCTGACCCCACGATGCTAAATAGAAGCTGTCGATGAACGGTCATGAGAGATGTGAGTTCACACATCGGCATAGCCTCGGTACTTTCCGCAGGCGTAATATGGGGTTTTCTGGGATTATTCGTCAGAGGCCTTGCCGACTATGGATTCACGCCTATACAGATGACTTGCATCCGTTATGTGGTTGTGGCTTTATTTTTAGGTGCAATTTTATTATTCGTCAATCCTGCTAGCCTTCGCATTGATCGCAAATCCGTATTGGTATTCTTTATCATGGGTGTTTTCGGATCTGCACTCAACTCGATATTCTACTTCCAATCGATGAATATGATTTCCATCGGATTGGCCACCATACTTCAGTATATATCGCCATTTGTAGTGGTTTTGTTTTCAATTCTGCTGTTCCGTGAAAAACTAACCCATGAGAAAACAATAGCGCTGATTGTCGCATTTGCCGGATGCATCCTCTGCACCGGAATTCTGACCGATTTTGGTTCCGTCAACATCATGGGAATATTGTTCGGTGCTTTGTCCGGACTGTGTTACAGCATGTACACCATCGGATCCAAAATCGCTTCGTGCAAATATGGAATCCTAACAATAACATTTTACAGTTCACTTTTCAGCGGAATTATTCTCATACCGTTCAGCGACTTGTCTTCGGCGACAGATATAATGGTCTCGTCCCTGGACGCGTCCGTGCTGATGCTTGGTCTGATCTTCCTCATGACGCTTCTGCCGTTTTCTCTGTATAACGTCGGAGTAAGCAAAATGGATGCGGGAAAGGCTTCCATTATAACATACATCGAACCTGTTGTATCTACGATTGTCGGATTCTGTGTCTACAACGAAGCAATAACATTGGTCACGGTTCTGGGAATTACCATGGTTTTGGCTTCTCTGATTCTGATAAACAGAAAACCGACTTGTACATATAGCAAGTAATTGCACACAGCCTTCCAGATATCCTTTTATGCTACGAATTCGGTGCGCTCATCGCTCTACGGAGCAGGATGCACTTGGATAATGAAACGGATTAGTTGTAACTATAAACGGAAGGGAAGTGGAGAAAGAATCGGCAAAATCGGACTTTTGACAATAGTCTTGTTAGGTCTTGTCATAACTCCTGTTATAGCAGACCAAACGGATGCAACAGACAGTGAAATAACAGAAACGGGTTTTGACTCGCTTTCTGAAGAAAAACAAACGCAGATTATTGGTGCAGTTGCAGGACTTGTGATTGTAATCGGCATCATAATACTGCTTATGAAGATTAAAGACAAAGAAATGCCTTAAAACTAGGCCGGTCCGCCGGCCGCCTTCGTCCCACAAATATATTAATAGCTCGTTTACTAGCATCAAACATGAGCATTCAGGCACCCAGAGGAACAAGGGATTTCCTCCCTGACGAGATGGAAAAACGCAGATTTTACGAGGGCGTTCTCAGACATACGGCGTCAATTTTCGGATTCAGAGAGATAGAAACACCCATATTCGAAGATGCCGAACTTTTTATCCTCAGATCCGGCCCGAACGTTCTTAAAGAACTGTATAACTTCAAAGACAAGGGAGACAGAGAACTGGCACTCAGGCCCGAAATGACCGCTCCCGCAATCAGACTGTTTGTTAACAACATGTCCAATGAGCCGAAACCCATCAAAGTCTTCTATTTCGGCCAATGTTTCAGATACGAAAGACCCCAGAGCGGAAGATACAGAGAGTTCTTCCAATTCGGTGCGGAACTCATAGGTTCAGCCACTCCCGAAACCGACGCGGAAGTCATTTCGATGGCTGCATCCATGATTCGTAACCTCGGACTTAAAGATTATAAAATCAGAATCGGACACATAGGTGTCCTCAGACAAAAGATTGCAGACATCGGAGTCCCCAAAGAAAGAACCGCAGAAGTTCTCCAAAAACTCGATAAAAAGCTGTATGACGAAGCCCGCCCCATTCTTGCGGACATCGGAGTATCGGAGAAAGATACGGAAGATTTGTTCGAACTCACCGAAACAGTTGGAGGAATAGAAGTTCTGGACCGCGTACCCGGAGATGCGGGAGATTATCTGCGCAAGGTTGTTTCATTCCTTGAAAAAATGGGCGTTACGGATTTGGAAATCGACCTTGGAGTCGTAAGAGGATTGGACTACTACACAGGAATGGTATTCGAAGCAGAAGCCCCCTCTCTCGGAGCAGAAAAACAGATTTGCGGAGGCGGATCATACACATTATCCGAACTTTTCGGCGGAGAAAAAGTATTCTCGACCGGTTTTGCAATAGGATTCGACAGAATTCTTCTTGCAATGGAAAAAGAAGGCCAGGTATACAAACCGAAAGGAATTGATGCATATGTCGTGCCCGTAACCGAAGACATGCGCATGGCATCCGCAGAGATTACTGCCAAGCTCCGTGCCGCCGATATTTCTGCGGACATGGATCTTATGGGAAGAAAAATGGGTAAAGCGTTAAAATACGCATCGGATTCGAATGCTAAATTTGCTATAATCGTCGGATCCAAAGAGATGGAAGAGAATTCCGTTACCGTCAGAGATATGGCAACCGGTGAACAGAGTCTTGTTTCGGTTGACGATGTCTGCAAATATATCCGCAATTGAATGCTGTGCCGGGGTTTTAAACTCCGGCATTATCATTCATCGGACATGCGTCTGTAATACTCAGCAAGTTCCCTGTCCTGCGTAAACACGTTTCCTTTCTCCAACATCTCAGCCATTTTATCGGCTATACAGCCGTTCATTTTTGCCATATCATTCATCTGTTCCGTGATTCTGTCATCACGGTCGCTGTCGTTGTTTTTCATAAGATATTCAAGCAAGACGTTGAACCTCTTCAATGTGACATTTCTGTTTATGTTGCGTGACATTAAATCACAAGGGAGATAACTTCCAAAGATATAATCATTTGTTTGTAATAAATGTAATAATTTTAATGATTGTATTAAATGTAATTTTTAACAGTATCTGGATATACTTCTTGTTGGATATGCCTTCATGGATTGCTTCGAAATTGTGAAGAAAGCATTCGAACTGAAAAATATCCCATATGAAAACATAGGCGGATCTACCCTTGCTACTAATCTTCCGAACGGCAGAACCTTTTTTGTCATGTGCGTAAACGATGAAATCGAAATCGGACTGTCCCGTCCGAATTATTACAAAAGAATTGATGCCCGCAGAACTACGATAGCCGGTAGAAAAAGCGTATCCGGCATTGATCACATAGAGTATAACGGAACACACGGGGAACCTATGTTCGGAACTGCGATAAAAGCCATAGACGCTACTGTTCCAGAAATGTCGAAAGCATTGGACGATCTGCTCAAAAATCTTAACGATGCCATGGACAATTTCGATAAGTACCTCCATTTGAGATAAACCATTATAGGGTCCTAAGATATAGGGGCAAATATGGACTATCGCAACACAATAAGAAGCATTCTTTTGAAATGGGACAAACCGTTCGAAGAAATAGAAAAAGGAAAATTTACAGTCTCTCTGACTGAGCGTCGTGTTCTTTCAATAGGATTTATCAAAAATTCGATTGGTCTCAGAGTAATGGAGCCTGAAGTATTCAGATACAGCGATCGCAGAAAAACTATGATTTTCGGAAGAAAAGCTGCTTCCGCACATAACGTAAGATACGACCAATCGGAAAAACAACCTGCCTTCATATTGTATATTGTACCGGAAAATTCGGATGAAGGGGAATTGTCCAAAGCAATAGACGAATGCAGAATTGATTTAGAAGCCGCGATGGACGACTTCGTCAAACATATGTTCAGAACTGCATAAGTCCTGTTTCGGATTTAACAAAACATCCATTTGTCTCATTTTCCGAAAATGATAACATAGGAACTACCAAGTTTAATTACTTTGAATGAAAAATCCTTGCGGCAATGATCGAGAATACGCATCTTTGCCACGAATCACAGTTTGTGGTATACGCCGTTGTCTTCATCACGGCAGTATTGCTGACAGATGTGATAATTAACAGTGCCTCATTCACATTCAAATTCGTATCAATAATAATGACTATGCTGTCTCACATGTCCAACGGACTGTTTCCGGAGGTCAGCATATGAAATATACGGAATCCGTGCCTATATTATCGGGAACCATGCGCATACTGGTACCTTCGGTGATGCTGATTCTTGCCGTCCTCTGTCCTGTATCTTATATGATAGGAGTGGGCAACCATCCCCTGTCGCTTGCCGGAGTTACGGCAATAACAGCAATTTTGTTATTGCTGGCTATATATTCGGTATTATCCAAAATAACCATAACAGTGAATGATACGGGAATCAGGATAAACAGAATGTTCATCCCTGCCGACAATATTGCAACATGCAAAGTTGTCGATGACGTACAACCGTATCGTAAATACGGTGGTGTCGGAATAAGACGCTCTCCGTCCGGTAAAGGATATATCTCGTCCGGGATCAAAACCGGCATAATCATCGAAAGAAAAAACGGCTCATCGGTTGTCGTAACATCGGAACATCCGGAAAAAATATTGGAATGCTGTCTCTCGATCAAAACTTAATCGGTATGGGGCACGTATGCCCTATTCCGATAAAATTACCGATTGCTCTTCGGAGGCGTTATCATAAAGCCTACTGTATGCGCGTTCCTGTCTTCGGTTGCCTTGTTTTCCGACAAAGCCGAAATCATTCTTCCCACAGATTCCGTAAATCTCATCATCTCATCGTCTGTAGCGAACACGGGTGCAGCCGTGAATGCCATAACCGTCGGATTGCTCTTAGAAACCTTTTCGGGAAGATTATTCTCGAATTCTTCAAAGAATTTCATGCAATACTGCGCGAACAGTCTCATAACCATTTCTCTGGATAATTCGTCATTCTGATAATCTGACGTTATTCCGACAAACCTGTAGGTCTTCTCCACGGTTCCTCTGACTCTGCGTGTGGAGACAACTTCGAGCAAACCTTCCTTCTCCAATTTGGATAAATGACGGTACATTGTGGAACGCGGTATATCCGGACACCTTTCGCACAGATACTTTACCGAAGCTGTGCCCGCGCTGCTTACCTCCAACATAATTTTGCCTTTTATCGGATCCACGAAGTACTGGAGAAGCTTGTCATCCATACATACGGCAACAATCCTTTGCACAAATAATGTTGCCGGACAATATCGGAAAAAAGAAACAAACATCACCGTATAGTGAGTTTGAAACAACAAAATATGTAAAATTATAATAATATGAAGCGATACGGGAAGTATTCGATTCAGGTGTTACTATGGCAACAGCTATTCCAAAAAGAACTTTGACAACAATGATGAACGCATTATCTTCGGGAGTAGTTCCGCGCAGAGGACTGGAATACATCGCTGTCGGAAGGAGAAAGGAAACAGAGACGTTCGTCACAGATATGGACGATACGGCTTGCGGCGGCGGAGCATTCAGATTTATTTCCGGAAGATTCGGTAACGGAAAATCATTCATGACACAGATGATCCGCAACAATGCCATAGACCGCGGATTCGTCGTCATGGATGCAGACCTTGCCATCAACAGACGTCTTACGGGAAGTCACAAAGAAGGACTTAACACCTACAGAGAGCTGATTCGTAACACCGCAATCAAAGCCAGACCCGACGGAGGCGCCATGGAAATAATTCTTCAGACATGGGCAGACGAAGCACAGGACGATGTTGCCAAAGAACTCCGTGCCGTGACCGCAGACATGTCTTCCATGCCGTTCTACAGAGATTTCATAAAAGCAGTAACGGCATACTGCGAGGATTATCTGGCCGAAAAAGACGAAATTCCTGCCTTGGAATGGCTTAAAGGCGAATGCCAATCCAAAGTCGAAGCGAAAAAACTGTTCGGCAGTTCCACTCTTATCGGTGACGAAAACTGGTATGAAATAATCAAACTCTGGACAGAACTGTTCGTCAGACTCGGATACAAAGGACTTATTGTGTTCCTCGATGAGGCTGTTGTTCTGTACAAACTTCAGAACCGCGTTTCCAGAAGCAACAATTACGAACGCCTGCTCACAATGTTCAACGACATCATGCAGGGAAAATCCACACATCTTTCCATATACGTCTGCGGAACCCCCGAATTCATCGAAGATCCGAACCGTGGATTGTACAGTTATGAAGCCCTCAGGTCCAGATTGGTAGGCGGAAGGTTCGAAAACGGATACGACAACTATCTGGGACCCGTCATCAGTCTCAGACCTCTCACCAATGAGGAAATTTTCGTTCTTCTCAAAACGATTAAAAGCCTGCACGAACAGCGCTACGAATACGAATCAGGCATTACGGACGAAATGATTGAAAACTACCTGCGCAGTGTCATGGCATCATGCATCTCTCAGAAAATGATTACTCCCAGAGAAATCACCAGAGATCTCATCAGTCTCTTGGATACCCTTCACCAACATCCCGAACTCAAATTCGAGGACATGATCAAAGGAAGGAAAGTTGAAGCCGACAGCAACCCTGACGACGACATTATCGAGGATCTGGAGATATGAATCAAGAGGAGAGATTCGACCAGCTCCCCTGGTTCCTCAAGGAACACATATACAACAGCGGTTGGACCGGATTCAGAGACGTACAGGTAAAAGCATTCGACGTTCTGTTCGGAACAGACCATCACCTGCTGATTGCCAGCGGAACATCAAGCGGTAAAACGGAAGCCGCTATGTTCCCTGTTATTTCGTCTCTGTACTCCAACCCTCCCGACAGTATAGGGGCTCTGTACATCAGTCCCCTGAAAGCCCTGATCGACGATCAGTTTCAGAGATTGCAGAGAGTACTGAAGGATTCCGGGATCAAAGTATCAGGATGGCACGGAGACATAAACGCCTCCGAAAAAAAGAGGGCAATGTTCGAACCGTCAGGAATTCTGCAGATTACTCCGGAGTCACTCCAAGGTATCATTACAAATCATCCCGATGAAGTAAAATGGATGTTTTCCCAACTGAGATTCGTTGTCATCGACGAAGTTCACGCATTCATGGCATCCGACAGGGGATTGCAGCTTCTTTGCTGTCTTGACAGAATACAGGCAATCGCCGGATGCGATCCCAGAAGAATAGGCCTCTCGGCTACGGTTTCGGCCAGACAGCAGGCTATAGATTGGGTATCTGCCGGAACAGGACGTCCCGTAGATATCGTATCATGCAACGACGTGCGCAGCAGAATCGTAAAACTGCAGTACTTCCACTTCGGAGAAACTCCCGAATACGGCAGCGAAGACGAAAAAGAAAAAACCATGCTGAGAAAGAAGGAAATCACGTCCTTCTACAACGATCTTTACAATCAGACCAAAGGTATGGGATCGATTGTATTCGTAAACAGCAGGCAGACCGCCGAAAAAACAGGACGTTCGCTGATGAAGATCAGTGAAGCCCGCGGAGGAACCGACAGCATCAACGTTCACCACGGAAGCGTATCCAAAGAACTCAGAAAAGGTGCGGAAGAGGCAATGAGGAAAGGTATCAGCACCACCGTTGCAACAGTCACCTTGGAATTGGGTATAGACATAGGAGTTCTGGACAAAGTCGTACAAATCAATCCCCCGTACAGCTGTTCGTCGCTTGTCCAGAGAATGGGACGTTCCGGAAGAAGATCTGCGGAACAGATTCTCACCATGTACTGCAACGACGACGAAGACTGCTGGTGGATGCAGGTGGGACAGGTCTCGATGAATCTCGTCAAGGCCATTGCGATGCTGGATCTGTGTATCAGGGACGGATGGGTCGAACCCCCGTCGATAAACTCCATGCCGTTCAGCCTTCTCTGGCAGCAGACTATGGCATATCTCAAACCGGGTATAGGCGCCAAATTCTCCGAACTCGTCAGTTCGGTGCTTTCCATGTATCCGTTCAGAAACATTTCCAAAGACGATTACAAAACACTGGTCAGACACATGATCAAACAGGATCATCTGGAGATTATGCCGGACAAAACACTGGTCATAGGACTCAAAGGAGAACGCCTGGCATTCGGAAAGGATTTCTGTACCGTGTTCCAATCGAAAAGAGAAATCGAAGTCAGGGTAGACGGCAAACCCATCGGAACCATCCAAAACATGCCGGAGAACGGAGACCGCATACTTCTGGCCGGTCATGTATGGACTGTCATAAAGACGGACAAAGAAAAATTCACCATCGATGTCACAGAGACGGATGCCGAAGCCGTTACGCCGTGGAAATCAGGTATACCGCCTACCGACACTATGATTATCCGCCGTATGAGAGAAGTTCTGTTCGGAAACCGCGACTATCCGTGGATGGACGATTCGGCTAAAAAACGCCTGCAGGAATGCCGCAAAGCAGCAAAAGCCGCAGGAATGGATCAGGTATTCCGTGACAACGGAGACGGTTCGATAACCGTATGGCCGTGGCTGGGAACGATTCAGTTCGATACTCTGAGAAGAATATTGGACAGAATAGGAATTGTGGTATGCAGTATGGAACCGTACTTCATATCGGTACAGTGCGACAGCCCCGAATCCCTTGAATGCGATATCGAAGACTTCATTGCCGGAGTACCCAAAGCATCTCTGATAAAATCCGACGACGTACTCTATTTCGGAAAGTATGACAGATATGTTCCCGATGAACTTCTCAGAAAACAGTTCATCAACGAAAAATTGGATACGGAGTTCGAACTCCCCGAATGATTTTATTAATGCCTTGCAATGAAGGTAACAGGTGAATGAAATGGCAGAAGACGCCTACATGACGGAAGAGGAACTCGAAGAGTGGATAGACGAACTCGACGATTTCGTATACGAGTACCTGATGAACAAAAACGACGAGGAACCCGACGAAGATCTGACATACAGCATGGCAAATGCACTGGCCTGTTTGATCGATCACAACGCAGTCGACGGACTCACGCCTGAAGACGCAGACAAAATCGTTGCCATCATCAACGACGAACTTGTCGACAGCACGGCAAAACTGTTGGTTCCGAAACACGTTGATACAATCGCGGAACTTTTCGCCGAGATGCTCAACGCAACCAGCGACGAATGAATTTACCGGGGAATTTCCCCGGATTTTTTTTAAAAAAAATGTTTTGCAAATGTTCCGTAACATTTGCTGAATGGCCATAGTCCCGTTCAATCACTCGGTATCCTTCGGTTGTTCCAATTCAAGGCTTTCTCCGCTCTTGAGCATAAACGAACTGACCTCTCCGAATACAACATCAGTGTTGGTGACGATGTTGTCGATAAGTTCTCTCTGCTTTGCCCAATGTCTTTCCATAGAACTTTTGGCTTTGTTGATTTCCTCATCCAATGCTCTGTATTTCATGCCGATGTTCTCGATTTTGTTCCTGAATTCCGCACTGGTGAAATATGCGTACAATTCGTCCTGAATCGTTTCCTTGTTGGCAATTGCCATTTTCACTTCGGATACCGCAAGTATCCTGTTACGGATCATTCTGGCCATAGCGATGGCATTCATCGGTTTTACCAACCATACTCCGTCCTGTTCCGTGAACTCAATCATATTGCTGCCGAACACATTGGACACCAGAATTCCTACGTCTCCTTTGGCAAGATTCATATCCTCTCTCAGTTTGGGAATGAATCCTTTGTTCCATGTTTTGACATTCTTGGACTCCCATACGATTTTGCCGCATACTCTGCCGAGTCTGTTAACCACTGTCTGAATAACATCCGCTCCGGACTTTCCCTTCTCTACCGGCTCTATGGAATCGAGAGGGAATTCGAGTTTCAGACATTCCTCCAATCTGAGTTCCTGAACTTCGCCCTGTAGCTGTTGGGAACCCTGTTCGAGTTTTCTCTTAACTTCTTCGGTTGCCTTGTTTGCATCTTCCAACATCTTGTTGAGTTTATCGATTTCAGCCTGTTTGGACTCTGTGACTTCCTTTAATGCGTTATCACGGATCTCTTGGTATTGTTCGTTCAGTTTTTTCTGTGCTTCCATTTCGGATTGATTAGCTTTCTGCTGGAGTTCCAGATTCTTTTTCTGAATTTCCATCATGTCGTTGATCTGTTTCTTGTTGGTTTCATTCAGAAGCTTTATCTGTTCCGTTAGCAGATCGATTTGTTGCTTCTGTTCGCTTTTTGCGAATTCCACGGCATTTTCCATCTCTTTCTGTGATTTCTTCTGTGCTTCTTCCAAACGGTGTTTAACTTCGTTCTCGACTACGATGCTGTTCTGTTCGCTTAACCTCTGATTGATCTGTTCCATGATGATTTTATCCAGATCCAGAGTCTTACCGCAGTGCGGGCATACTATGTTTGCCATTGTTGTATCCATGTTTATTTCTCCATTTTTCATTATTTTTGATCCGACCGAAAAAATCGATAGCTCACGCTGTTAGGTTGCCATCAATTCATTTCAAATCGGAAAATTAAGACGTTTATCGGTTTTCGGTTTGATTATTTTGAAATCTCTCCGTAACCGATGTCAAATATTGTTTGACTGTGATAAATCCGGACCCGGGATTGTCCCGGCATCCGGATTGCAGGATGGATTCGATATCACCCGTTGATGATTTCCAGAGTACTTCCGCGGACCGGATTTCCTTCAACCAGTACCTGTTTCGATATCCTGTTCTTGAGTTCGTCGATATGCGATATTATGCATACCGGGATATCTCCGTCTGAAAGTCCTTCCAAGACCCTTATAGCCTGTGACAGGGACTCTGAATCAAGCGATCCGAATCCTTCGTCTATGAACAGTGCCTCGATATTTGTACCCGCGGCATATGACTGAACGATATCCGAAAGTCCGAGAGCGAGAGACAATGCGGTCTTGAACGATTCGCCGCCCGAAAGGGAACCTACATCCCTGGCCTTTCCGGAATAGTTATCCTGTACTACTATGTCGAGTGCGTCTTTCGAGCTCCTTCCGCCTTCATCGCTCTGTATCAGACTATATCTGTTGTTGCTCATCATACCCAGCCTTTCGTTTGCACGCGAAAGGACGTCATCGAA
>SAMEA104315432__coassemble_582_pt1 | contig 17305 bp, 17 predicted proteins | sample SAMEA104315432__metabat2_high_PE_023 | metagenome-assembled genome bin SAMEA104315432 (sample SAMEA104315432) | gut metagenome | biome: Monkey gut; feature: monkey-associated habitat; material: faeces | place: China | collected 2013 | reverse complement strand
CTGTCTGCGGTACCTTCAATTTGAACTCCTCCGCTTCTTTATTCATGAAGCAATAGTTATTGTTGTTGTGTATTTAAAAAGATTCAGTGGATGCAGTCAGTTAAAAACTGGATTGGCATATTTCGGACTATTTATGCGAATTATTGACATAAAATATGCATATCAGTATTGAATAGCCTGAATAATCTTTGGAATATATTTTGGGAAAAAAAACCCCGCAGACGAATCTGCGGTAATTTGTTTGTTGATTTGTATTTAAATCAGCTTTGCTTCGAAGTCTTCGATTTCCATGTTGAAATCGGCGGGATCTTTAAGGTCTCCGCGTGCTACGAGGACTTCCCTTGCAAGGAGCCAGTAGATGCATGCGAGTGCGCGCCTTCCCTTGTTGTTGGTGGGGATGACGAGATCGACATTGCGGGTTTCGTTGTTGGCATCGCACATTGCAACAATCGGGATTCCGAGGTTGAGTGCTTCGTTGAGTGCCTGTCTGTCTGCAGCAGGGTCAGTAACAACGATGACTTCGGGCTCGATGAAGTTGGGGTTGGCGGGGTTGGTAAGGGTTCCGGGAACGAAACGTCCTGCGAAGGCGGGTGCTCCGATGGCTTTGGAGAACTCTCTTGCGGGTTTCTGTCCGTACTGCCTGGCGGAAACAACAAGAATGCGCCTGGGGTCGTAGCGGGAAAGGAATGCGGATGCAGCCCTGATCCTCTCATCGGTCTTTGCAACGTTGAGGACGTAAAGTCCATCCTGCCTGACCTTGTAGATGAATTCTTTCATGTCAGCAGATTTCTGCTGTGTTCCGATGTGTACACCTGATGTAAGGTAAACGTCCTCAAGAACCAGAAGGTCTGTGTTAGCGGGTGTGATTGACTCGTCGGTCATATGATTGCCTCTTATCTTTTGACGGTGATTGGCACGAGATCTTTCTCGAACTCGAGCATGGCAATATCGATGGGATCGATCATTTCCATGGGATAGTCGACAAGTACAGGTGCTCCGTATGATATCTGAAGCGCCCTTGCCCCGATGATCCTCGCTTTCTCAAATCTAGTGTACTTCATAAAGTCACCGCAATGACCAAGTGTACACACATCTTGTTTATATAGATTTGCCCTCCCTAATTTTTACTGTTAGTCTTATAACAAAAAACGCGCGCGCACATAAAGCACGCTCGCAAATATTATAATAAAGTGTCGGGATAGCGCCATTATGGCGGATGAATTGGCGGTATGCGTGGCAGCTTTTTTCCGTAGCATCGGTAAGGATGTAACGACTGCAGAGGAATTTGTTATGGTTTCATCATTGGAACTTAAATGGATGTCTCCGTCTGATGCAAAGGTTCTGCTGTCGATGCTGACATCGGCCGGCATGGTTACGCAGAAAGACGGATACGTGCGTCCAAACGGCGATATAACGGCAATTGATGTTCCCCTTGCCTACAGACCCTCCAACGACGTTCTTGCCCGTATAAGGCTTGGAAAGGGGCAAAGCGGGCAAGTTCCATCCAAAAAGCCTATCCGTCAAGCTCCCAAAGAGAAAGATCTCTTCCATATTCTCAGAGATGCGGCGGTGGATAACGGAATCGGCGGAGGGGATTTTGTAAAGAGCTGTAATGCAATCCAAAAGAAACTCAACGTCGACATTAAGGTAGCTGCGTTGATAGTTCTACGCGATAACGGCGTGGACATAACAAACTACACAAAAAGTGTGTATGAGGCCGTGGCGGCCTCGTAAATGTTTTCATTCCTTCTTTATGAAGTTTCCAAGGGTCATTCTGTTCGTGGTTCCGCCCGGACCCACGGACACTCCCGATTGGACGGTTTCTGTTAATTTTATATCAAGTGCTTTTTCGATTTTCTTTATGATTTTATCATCCGGAACAAGGCTGTTCGATTCGATTTTGGATATTGTTATTTCCTTTTCCGAAATCGAGGCCGCGAACTGTTTTCTGTCCATTCCTTTGGCTTCGCGGGCTTCTCTGATTACTCCGCCGTAATCGTCGACGAGTTCTACCGTCGCCATACCGGAGTAAATGTCTTTGGATTGCATTCTTCTTTCGCGTTTTTGGAGGCGTTCCTCGATGACGGTTTGACTTACGGGGGCCGCACCACTTCCCGGAGCTCTGTAATCCTCTCCGAATCTGGCACAGTTCGGGCAGACGTTGAGCCTCGAACCCTCTACGATAACCGTACGCGTCGTGGGAACGCTCTTGCCGCACATCTCGCACAACATGGACGGGTCATCTCCCGACTAGTAGATAAAGTGCGCGCGCAGTAGATAGAATAATAAATGAATCTCGCACTTGACGGCATCACAATGACAGCTGACGACATGAACGACGAGATATCCGAACTCAAGGCCAAAATCCTCAACCTTGAGGAGAGGAACGTTAAATTGACGGCGGATCTGCAGAACGCTGAGAGCGAAAGGCGTCACTCCGAGAGCGAGATGTTCAGATTGCAGAAGGATCTTTCCAGGCTCAGAGGAGAGTTGGAAAGGCTGAAGAGCCCTCCGCTCATTATAGGTTCCGTGAGGGATGTGCTTCCCAACAACCGTGTCGTCGTAAAAAGCACAACAGGCCCCGATTTTGTGGTTTCGGTATCGGAATATGTTGATGAGGAGGATTTGACGCCCGGTGCACGCGTTTCGCTGAACAAACAGACTTTGTCCGTAATGGATGTTCTGCCCGCACCGTTGGATCCTGTCGTCACTGGTGCGGAAATTGTCGACAAACCTACCGTTACATACAATGACATAGGCGGATTGAAGGAGCAGATGAGAGATTTGCGCGAAGCTGTCGAAGATCCTCTCCTGAGGCCCGAACTGTATGCCAAGGTCGGTATCGAACCTCCGAAGGGTGTTCTTCTTGTTGGTCCGCCCGGAACAGGAAAGACTCTGATGGCCAAAGCGGTCGCCAATGCTACGAATGCAACGTTCATCAGGCTCGTCGGTTCTGAACTCGTGCAGAAATACATCGGAGAAGGAGCGCGTCTGGTACGCGAATTGTTCGAATTGGCCAAAGAGAAGGCTCCGAGTATTGTGTTTATCGATGAATTGGATTCTGTCGGTGCTAAGAGATTGGATGCGACAACATCAGGTGACAGAGAAGTCCAGAGAACACTTATGCAGTTGCTTTACGAACTCGACGGATTTACCCCGATGGCCAATATCAAGATAATAGGTGCGACCAACAGACCGGATATTCTCGACGATGCATTGCTCAGGCCGGGAAGATTTGACCGTATCATTGATGTCGGCCTTCCCGATATTGACGGAAGGAAACAGATTTTCGATATCCATCTTTCGCACATGCATGTCGCTGATGAGATTGATTCTCAGAAGCTTGCAGAGGCTGCCGACGGTATGTCCGGTGCGGAGATTAAGAACGTCTGTACCGAAGCCGGAATGATGGCGATAAGGGATAACCGCGACACCATCGAGCAGAAGGACTTTGATACCGCCAAGGAAAAGGTCCTTAAGAACAGGAAGTCCGCAGGACCTCCGCTACCCGCACACCTGTACGGATGAAAAACGCCGGGGGTAACCCCGACATTATTTTTTTTAAATTTCTCTGTCGTTGTCCTCTCCGGCGAAAAATATCTGTTGGGACAGGGAGTATATGTCTTCCATTCCCATAGAAATTCTTGCGGACACAGGGCGTATTTCTCCGAGTATTCCTACATTTTCCATGGCTTTGAATAATTCCATACCGATGACTGTTTCGGGATTCGAATCTTCGTCCAAGAGGTCTCCGTACAGCGCATCGGGCGTATTGTACCAATCGAGCATTCTGTCCATTTCTTCATCCGGCAGAATGTCGCATTTGGAAAGGAGATTGATAACTGGAATCTGAAGTCTGAATTGGGCCAATGCGCCGAGTACCATTGCCGATACGAATCCGTTCGGCGATTTGCTCAGTGCGGGATCGGAGAGGAAAGCCATCATGGAGTCCTCTTTGCCGAATGCTTCGATAGTAGCTCCGGACGATTCCCTGAATGCGAACAGTTCCAGCTGTCCCGGCGTATCAATCAGCGCGTAGTCTGATTTGTATGTTTCAAGGACTTCTATGAGTTTTGAGATGTGCACAGCCATGAGATCGGCAGCTACAATCTGTGCCCCATTGGGTCCGAGTCTGTATTCCTGCATGACATCTCCAAGAACGACCCAGTCTCTTATGTCGATATCTGGCTCATACGGGAGAGAGTCGGCTCCGGGGTCCATGTTTACGATTATGGCATCGACTCCGTTGTCGTCAAGCCATTGTTTGTATGCTCCGACAAGCGTACTTTTTCCGCTTCCGGCAGTTCCGACAAAGAACAGATTCTTCATGATGACGCAAGGCTATCCCACAGTATTTAACGTCTCGCGTAACAATTATTATAAAAAGAAAGCGCCTTGCAGTAGTTATGGAAGAAGTGAAAAAAAGCAACGTACCGTTCGCCTTAGCCGGACTGTGCGGTGCATTCCTATTCGCTGTCATGTGGTTCGTCGCCGCACAGGCAGATGGAAGTTGGATCTTCTCGGAAACACTTGTCTGCAGTCTCGGAGAATCTACAAGCTGCACAGCATCGAGTGTGTTCCAGTACGGATCCATCCTGTCCGGCCTTCTCCTGGCGTACCTCGGCATGGGCAAGGTACTCCATTCTGATTGGCTCAACCGCGCTGGCGGAATCCTTGTTGTTTTTGCTGGATTCTGCCTGATTATTGTCGGAGGTTTCGTTCTTGATTCCAATGCCGACATCCACGAGATTGGCTACTATCTCTTTATGACATTTATGGCCGTCGGTATTCTGCTTTCTCTCATTGGTGATTTCATCAACGGAAGGAATCTTTGCGGAGCAGCAAACGCAGTAATATTCATTGTCATGATCGCCAGTCTGTTCAGCATGGAGTTGGAATTCATCGAAAGCTGGATTACCCTCATGACTATCGTTTGGATGTTTACCGAGAGCGTAAAACTCGCACTCACGAACCCCGAATAATCAAAAGGAAGTGTAACTATGTCCGCTCAACCTAAAAAAATGATTGCCGGTATGGCAGTCGGTCTTGTCGGGGCAATCGTTGCCCTTGCAGCAATGGCCTACTCCTGGAACGGCGATGTCGACAGTATCTATAATGTTGCATTGAACATGCTTGTTGCAATGATGTTTTTTGCAGTAGCCGGAGGATTCTCCAAACAGGCTCCTGTGGCAGGCAAGACCCTTGTGGTTCTCGCTGCAATCAACGTTGCATTCGCAGTTATAGTCGCGATTTACTCCGCCACTTTTATTCAGGTGGAGTTTGTCCTCATAGTTCTTGCAGTTGTCGAAGTACTCTGTGCCGCTTGTCCCAAAGTAATCAAGTGGATCGACAACACAAGATCTGCTTAAACACAACGGCCTTCGGGCCGCTCTTACTCTTTTTTAATAAAATAACAGATTCTGGCTCACTAATGAAGATATAAATTTTTCTTCGTCTCCGGTTAGGTTTAAATCCGAATTCCTGATAGCCCCTAGCATGGACGAAAAGTACTCATTCGCACTCAGGAAGCTTGCGCTTCTCGGCGCAATCGACGATTATGTTGCCATATCGTCGAGGGAACTGGGCGATTCACTTGAGATGAGTCAGCAATCGGCCTCCAAGCGTATTTTGGAATTATTGGAAGAGAATCTCATCATCCGCGATCTCGGTGCGCGCAGGCAGCGTATAAAGCTGACGCCCAAGGGAATAGACGAACTCAAAAAAGAGTACAATGAATACCGCCGTATTTTCGAACTTACAGACCAGATTGCAATTCACGGAGTGGTTTCATCCGGAATGGGCGAAGGGGGTTATTACATCTGTCAGGAAGGATATATGACTCAATTCCAATCCAAGCTCGGATTCAAACCGTTCGAGGGTACGTTTAACGTCCGTATCGATCCTGAGGATGCCGGAAAATTGGAAGTCATAAGAAGTACGGCGGGAATCACAATCAACGGATTCTCATGCGACGGAAGATCTTTCGGAAACGTAATCGCATACAAGGCAAAGATACACAATATCGATTGCGCCATAGTCGTTCCCGACAGGTCGCATTATACGGATATAATAGAGATTATCTGTCAATATCATCTCAGGCGTACGCTTGATCTTGCCGACGGAGATCGTGTGGACATAAAAATCAAACTTTGATTGTCAGACACGATTCAGAAAACATTCTGTAAGCAAATAATAAAAAAGGGGCCGAGGCCCCTATGTTTCAGATGCGTTTGAGGCATTTGAGGTTGGGTTCGTATACGAGACCCTTGTCCATCAGAGACATAGTCACTTCTTCGAGCGTTATGCTGTCTATGCCTGCCGCTTCGGCACGCGATTCGAGTTCTTCTCTGGGAGCTCCTTTTCCGTCCACATCCAGTTCATCCAGAAGATCAAGGATGACATCTTCCATCTGGGCTATCTGAGATCCGTTGTCTGCGGGTGTTGATTTACCCGGCTCAACTATTGCATCGGGTTCGTCGGACAAATCCTCGGCAAATCCGAAATCAATATCTTTGTCAGGCAGAATGGTTCTGAGGGCGTTCTGTATAGTTTTCAGATACACTGTACTGTCGGGTCTTTGTTCGTAGTTTTCCAATGCATAGATCAAGTTTTCGGCATCGAACGGGCTCATTCCTCTCGCAATAAGATCGTTGACCGATGCATTGCCGAGATCCAGCGCTTTTTTGGTGTTGGTTAGGCGCGTCCATGTGGATTTTACCGTTTCCAATAACCATTCGTTGCGTTTTGCCTCATCGATTTCTACAATATGGTCCGGGCGGAAATTGACGTATGTTTTGTCATTGTTGACATACGTCCTTACACGTCCTACCGCAGCAACATAGCACGGAGCCTCCAGATTGACGATGGCCGCGGTTGCTTCCGTCTGATACCTTCCTATGCTTAGGAAGAAGCTTCCGTTAACATCCTGTATTCTGGCCCTCCAAATGGGATCGTCGGCCGTTCCGACATTTTCTTTCTCGGTAAGTACACCGGCGATGATTGCCCTGTTTATTTTTGCTCCGAGGGGCGATATGACATACGAAGGCGTCATTTCTTCTGTTGATTTGATTTCCAGCGTTGATGCGTTCAATTCGGTGGAGAATACCCTCCAGGATGTCTCTCTCATAGCCATCAGATCACCTTCTCGATTTCGGAGAGGATGTTGTTTGCTTCCTTTACCACATCGATATTTGTTTCACTAACCTGTTTTACAATCATGCTTGGGCCGAAATCATCGCTCATGGCGTTACCGTTTACAGATACTCTTTTCATGAGTATTTTGGAAGTAAGTTCAATCATGACTGCGCCCTCGCCCTGAACCTCGGCAAGGTTTTCGGCAGCAGTCATCGATATTCCTGTGAGCTTTTCCGTATCGTCTTTGTTGAATACAGCTCCGATTGCTCCGGTTCCGTCATCTATAACAACTTTCAATCTGAGGTCATTGACAGCGGCAACAGCACCGTGTGTTGTACATACCCCGTTCGTAAGAGTTCTTCTGCATTGGGGACATCTTTTGATAAGTCCGCTTCCGGTTTTGACGTCTACAACGAGTCCTTCCACCGTAATGTCCAGTCCGCCTCCGATTTTCTCGATCTCTGCGACTGTCTTTTTATTATTCGTGTTCGCGGACACGTCTATTTTCTCATCAGTTTTGGTGACTGTGCATCTGTCACCTATATTGAGTTGCGGAATTCCTTTCCATGCACGTATGTATGCGTCTTTGATATTGACGGTGTCGCCCTCGTGCAAATCATGGTCGCTCCATGCCGAATATTGGATTTTTCCCGTTGAATCCGCGAGTATTCCGGAGTATACGATCTTAGATTCGCCTTTAACCATCACATCGCGTGTTTCTGCGGATAATATGCGTCCCGTAACGGTAACGCTGCCCATTCCGTCCCTGATATCGCATATTTTGCATTCGGTGGACGGGGCATATTCTCTTTCTGGTACGTCAATTTCGACACCCTGCATGGGAACCACGCTTCCGCGGTTTCCGAGGTTGACTGATATTCTGTCGTTCCATGTTTTTGCGTACAATCCTTTGAATGTGTATACGGAACCCTTTTCCAACAAAATCTGTCCGGGTTCCCAGATTGTGAATTTGGTTGTACCGGTTTCGTCACCGATATATCCTTCGACAATTGTTTTCTGAATGTTTTTCACTTTAATGTCCTTGTTGGCAACGGACAGAACTTTTGCGACAATATCAACGCTGGTCTCATTGCCGGTAAGTTCGTTGATTTTCTTTGTTATGGCCAGGCCCGATACGAGAGAGGACGTGTTTGTGTCCCCATATTTGCGTATGATACCTCTCTTGGCTGCATCCAGACTTATGTGGTATTCGTCAAGGTATTTGTGAAGTTCATTTTCGAGAGTGGCATCGTCGATTTTGTCTCCCAATACCCTTTTGATTTCGTCTTTAACGGGTTGTATTTCATCCATATTCATGTAATCGACCGGCCGTTTCTGACCTATTGTTCCCCATTCAAATGTTCGTATTTTAACTTAGGTAGGGGTTCTCCGAAAGTGAAAATACAGACTATAAACGGAAATTTATGGTTTCGTTATCCGACATTTTGGATTTTGACTATATCCAGCAATATTGTCGTCATTTCTGTCGATTCCTTTTGCCGGACATATACGGATCTCTGCCGAACGTTGTCGGATATGGTAGTACCAACACCAACATTTATATCATAAAAATCAATCAGAATATATGGTTCCCAAGAGCAAGATCGATGAGATTCTCGAAGGCTATGATCTCAAAGATTTGACAATAGCCACGTTATGCTCGCATTCCTCGCTTCAGATTTTCCATGGTGCAAGGAAGATGGGATTCAAAACGTTGGGTCTCACCATTTCTCACAGCACCAAGTACTACGATGCTTTTCCCTTAGCCAAACCCGATAATATCATAAAATATGCGGATTTTGACGAGATGGAGGAACGCAGAGAGGAATTGCTTGATCAGAACGTAATTCTTATTCCGCACGGATCGTTCGTTGAATATATGGGTGCCCGCCGTTTCTCGGATTATGCGGTACCTTCCTACGGAAACCGTGCAGTTCTCAATTGGGAGTCTGACAGGGACAAACAGAGGCAGTGGATAACGTCTGCCGGTGTGCCGATGCCGCGCCTGATTACGGATGCCAGAGAAATCAACGAACCCGTAATGGTGAAATACCACGGTGCGAAAGGAGGAAGCGGTTATTTCATAGCACGCGACTATCCTGATTTCAAGATGTCGATTGATACGAGCCAACCGTATACAATCCAGGAATACTGTCTCGGAACTAGATACTACATGCACTTCTTCTACGATCCGTTGAAGAAAGACGGTTACAAGTGCGAACAGGGAGGTACGTTGGAACTCCTGTCGATAGACCGCAGGGACGAATCAAACATCGACGAGATGTATAAGCTCGGATCGATTGAGGAATCCCGCAGACACGGCCTCAACCCGTCGTTCGTAGTTACGGGAAACACTCCTGTGGTTATACGCGAGTCTCTTCTTCCGAAAGCTTTTGATATGGCAGAGAAGGTTGTCAACAAATCTTACGAACTTTTCGGAGGAATGTGGGGACCGTTCTGTTTGGAGACTGTTGTCAACGACAAGCTTCAGTTCAAAGTGTTCGAAATATCCACGAGGATAGTAGCCGGAACGAATCCCTTCATTTCCGGTTCGCCGTATGCCGATCTCATATACCCCGGTCTGAGCACCGGTGCCAGGTTGGCCATGGAAATCAAAGATGCTGCGGCATCCGGACATTTGAAAGAACTTATGTCTTGATTTTTTGCGGGTAGCGGACCATTCGGTCCGTTATCCCTCTCCGTCACCCGAATACGGGTTATTTTTGTGCCATACTTTCCGTTTCACTCGCTAAATTTATTATAATGTCCGCGGATGCACGCCCCGAAGGCGTATTTCCATGTATTCGCAGAGGCTCCAGGCAGTTCCTCCATCAGGTACGATTGCAATTTCCAATCTCGTTAATCAGATGAAAGCAGACGGTATCGACGTCATCTCGTTTTCCCTTGGGGAACCGGATTTTTCCACACCGGATAATGTGGTTGAAGCATGTTGCGATTCGTTGCATAATGGTTTCACGCATTATACGCCGTCATTGGGTATCCCCGAACTGAGGAAAGCCGTTGCAGATATGACACGCGACCAAGACGGAGTGCCCTGCGACATGTCCAACGTTTTGATTACGCCGTGCAAACAGGCAATTTTCATGATTGCACTGGCATACATTGACCCCGGAGACGAGGTTATATTGGCCGACCCGACCTGGGTTTCGTACGATGCCTGTATCCGCCTCGCCGGAGGCGTGCCGGTATACGTACCGACAAAATTCGAAAACGGATTCGTTATCGATCCGGCAGACATCGAAGCGGCAATAACTCCCAAGACCAAGATGATTGTCATAAACACGCCTTCCAATCCCACGGGTGCAGTCATCCCCAAAGAATCTTTGAAACAGATTGCCGATATCGCGATGGCACACAACGTCAAAGTTTTGTCAGACGAGATATACAGCAGTATTGTTTACGACGGTGCCAAACACACGTCGTTGGCTTCGTTCCCCGGCATGTTTGACAACACAATCATAGTATCCGGACTTTCCAAGTCATATGCAATGACCGGATGGAGACTGGGATGGGCAATCGCACCAGCAGACGATATCAAGGCTATAAACAAACTGCAGTCCCATTCTATTTCGTGTGCCGTGTCTTTTGTGCAGCAGGCCGCGGTGGAAGCCATCAGGGGTCCGCAGCAATCCAAATACGACATGGTGGCAGAATTCCAGAGGCGCCGCAATCTGATTCTCGATCTCGCCAGTGAAATACCCGGTATGGAATGCAATGTTCCCAAAGGAGCGTTCTACATATTCCCGAAGTACAACAGAGACATTCCGTCCGCAAAGTTGGCCGAAACTCTTCTCAAAGAGGGCCATGTTGCGGTTACGCCCGGTACGGCCTTCGGACCCGGAGGAGAAGGATGCATCAGAATTTCGTATGCAGCCTCCGAAGACCAGATCCGCGAAGGTATGGACAGAATCAGAAAAGTCATTTCCCAACTCTAATATTCTTATTAACGCGCGCTCGTGTGGGCGCGCGCATATTTTATAGAACATCCAAGATAGACCAGCCATCGGTCTGCGGACCGAAGAGGGATATATTGAGCAGGACTCTTTTCACAGTCGGTCCGGTGTATGTTGCCGACGATACGACTAAATCAATGGATAAACCGATGATTACTCACAGATGCAAGGAGTATAAGGAACTCCACGGAAACATTGTGGAGAAGGTAAAGAAGACACTGAACACAGACATGGAAGTGTTTCTTGTCGCAGGTTCCGCATCTGTTTTCCTCGAAGGAGCGATCAGGAACGGAGTTAAGGAAAAATCTCTTGGAATCACCAACGGTTCCTTCGGTAACAGGTCCATTGAAATCGGAGAACTCAACGGAAAGACTGTTGAAAAGGTCGAGGTTCCGTGGGGAAAGGCCATGAAACCCGAACACATTGCAGGCAAGGTCACAAAGGATATCGAACTTGTCCATTGGGTGAGCAACGAATCATCCACGGGTGTTTTCAGCGATTCCGTCGCTTTGGCAAAGGAGGTCAGATCCCAGAACCCCGATGCACTTGTAATGGTTGACGCGGTTACTTCTGCGTATGCGATGGATCTCCACATTAAAGACATGGATCCGGATGCAGTTATTTTCGGTTCCCAGAAAGCACTTGCACTCCCTCCGGGCATAGCTTTGATGCTTTGTTCCGAAAGGCTTCTGGAGAAGGCAAAGACCGTTCCGAACAGAGGATTCTACACCGATCTGCTCAAAATCAAGAAACAGAGCGATGTCAATTACGCGCTTACTACCCCGCCCGTGTCCCTCATGTACGGATTGGACTATCAGCTCGACAAGGCTTTGTCAGAAGGAATGTCCAACAGGTACGCCAGGCATCAGAAAATGGCCGATATGGTCCGTTCCTGGGCAGACAAAAAGGCCGGAGGCATGTTCCCCGAAGTAGGATATCAGTCAAATTCGCTCGGAGTTATCAACCGCGGCGGAATAGACTTCGATACGCTCAACACAAAACTCAAGGCCAAAGGCTACGAAATCTCCAACGGTTACGGAGACATTAAAGAGAAAACATTTAGAATCGGCCACATGGGAGACACCACTCCCGACATGATGGCCGGACTTCTGTCCGCAATGGACGAAATACTGGAGGAATGAATATGACAACAAAAATTCTGGTCTCGGATCCCCTTGACGAGGAAGGCCTGACGATTCTCAGGAACTCCGGATACCCTGTGGATCTTAAACCCGGTCTGAGCGAAGACGAACTCTGTGCTATAATCGGCGATTACGACTGCTTGATCATCAGGTCGGGAACCAAAGTGACCGCTAAAGTCATAGCCGCCGCAAAGAATCTCCGTGTCATCGGACGCGCAGGCGTCGGTGTAGACAACATTGATATTCCCGCAGCAACGGAGAAAGGAATACTCGTCATGAACACTCCTTCCGCAAACATTCTCTCCGCCGCGGAGCACTCGTGCGCTATGCTTATGGCAATGGCCAGAAACATTCCGTTCGCACACGAGTCCATGCACAAAGGCGAGTGGAAGAGATCGAAGTTCACAGGCGTGGAACTCAACGGAAAAGTCCTCGGTATCATCGGTGTCGGCCGTGTCGGAGGCGAAGTGGCCAAACGCATGAAAGCATTCAACATGACGATGATCGGATACGATCCTTTCCTTCCCAAGGAAGTGGCCGACAACCTCGGAGTAAGGCTCACAACCCTGGAGGAAGTGATTACCACTGCGGATTTCATGACTATCCACACACCTCTTCTGCCCGAAACCAGAAACATGATTTCCCTGCCTCAGTTCAAGATGATGAAGCCCAACGCGAGAATCGCCAATGTGGCCCGCGGAGGCATTGTGAACGAGGACGATCTGTATACTGCTCTTAAGGAGAAAATTATTGCCGGCGCCGCATTCGACGTTTGGTGCAACGAGCCTCTTACCGACAATGAGATGAAACTGTTGGAGCTCGACAATCTGGTTACCACTCCCCACCTCGGAGCATCTACCGTAGAGGCCCAGCTCAGGGTGGCCGTTGAGGTTGCCGAGCATGCCGTCATGTACCTCAAAGACGGAATAATCTCCAATGCAATCAACGCGCCCCGCGGAAAGCTCGATGCCGAATCCGAAGCATTCGTTCCGCTGGCTATCAGAATGGGTGTGCTTGTACAGCAGATGGTCGGAAACCAGCCCCTTTCGAAGATGGAAGTAGTTTACATGGGAGGTCTGGCATCCAAACAGAACAAACTCATGACCGTTTCCGCCGCAATCGGATACCTCAGAAACGTCATCGGAGAGGCCAACCTGATCAATGCGCTGCCCGTATGCAAGTCCAAAGGAATCGATGTCTCCGATTCTTCGTCCGCCGATGCGGTAGATTATGCCAATGTTATTGAGATTCGTTTCACGGCAGGCGGAAAGACAAGTACGGTTATCGGCGGACAGCCCAGACTCGTCGGCGTGGATGCATTCTCGTTTGACATACCGCTCAAAGGAGAGATGGTTTATGTCGGATACATGGATGCTCCCGGAGTGATAGGTACAGTCGGCAATGCGCTCGGAGAAGCCGGAATCAACATCGGACAGATGTCCGTCGGAAGGGATTGCAACAAGGCTCTGATGTTCCTCACCGTGGATCAGAAAGTGTCTGACGACATCATCTCCAAGATTGCCAAAGCCGTCGGAACGGAAGACATCCGTTCCGTTGAGATCAAGGAGTGATTCCGTGGCCATAGTCACCGTCGACGATCTTACCCAAGCAATCAAAAACAGTATCGATACTTCACGCGGAATGGTAGAAGAGCAGGCATACGATCTTGCCCGCCATGTACTGAACTTCTTCGGATATTCGGACAGAATCATCGATAATGTTCTCGAACCCGAGGACCGCGATGCATTCTATATGTTGGAAGATGCGGGTATTCTCACCACAGAAAGAGAAGAGACAACCCTGTATGACGGAAGGGAGTGGAGAATACACTACTGGCTCTTCAGAAGAGAAAAGATCGGTGCGATGGCAGTGAAACAGAAGGCCGTTGTCGAGGATGATGTTGAGGATAACCCCTACAACGACATCCCCGAAGATGCCTGGATAAGACCTTCGGCAAACTGATTATGGATATTTTTCCGTACGGTTACCGCCCCGGACAGAGGGAACTCATCGGTTTTATAGACCGTTGCCTCCGTTCGGGGGACCGGCCCGTAATAGAAGCGGGAACCGGTTCCGGCAAAACCGTTTCGTCTTTGTGCGGAGTCGTTCCGTTTGCGTTGGAACGCGGAAAGAAAATCATTTACCTTACGCGTACCAAGTCCCAGCAGAGGCAGGTTGTTAAGGAAGCTTCGAATCTCAGGACGAACGTGCTTTGTGTCGCAGTACAGGGACGTTCGGTATCGTCATGCCCTATGATGAGGGACGATCCGGAGTTGTCTTCCGGGACTCCCGAAGAAATTTCCAAATTGTGTGCGGAATACAAAAAGATGGAAGGCGGAAGATGCCACTGCCCTTATTACAATAATTTAGGTTCAATAAGTTTGGATCAGTGGATAGGCCGCGTGAAACACGATAATCACGATGCCGAATCGTTTGCTGCCGTGGCCGAAAGCGCAGGCCTCTGTCCATATGAGCTTACTAAGTTCATTCTTCCATATGCTGATATAGTCGTGGTTCCGTATCCGTTTGTTTTTATCGGAACCGTATTCAGACATTTTTGCAATTGGCTGGGAGTTCGGCCCGCAGATATGATTATGGTGGTCGACGAAGCCCATAATCTCCCGGATTACCTGCGTAACACACAGACCTATGAATGTACCCGTACCGCTTTGATGCATGCCAAAGAAGAAGCGGAAAAATGTGGCAATCCGGAATTATATGACGGCGTAACGGTTCGCGATTTCGCGGATGCTATGGAAAATCTGTTGGATTCGGCATTGACGGAGTATCTTATCGACGAGGACGGAATGCTTCCTCCCGGATTTTTAGAGGAGGGGCTGATGAGCATTCTCGGAAGAAATTCGGTTGATATCGGAAAGATGCTTGTTGCGATGGAAGATTTGGGGGATGCAATCAAAGAGCACAAGAAACAAAACAGAAAACTCCCGCGCTCATACATTGGATCAATGGCAGGTTTTGTCAGAAAATGGTCAGAATCCGATGACGGCTATCATGTCCATCTCATTGTTCAGGGAAAGAATCCCAGGTTTCAGTCATATTGTTTGGATCCAAGATCGGCGGCCGAACCGCTTAACGAATGTCATTCTTCTGTACATATGTCCGGTACCTTGGACCCGTTGGATTCTTACATAGAGGAGTTGGGTGTGGAGAATGCCGTAAAATTGAGAATGCCGTCATGTTTTGACAAAGGGAATTTACTGTCATTATATTGTGATTCGGTGACTATGCGTTACGATGAACGTTTTAAGGAGCCGAATTACGGAACGTTAGTGCAACTGATAGTGGATATTGTCAATACAGTTCGTGTAAATACGGCAATATTCTTTCCGTCGTTTCAGGTTATGGACCGTATGACGGCCGACGGTCTGCACCGTAAACTGGGAAGAGAAGTATTCTTTGAGAAGCGTTCTATGCCTCAGGACGAACTGATGGAAACGTTTGAGGATTTTTCAGTTTCCGAAGGAAGTGTTTTATTCTGTGTTACAGGCGGAAGAATAAGCGAAGGTCTTGATTTTCCCGATAAAGCTTTGGAGATGGCACTTATTTTGGGCGTGCCGTTTGCCAGGCCGACAGCCAAAACAAAGGCATTGCAGCGTTATTACGACATACGTTTCGGGGACGGTTATTCATTCGTATCGCTGATACCCGCCGTCAGGCGGATGAGGCAGGCTGTCGGGCGTTTGATCAGATCCGAAACCGATATCGGAGTAGCCGTTGTTTTGGATCGCAGAGTGGCAGGACTCAAAGGATATGATGCGGAGCGTTCGTCCGATCCTGTATGTGATGTGGCTTCGTTTTTTGCACAAAAAGCTAGGTTTTAAGATTGTACGATTAGCAATCGGGCAGACAATTACGAATATGATATAGTCAGGAAAAACATATGGATTTCGGGTTATGATTGATGTCGGATTGCGTCAATATGGGTTCGGAAACAGAACATATTGAATTTAAGAAAACCACAGAAGAACTCAAAGAAGCAGTAATTTCTATTGTGGCAATTCTCAATAAGCATGGGAGAGGAACACTCTATTTCGGTGTGAAGAATAACGGGGATGTAGTAGGTCAGATTATAGAAGACTCCACATTGCGCGAGGTGAGTCATACAATTCTGGACCATATTTCACCTACCGTATATCCTTCCATATCTAGGTTGAATGTCGGCGGTAAAGATATCATCGAAGTATCTTTTGAAGGACATCAGAGGCCATATTTGGCATACAATATCCCCCGCATACGTGTTTCGGACGAAGATTGGGTGATGATCCAGGATCAGTATGATAATCTAATCTGTGAAAGACAGAGCAAATCAAAATCATGGGAAAGTCAGGTATCCAAATATACAATATCCGATGTGGATGAAGATTCTTTTAGAACATATCTTCAGAAAGCAAAGGAAGCAGGAAGGATTGTTTTCAATAATTCGAATGTAAGGGAAGTACTGACAAAATTGGAATTGATTCAAGGCAATTATCTATTAAATGCCGGTGCGGCTTTATTTGTGGATTCAGGCACTAATGAATTACAGATGGCTAAATTTGCGTCAGACAGAAAATTAACATTTACAGATATAAGGCGCTATACTGGCTCTATAATACTGCTTTATGAAAAAGCGACACAATATCTCATAGATGCCATGGATTGGAGAGTTGAATTTGACGGCAGCCCCGAAAGGAAGGAAATTCCGGAAATACCGGTAAAGGCATTGAGGGAAGCTCTGATTAACGCATTCGCACACAGGGTAATCGAATCAGGACAAAGTGTGGAAGTGGACATTTATCGTAGTTATCTGGATATAATAAGCTACGGTACCTTTCCAGAGGGTGTGACACCAGAAATGTTTACCAGAGGAAATATGGCCCCTGTACGTCGTAATCCACTGATTACAAGAACTTTGTATTACTCAAAAGACATGGAAAGTTTTGCTACGGGTTTGAAACGCATTCAGGATATGTGTGACGAATCCAACGTTAAAGTGGAATTCATATGTGACAAATATTTTTTCAGAGTACGGTTTTTCAGGTATTGTTCAGATTA
>SAMEA104315432__coassemble_564_pt1 | contig 17692 bp, 15 predicted proteins | sample SAMEA104315432__metabat2_high_PE_023 | metagenome-assembled genome bin SAMEA104315432 (sample SAMEA104315432) | gut metagenome | biome: Monkey gut; feature: monkey-associated habitat; material: faeces | place: China | collected 2013 | reverse complement strand
AAACATGTTAGGCGAAAGCACAAATTTCAATCCACACACCCGCGAGGGGTGTGACACCTGACGGAGCTCTTCGGCGGTCTCGCTCATGCGATTTCAATCCACACACCCGCGAGGGGTGTGACGCATAGGTTACGGCCCTCCACGACCAGATAATAGATTTCAATCCACACACCCGCGAGGGGTGTGACTTAGATGTTTGTGTGTGTGCGCATCCTTTGACGCGATTTCAATCCACACACCCGCGAGGGGTGTGACCAGGCTGCGCATCCTCGAGCTTCTTCGGACTGCCGAAATTTCAATCCACACACCCGCGAGGGGTGTGACTACTACATTCACATACAGAGACATAGAGGTTATATTTCAATCCACACACCCGCGAGGGGTGTGACTTTCCTGTTTGCACTGCGGACAGTAATATCCGATATTTCAATCCACACACCCGCGAGGGGTGTGACCGATAGGTAGGGGGGTTACGTGTAAGATACGCGATAATTTCAATCCACACACCCGCGAGGGGTGTGACTCAATTTCATCAATGAGGTCGCGGAGGTCAGACAATTTCAATCCACACACCCGCGAGGGGTGTGACACATTGAGGGCATGAGCAAAAAAGATATTCAGTTCATTTCAATCCACACACCCGCGAGGGGTGTGACCTGCAAGACATTCGACCTGCCTGTATTCCCCGACAGATTTCAATCCACACACCCGCGAGGGGTGTGACGATGACAGACGCAACCAATTTTCCGCTGGAATCGAATTTCAATCCACACACCCGCGAGGGGTGTGACCTTATTCGAAGCGATGCGTACGTACTGCAGAGAATTTCAATCCACACACCCGCGAGGGGTGTGACTCTTTGTCGAGTCCGAGTCTGTAGACGAGTTCGGATTTCAATCCACACACCCGCGAGGGGTGTGACCCGTAAATGTTCCCACGGATGCACCGTTCTTCTATTTCAATCCACACACCCGCGAGGGGTGTGACGGATGGTTGGATTGTTATACTGCTTTATCTCCAGATTTCAATCCACACACCCGCGAGGGGTGTGACTCTCGCGGAGCAGTTCTGCGCGATCAAGTCCAGGATTTCAATCCACACACCCGCGAGGGGTGTGACGAGATTTCTTTCCATCCCTGCCAGACTCCGTTCCAATTTCAATCCACACACCCGCGAGGGGTGTGACCCCCGGAGAAACATGCCTTTATCATCGGCGGTCGATTTCAATCCACACACCCGCGAGGGGTGTGACCAGTCATCGTGTCGCCAGTTTTGGAGACTTTTTTAATTTCAATCCACACACCCGCGAGGGGTGTGACTTGTTAACGTCTTTCTGGACAACCGTTTTATACATTTCAATCCACACACCCGCGAGGGGTGTGACTCCATCACCTACCATCATTGATTTTAATCACGTGTATTTCAATCCACACACCCGCGAGGGGTGTGACTATTCGTTATACACGTCTTTATTCGTTCTTCCAACATTTCAATCCACACACCCGCGAGGGGTGTGACTGTCGATAAAGCGCACGTGTGTTTATTGCGCGTGATTTCAATCCACACACCCGCGAGGGGTGTGACTTCTCGCCAGCCAAGTTAAACCCCCTCTTGAATATTTCAATCCACACACCCGCGAGGGGTGTGACTGCGATTATTAAATAACATTCTGAGTATTTATTGAATATTATACGAATATCGTAACATTTTTACGAAAATCATAAAATATACTTTAAAAATACAACATTTTATCCTCTAAACAGATAGAGATATTATGTTTACTAGAGGTTAGAAGATTAGTGTACCGCATAAATCCATTGGTTTATTTGCACCGATATGCAAAATTTTTGATGAATAATTACTTCCTAAACGATAAATCCTTATACTATCTGTAGACACGTCAATTATTTCAGACAATAAAGATTCTAGTTTGACCACTTGAGCAGGAGTTACAATACATTCAAAAACAGATTTTTGAACTCTTTGACCGTAATTCATGCACACCTTTGCAACCTGCCTTAATCTATATGCACCCTTTTCATCCTGAGTGGAAACATCATAAGTTATTAGGATCAACACTTCTTCTCCCTCATAATAAATGGAGGATATCCATCGATTTCCTTTCTGATGTGTTTTGCCAACAACATGGACTGTACATACGGCAATAAACCTTGTGAAATACTTTCATTAAGATAAGGATGATAAATTTCCGTATTTTTTCTACTTTGCCATAAATCAATCAAAGACTTTCTTGACTCATCATTTAGCATTACGGCTCCATCATCAGTATAAATAAAATCGTCAGGATCAATAATTCTCAGATTAATAGCATATATCACAGTACGATCTACAATTGGACGCAATTCCTCCATAAGATCTAATGCCAAAGATGGCCTCCCCGGACGATCTGTATGAAGGAATCCAACATATGGATCTAGCCCTACACTTTCTAATGCGGCCACTACATCATTTGACAATACTGAGTAAAGAAAAGAAAGCATAGCATTAACCCTATCTCTTGGAGGCCGACGATTGCGGGTTTTAAAAACAAATGATTCTTTATCGGACCGTATCAAATTATCAAAAATATCAAAATAGCAATTTGCTGCAGACCCTTCTAAACCTCTGAGGAAATCGAGAGAATCTACTTCGTTAAGTTTTATAAGTGATGCTGTCAACTTATCAATGCAATCTGAAATACACACTGTAGCAGGCTCATTTTTATAATTGTTCCGATATTTTTTAAGAAACGCCCTATAGTTAGCTATTTTTCCTAAAATCATATTGCGAGCGATATTCAAGGATCTCGAAGAATCATCTGCAATTCTGTATTGTTCTCTACGTAACAATACATTTCCTCTAGTAACTCCTATAACATGAGCCATCACTCTACCAAAAGGTGTCATAAAAAATAATGATACTTGATTATCAACACACAATTCCATCAAAGAACTGCTCGCACCCATTCTTCCAAACATCACTATAGATTCTAGGTTATGAATTGGTATACGTCCGGCAATTTCCCCCTCGATAGTAATCACGACATTCATCCCATCTCTGGATAAGTAGGCTTCTGGAGACGTTACATATAATGTATTCAATAATTGCTTCATGGTCTTTCAAAAATGGTATTGTCAACATATCTGCTGACTTTAGGATAGTCATTCTTAGGAGGCATACAGATATCAATTAAGGAACAACCATTGCATTTCACACTGTGGGAGCATGCTGGAATCGAACCGTTCCTAAATATTTTATGCATTTGTTCTACCGTATCATAAGTCAATGCTCTTAACTCTTCACTTAAAATAACTTTTGTACGTCTTCTTTCAAGACCGTAATAAAGGTATGCGTAAGGAATAGTAACATCATGCATCTCCTCTAAACATATCGCTTCAGCGCAAAGTTGAACTTTATCTTCTAATCCAAACTTACTCTTACCGACTTTATATTCTACTGGATAACGACATATAGGATTTTCACAACCGTCTACAAATTCATACTCTACAACATCACAAATGCCTGATACACCAAGGCTTGATGAGGAAATCCGTACAGATCTCCTCATCAAAATTTTGTTTCGTTTCTCAATAAAACTAGGGTTGTCGACATTCTTATGGAAGAGATCCCCTCTAACAGTCCTTGCATCATCTGCCCACGCTTGTTCAATATGAATCAATGCCCACTGTTTTGGACAATATATGAAATGCTGAAGTCCCGATAACTGAAGAAAATCTTCTTCCACATAACTCATTCGATCTCTTCCGTTGAAAGCCCTTCTAAAGAATCTATGCGAATATCATAATCATCAATTGAGTGGGGCTGATCACATTTGGGTGTGATCTTAACTAAATTGTGTACCTTTGCAGAAGAGTACTGTCCACTTGCACAATTGTGTTTCCACCACACCATTTTGACTACATCCATACTTCCATCGGGTCTTGCTGAAGAACAATCGTTTTCAAACAGCGTCGATAATGCAGTTTTTAGTAATTCGGCATCTTCATCAGAAAAACCTGTTTTTTTTGCAAGTTGAACATTGATACTTCCACACAGCAGATATATCCCGAAATCAACTCTGTGCTTCATCCCCATCGTATCTGATCCTTTCTTATCTCCGGATTCTGAATTTACAGATTTTGTAATCTGCGTACTGGTGACATTAACTGGAGAAACCGAAAATGCTGGACGAATTGATACAGGACCTCTGATTCCTACAGAAATACCGTCCTTATCCTTTCCTTCACCTTTCATGGCAAATAACTGTCCGAATGCACGGACATCGAACCATTTTTCGCATGCTGCCTCAGCAAACTTTTCACGATCTTTTCCGTACTCTTTGATGAGATCGTTGGCACGTTCTTTGAGACTTTTGAATCCATCATCGGAACGGTCATCGGATTTGACGAAAATTTCTCCCCCCAGATCCTGCACTCTGTTGCGAATCTTTCTTTTGACACAAACATCAGAAATTTCTCCGAGGCCGTCTACAGTCTGTCTTGGCCTGTTCCCATTGAGAGGATCGCCATTAGGGTTTGCCCCATCTACACTCACAATCAGCGCAAAATCAATCTTGTTATCGAGTATTGCCATTTTCATTCCTCTTTCATATTGTTGTTTTCTTTCTTCTTGAATTGATCTTCTTTCTGACAGTGGTATCCTAGAAGGAACTCCCCACTGAGTTTTGAGTTGTTTATAAAATCATCTGCCTTGAACAAAGCCATTATTGATTCAATTTTCTTTTCATAATAAAATGCAATAGCCGGATCTAGCCTAGCTTTATACGGCAAAAGAGAAAGTTCAATTGTTTTCCATGTACTGAACGGAAATTCAGAAAACCTCTGCATAAGTCTCAATGCAGTTGTCTGACGTGATTCGTTTGCCTTTAACAAGGCCTCTCTTTCTAAAAGATCTGCCACAGCCAACAAACGACCGTATAGATAGTCTCTACTGTTTCTTTCTTCTTCCAATGTCATACTATATCTTCCTCCAGACCAATTCTTATATAACGAACAGGCAATTGAGATGGTTTTGTTATGTTGATATAATTTTTCAAAAATCATAGGATTTGAAGCACGCCTTATTGCTGAATCTACAATATCCTTAGGAATTTTTCTACCTTCGAATATACAAGGAACCAAACGTTCAATTGTGTTACGAATTATCTTATCATCTGCATTCTCGCCGAATGCACATTTTGCAATATCTCTCGGACACGGAGCGCCATAAAAATCGAATTGTATAATTTTTCCCTCATCATTCTTTTTAAAACCAAAAGAATGATGCCACTTTAGTGACTCATACCACTTGTTCAAACGCTTAAAATAATCGGATGATTCAAATTCCCTATACAAAAGAACAGACATTCTGCCTGTAGTAGCGGAATCCAAAACCATAATGCAAACAGTATCATCTATATTCTGTTCATACCCCCTAAAGTGATTGTTTATTTTTTTAGAAACTGACGAGTCAAGAAGAGGAGTGTCTTTTTCTTCAACTTCAAATATGCTATAATCGGTATCAAACGGTGATTGCACATCTATTTCAGATTCTTTCCACGTGACAATACAAAGATCGCCCTCGTGATATCCCTGCCTAGCGATAAGCCACCTAAGGATACAATGTGCTTTCTGCGTTGTAACTAAACCAATTCCACATGCCTGTTCTGGACTTTCAAAACGACCCTTATATGTAAAATCGTTTTTATTGTCGGATGAAATTAACTTTGCCTTATCCCCGCTGTTACGTATCTTTGCAGGGTGGTTTGTTGCTAAAACTTCATACTTTCCTGTAGCGTAGCATAATCCCTCCTTACCGCCTAAGGAGGCGACATAGTTTATCCAACTTGTCTGCAAACTTTTGTCTTTCCAGGTATCTTTAGCACAATCTCCAGGAACGTCTACAATCCATCTAACAAATAAACTGTTCTGTTCTCCAGAAATTTTTGCCTGAGTTACCAAAGATGAATTGCTAATCTGTTTTCTACTTAATAATCTCCCACAATCATCGCTTTGAAGAACCCCTGCTTTTATTAAATCATCAAGAATGGTTCCCTTCAGTACATAATCGCGTACTGCACGTACTTTTGATAAACCGTATTCGGAATCAGCCCAAGCGGAAATTTCCTTTATGTATAAATCATAACCGCAACGAATAATTTTCTTCTTATTACCCTCTTCCTGTTCGCATGACCTGTCCGTAATATCTGGTGCCAAATACTCTAACTTATCACAAAAAGGATAGGCAGCTAGCCCAGATGTTCTTCCTGCAGATTCCTCAGTACATGGCATAATTGTATTTTGATCATCTTTTGGAACAACATCTGCTCTGAGAAATTTGCCGTCGAGATTTATAGTAATTTCAATCGGAGTCTGATTGGTTGTGTGATAAATCGGTATAAGAGGGTTTGTTCCAACCGTGTAATCATTATATTCTATGCACATATCATATGTGGAAGATAAAGTCGCCAACCAACTCATTCAGATTCCTCCCCGAGTTCGACTTTCTTTACTTTATATTCCTTAATTTTTTTGCGAATGCTACAATCCTCAGGACGAATGAATTCAACAATGCCTTTTTTCATTATAGGCGTCCAAAATCTAGCAACTAATTCTTCATTTCCGGTCTCGTCACCATAGTCAAATCCATGAAACATAATCCCCATGGGCATCTGATCTAATTGATCGTATGCCCCTACGCCATCATTAAATGCGCATGGCTCAACATATGCTTGACACTCCCTAGTACCTAAGAATATATCACGACGACCACCTTTCTCTATCCACCTTTTTGTCTGAAAATAATGTTTATTCTCATTACGATCGCCCTCTAAATCAGAACGATTTAGATTCCATTCAAAATGAGCTCTTACATGATAATCTACCTTACTCAAATAAGTGTATATCGAAAGATCGTTTTTTCCATTATAATTAATAGGCCGCATATTGACCGATTCATTCACAATTGGGTTCATTATCCTAACAGAATCTATGTGCCAAACTATAGTAGGCTTCCAATAAATCGATTCCAAAATGCCTTTCAATGCCTGGTATGTTGGTATTGAATAAGAGTACTTCTCTCCTCCAATCCTAGAGACTGGATCTGTGAACAGTGCCCTCACTCCATAAACTCTAAATTCTATGCTATTGTTCATAATATCATCAAAACACCATAGTCGTATTGATTGCCTTTTTTATCATTCCCAGATTCTTGTCATAATATCCTTCGAGCAATATGTATATTCCTGATTCCGGAACAGCCTCATATACAATTTTTTTCCTTGACAAATCTGCAATATCATAAACACTAATTGTATACATCTGCAAACTTCTCAACAAATCGTATGTATTATGCGCGCCCGATTCTGAACACAATTCGCTAATTAGATATTTAGACTTTTGATCATACGGTACAATTACAGAATCATTTTCATCTATCATCCTAAAAGTGCTATTTGCATAATTGAATGACTGCGTTAGTAATCTGCATAAACTCTGTTTTGCATTATTCCTATAGAGTGTACAAGCAACTCTATTTACAGACAATTTATCAAATAGTGTATTGTCTGAATCTATTGGATACCCCATATCACACATACGTTGATAAAAATAATATTCATAATAACGTGTCAAAGCATCCAAAGACAAGGGATCATCAAATTCTCTTAGCACACTATAGGAACACTTGCGACCCTCACGAATATCTATAAGTGAAGATAAATTCTCTTCAGTTGCAATTACATACACGGTCCCTAAATGATTCATTAACCCATTACGATTACACCTTCCAGCAGCTTGGGCAATTGAATCAATTCCTGCTAGCATACGGATAACACACTCGAAATCTAAATCTACTCCTGCTTCGATTAATTGTGTGCTGACGCATATTGTTTTTCCGTTTTGAAGAGAATTCCTAATATTGCCCAATACTATTTTTCTATGTACTGAACACATATTTGTACTTAAATGGAACAAATTATGTTTATTACCTATCCTTTCTTCTAAACCACAAAATATTTCCGAAGCTGCCGTTTTGGTATTTGTAATAATCAAAATACTTTTAAAAGACTTGTTCTGCTCATCTATAAACTCGATAATCTCTTCTATATTCATAGGCTTATCTGGATTAACATACTTTACATCACAACGTTTGAAATTTTCACTTAATTTTTCTGGGCTGGATATTATTTCACTATTCTCCCCAATTCTCAAAGGATATTTCTCAACCTTTGATAATAAAGGCTGGGTGGCCGTACAAAGCAATATTGTTGAACCGCAAATTGAAGAAAGAAAATTAACAGATTCATTAAACATATGTGTGCATTTAATAGGCAATGTTTGAATTTCATCAAATATTATTACACTATTTGACAGATTGTGCATTTTTTTGATATTACCGCTGCCAGAAGCAAACAAACAATTCATGTATTGTACCATAGTAGTAACAACAATTTGTACGTCCCATGAGTCAGAATAATATCTCCAAATAGAAGTTTCCAAATCATCTTCGGTCTTATCTATATTTGAATGATATTCTAAAACAATCTTGTCTCCGTCCTTCTCAAGAACCTTGCGAATAACACTAACGTTTTGATCGATAATTGAAGTGTATGGGATTACATAGATTATACGATCTAAATTATTCTTCAATGCGTGATTCAAAGCAAAACGTAAGCTAGCTAGAGTTTTTCCACCGCCTGTCGGTACCGAAAGAGTATATACCCCAGTCTCCTTAAAAGAATACTCAAAACATCTATCAGAAACTTCACGACGCATCTGATTTATCTTACCATCTGTATTAAGTTTTGAACTGTAATTATCAAATCTTAAACATAATTCGGTCCAAGGGATTTTCTCATTGACATTACACATACTGTCCATAAAAAGACGCGTATCTTGATGATCAGCATCAATCAAACAACTTAAAAGAAATCTTTCTAATAACCCTACTCTGAAACGACCTCTATCTTCAACATCATTAGATGTTTTGATTAATTCATCGAGTTTTGCAACTAACTGCTCCACAGCCGAATTGAAAACCTGTTTTGCATCTTCCAATATATGTGGATTTATATGATTCGTTGCGATTTCTAATCCATCGGAACCCAAATCTTTCTCCAAGCGTATCGTAAATTTATCGATACCATCACAAGACAAACAATCAATCAGTCCAGAATGATGTGACAGTATACACAACTCCATCATATTGGCTGCTTCGCCACACAACTTTACATGAAATGGAGATTGATTGTAACATTTGCAACTTTTAAAATCAAGCGATGATAAATACTGAGCGCCTGCTGTTGAATGATCTATACTACCTCTTGAAAATCCGGAATCTTCTGCAGAAATATATTGATTGAACTTAGGCGTGGCTTTGCCCAAATCGTGCAACAATCCTATGACCTTGCCTACATTGCTCAATCCCAAAGCACTAGTAAATTTTGAACATAATTGGGCAACCCCTCTCAAATGATCTTCAAGTAACTGTATATCTCCATTTGGACGGATGTGTGCAATATTTTTGGAATCTTCAATAGTCACGATTTGCCCTCATTTACTAAATACACTTGATCAGACATTAAATGTGATTCAAATATTTCTACTTTCCGCTTGTAATAAATGTAAAATTTAATCAATGACGACGTATATTACACAATAATGCACAAAACTTTAATTCAAAAATAACTTTCTGACAAATATGCAAGTAATTATCAGACGTCCTTACTTAGAGAGACTCGAATCCGGCAGGGACAGAACTGATATAGTCAAAAAAAATAACAGGGATGAGACGCAGCGGAAAGACCGTATTGATGAAACAATTCATCAAAAAACTGAAAGAATCAGGCATCCCTGATGAAAACATAATCAACATGAACTTTGAATCAAGAGAATGGGAAAAGATATCGACATACTCCGACCTTTTGGACTATATCTCATCCTGCAAAATTAACGGACGCATGTATGTGTTCCTGGACGAAATCCAAAGAGTAAAATCGTGGGAAAAAGCAGTAAACTCGCTCCAAGTCGATTACGATTCCGACATATACATCACGGGATCCAACGCATATCTTCTGTCCTCTGAACTCTCCACATACCTGTCCGGCCGCTACACGGAACTCAGGATTCTTCCGCTGTCGTTCTCCGAATTCCTGGAACTGCATCCCGGAGAGAAAGAAAAGAGATTTATGCAATATCTCCGCACAGGATCTCTTCCGATAGTAAATCCCGACGGAGACGAAACTTTCGAACAGGATCTTCTCACGGGCATATTCAACACCGTATTGGTTAAGGACGTTCTGACACACACCGGCTCGTCCGACGCATCGATACTGGAAGACATAGCCAGATTCCTATACTCCAATGTAGGAAACATCACAAGCTGCAATTCGATTGCCCAGACATTGAAAGAAGACAACAGACAGGTCAGAAAATATCTTGATGCCATGTCCGACGCGTTCCTTATTTACAAAGCCGAACGCTATGACATTCGCGGAAAAAAATTACTTGACACATTGGAAAAGTACTATGTCTCCGACACAGGCATGAGAAATGCCGTTCTGGGAATTTCGTCGAGAGAAGATATCAACCGTCTGGTAGAGAACGTTGTGTATCTGGAACTAATCAGAAGAGGTTACGAAGTGGCTGTCGGAAAATACGGAGATACCGAAGTAGACTTCACAGCACGCAAAGGAAACGATATCGAATATTACCAGGTTACTCTGTCGATGATGTCCGAGACTGCTTACGAGAGGGAAATCAGGCCGTTCAGCCTCATAAGAGACAACTATGCCAAGACCGTGCTTTCGATGGATAATTTCTTGGTTACAATTCCCGATGGCATCAAACACAAAAACGTAATTGATTGGCTGTTAAACGAATGATCATTCCAACAGCCAATCAATAACATTTACCAACTCCACTCCATCCGGCATCGGGTGCTCGTCACGGTCCAACGTAATCAATACCTTCCTTGAATCGAAATCCAATTTCAAAAATGAATCGAGTTCCCTCTTCACGGTTCTATCGTCATCCAATCTCAAAGCAACTTGGTAGAACTCAACCGAATCGTTACCCGACCAAGCCGTGAAGTCAATCTCTCTGTTTTTGTAGGAACCGACCAAAACCCTGTATCCGCGTCTCACCAACTCCAAAAACACTATACATTCTAACAACGCAGATTCGTTCATTTCATGACCGTAAAGAATTGTATTCATAAGTCCCGTATCCACCGGATAGAACTTGGCGTTGGTCTCAATGTGCTTCAAACCGATTACATCATACCTGTCTGCCTTGTAGAATATAAAGCCCTTCACCAATTCCCTCAGATACTTTTCCGTAGTACGCTTATCCCCAACGGATGCCGCAACAGATATCTTATTGGCCGAGGTAAGATTTCCCGTATTCGAAAGCATAAACGCAGTAATGTTATCCAATATGGCCTGATCCAGTTCAACCCTCGGACGTATGTCATTGTTCAGAATAGAATCATACACACCCCTCAGTATAGAACGGTTTTTGGTGCCGTCATCGTTCAGATCTATTATCGGCATCCCGCCCCAACGCATATATTGGCTGAATCTCTGCGTATAACCGTTATTTGCATCAATCGGATATCTGACCATGAATTCTCTGAACGAAAACGGCATCACATGTATTGTCGCATAGCGACCGGTAACATGTGTAGCCAGATCGTCTGAAAGCATATTGGAATTGGATCCCGTAAGGTATATATTGGCGCGGAACTCGTTTTTTACGGTTGACACGACTCTTTCCCATCCCCTGACAAAATGAACTTCGTCGATTATGATGTAATATCCGTCTCCGCGAACCGCATTCTTGATAGTCTCATACAACATTCTCTCGGAATCGATGATATATCTGCTCCGCTCCAAGTCGATATAAATTATTTCTGATTCTGGAACGCCGTCATCAATCAAATGCTGTCTAAACTGTTTCAAAAGTTCTGATTTGCCACATCTACGGACGCCTGTCACAATTTTCAGAAGATCCGTGTCTGACCTGTAAGAATCTAACTGTCTGATATAGTCTATACGGGGGACTATAATCTTCGCCATAACTGCTTAATGCATTTATTGGATTTAAATGTTCATTTTTATTGGATTCAAATCCATGATTTTGTTGGATTCAAATCCAAGCTCTTTACTACAGTCCTCTCCGTCCAGATTCATAACGGTTCCTATCATCATACAAGAATTACGTCATCCACAATCCTGCGTACTTCGTCCAATCCTCTGGTAAGATACACCGCGGCAACCAACGCTTCGAAACAATCCGCGCGTATGTTTTCCACAATATCAGTACCTTTGCTTATCCTGATTACCGAATCCAAATCCATTCCGGAATTCAGCACGCGTTCCGAGATCTTCGCATTGGCCACCCTGTCCTGCTTAAACAGAGTCATGTTGCCCTCGGTATCTTCGGTATTGTGAAACACCCTCTCGCAAACCAGAAACTCCAGAACCGCGTCTCCCAGGAATTCCAGTCTCTCGTAACTCTCCGACTTTGAAACCAACCCTCTGCTGGCATTCAGCTGATCCAATTCGTTGGAATAGCTGTCGTGGGTCACCGCCGTCATAAACACCGACAGTTCTTCCTTCGAAAGGTTCCTCAGCAATATCGGCGGTTTCGCCAGGAATTCTCTCAATCTTCTTTCTTCCGCGAGAGTCATATCAACGCAATCCCCTGTAACCGACAACACACCGCCGGTATTATACAATGTGTAAAATGTCTGCACGCGTTTATAACCATGTAACATATAGAGGGTGGCATGGCCGGAAAGAAACGCATAAGAATGAGAGGCGTAAAACACTCATCGAAAAGATTGGAAGACGAACTGCTGGACCGCTCCAGGGCACTCGTCGACGACCCCGGTATCCTGAGACCGCAGTGCGCGGGAAACTGCAGGAAATGCGTTTTCGACAAACCGTTCAAAAACATCGACGGAATGCACAAAATCCTGAACAACCCCGATGCGCTCATCAAAGAAGCGTCCAGATTCGGAGGGGACGACCTTGTCAGAGCATACGCCGGTACCGCGTCCCTTGCGGCCGCGGGATCCGTACCGATTCTCGCCTCGGCCAAACTCGGCGGAGAAGTTGTATCTTATGCTGTCAGGGGAACCGTAGGTGCCGACAAACTGATCGGATGCCAATACTACACAGATCCGAAGATAAGACTGATGCTCTACAGAAACTACGTAGCCAAAAACAAGCTTCATCTTTACTCCTTCGGAGATTCTCTCGTATGTTCGGACAAACCCAACATGCCCGAGGATTATCTGTACGATACGTTCTGGGAAACACCCTATGAATTTCCGGACGACGGCATAACCTGCGGCCATGATTCATCCGCGGTACTGGAAATCGGAATATCGTCGCTGGGAGAGAAAGTAAGAATATGCGACAACTGCGCCAAAGATATTTCTTCCCTGCAGTACATCGTATCCAGACTTGCAGCCGTCGATCCGTTGGACGACATTACCGTGTGCGTCAGGCACAAATATCATGCACCGGGAGAGAAAGACTCCGTCGAGATTACCGGAGAAGAACTCAAAAAATACATGAACGGAGCAATTACCGACAAACAGGTAATCGATTCCGTTAAAAGATCCAGAATGGGAGATCTGCGCGGCGGTTCCGTATCCGCTTATATCATAGGCACCAAGAACTACGGCGCCGATCTGGACGCGTTCCTGGCCGACGTATCCGGAGAAGAATCCGAAATTTCCACGCTCAGAAAATTCCTTAATGCGAATCCGCGTGCCGTAATCGTAAAATCCGGAAAAACTTCCGAAGTACTGTCTGCGCTGTGGGAATCCGATTGGAAGGGAATAATCGAAACGCATACCGACAGCCGTACCGCGGATGCCATGGGAGACGTATCCAAGAATCAGCCCCAGACGGTGCTCTCTGCCGCTTACCGTATGTTCATATCCGCGGATGTCGTCGCATCGCTCCCCGTGTTCAGGAAAATGGGTCCTGTCACAACCGCTGCGGACACATTCGCAAAAGCCGGAAAAGTAGGCGGACTGGAACTCATCGAAAAAACACTTCCGACGGTTTCGCTGAAAGACGGCAAGAGCCGTGTGGTTGCAGGTGCGTTCGCGCTTGCCTGCGGAGCAAAAGAACCTCCTGTCAAACTGTCGAAAGAGGAGCGCGAATTCTGCGAATATCTCATTCCGTTCGCCAAACAGGTCCTCAACGCATCCGGAGAAAAATACAGATCGGATATGAACACCCTGCTCACTGCATGCAGTTGCGGGGAGAAGGTCTGATTCTTACATCGGCAACATAATGCGATACCGAAGGCGCAAACGATTTGACTTCGCGTACGGATTCGATTTCGTACCCTTCGGGACCGCATTCCCTGTCGAATATCTCGCGGATGCGTTCCATATACTCGTGCACATAAAACGTATCGTGATAATGTATCAGCCCGTTGGGTTTGATCATACGCAATGCGGTCTTTAAGAAATCAGAAGTTGTCTGAACGTATCCCATCAGAATACGGTCCGCGAAATGCGTTCCCAACAGATTCCTGTTATCCGATAAAATCGGAATAACGATGTCGTCGACTTCGTTGGAGATTACGTTCTTTATCAGAAACCCGTACGATTCGGGATTCTTTTCGCATGCGAAAACACGTCTCGCCCCGGAAAACTTTGCCAAAGGCAGAGTGAAATATCCTATGCCGGCAAACATGTCCACTACGGTTTCTCCTCTGCAGTCGAGTTTTCTCATGCGCATACGTTCTTCCGTGTTGCCCGATGCGAACATTACTTTGGTCACATCGAACCCGTAACGGATGCCGTTCTGCAGTATGACCGATTCCGTATCCGTACCGTATATGACTTCCATACTCGGTCTGCGGAATTCTCCCGACACCCCGCGCACATCCGCACATACAGTCTTCGCGTTCAGAATACGCGCATAGATCTTTCCTATGGATTCTTTAAAAGGAATACATGCCTCGTCCATGCGGACTATCGCTATGTCTCCGATAATTTCCCATTTTTCCGGAATGTGCGCATTCAGTTCCGGATACTGCATGAACTCTTCGTGTATGCGTTCCTGGGGCGAACGTCTGTCCAATGTGTGGGCATCGCCCTCGCACATTTCATATCCCAACTCCGATACGTCTGCAATATGCTCGGGCAGTATCGGAACATAACGGAATCCGTCGTCTTTGCCTATTTTGGCATGAATGTCGACATATCCTTCGCCCATGATTCTTTTTATTACCGGTCCGGCCTCTTCCGAAGGTATCTTCAGAAAAATTACTCTCTTCAGAACAAACACCTCATGAGAACGGGAATTGCGGCAATTACGTTCATGGGGTTGCGCATCACTCTGCCCATAATATCGCTGGGAGTATCGAGAGATATGTTGTCAAGCACCGAGCGGACTGAATCCCTGCTTGCGTATCTGCCTGCCGCATTGAGATCTTCGTCGCTCATACGGAGCAGCATACGGCGGAGCAGATATCCGTTTCTGAATTCTTTTCTGAACATCTGCCCGCATGTGCGGTCGTACGAAGACAGGTTCTTTGCAGACAGATCATTCTGTTCCAATGCACTCCCCAGAACATTCGACAGAACCCGTGCCGCGGTCAATCCGGGATACAATCCTCCTGCGGATACCGGTTTCACCTGACATGCGGCGTCTCCGACAAGCATACAGCGGTCGGACGATATGCGTTTGCATCCGCCCAGCGGAATACGTCCGTTATATTTTCTGAATACTTTGCCTTCGTGTCCCATATCGCTGAGGAAACGGTTGAGATATCCGAACGACGGGCCTTCGGACCACGGCACACATAATCCTACACGCGTAAAATCTCCGCACGGGATTTCCCATGTGAAAAAACCGGGGGCATATCTCGATCCGAAATTTATCCTCAGCAGATCCTGTCTCTCCAACCGATACGAGACATCCGCCTGCGCCCCTCTGAGATATTCTTTGGCATCGTTGTTCGGAAACGTGCCGGATACCATTGATTTATTGCCGTCCGCACCGACCACGGCACGCGCACGGTGAACATCGGAAGCATGAACTTCGACACCGTCGCCGCGAACCGAAACTCCCGTTGCCCTGTGCCCGTATTCGATCTCGGCACCTTCCGCCAAAGCATAATCGGCCATTTTGGAATCCAAATCGTAACGGTCTACGGCATGGACTTTAGGCATATCGGAGCGGACGATAATCGAACTTCCGTCCGGAAAACATACTTCCGCTCCGTATAATGTGTTTATTATATCCGGACTGACGCCGGAAAGGGAAATCACGTCGTCGGTTATCAGTCCGGCACATTGGACCGGAAGTCCCGACGTTTCGTGTTCCTCGATGACGGTGACGTCGAATCCGGATGCCATCAAAGCGGCAACCCTGCAACCGGCAGGACCTCCGCCGACAATGACGACATCCTTCATCGGCACCCGCTCACTGTTTCTTCGACTTTTCGTAATCGGCAATGAATTTCTGGACACCTTCGTCGGTCTTGGGGTGTTTGACCATGAGTTTGAGGGTATCGTAAGGAATTGTCGCGATGTCGCATGCGTTGAGCGCTGCGTCCAGTACGTGGGCGGGTCCGCGGATGGAAGCTGCGATGACTTCGGTGTCGATTCCGTAGTTCTCGAAAATCTGCATAATCTGGCTGACCAAATCGGTTCCGTACTGTCCGATATCGTCGAGACGTCCTACGAAGGGCGAAACGAACGCTGCACCCGCTTTTGCGGCCAGAAGTGCCTGGAGAGGTGAGAAAATAAGAGTAACATTGACCTTAATGCCTTCTCCGGAAAGCACTTTGGTTGCCTTGAGAGTCTCGACGCACATCGGGAGCTTTACGTTCACGTTGGGGTGGATCTTTGCGATCTCGCGACCCTCCGCAATCATTTCCTCTGCGGTCATGGCCATGGCTTCGGCGGAGATGGGCCCGTCTACCACAGATGCGATTTCGCGTATACGGGTGTCGCGGTCGACTCCCTCTTTCGCGATGAGCGAGGGGTTTGTGGTGACTCCGTCGAGGATTCCCCAGCTGTTGATTTCTTTGATCATGTCGAGATTTGCGGTGTCTATGAAGATCTTCATTTTCATTCCTTCTTTGAAATGGATTTTTTGGCCGCTGCCGCAACATCTTCCGCGGTAAGGCCGTATTTTTTGAGTAATTCTGCAGGAGTTCCGGATTCGCCGAAGGTATCCTTCGTTCCCACTCTGGTTACGGGTACGGGGTTGTTCTCGTATATGCATTCGGATACTGCGGAACCGAGACCGCCGATAATGCTGTGTTCCTCGGCTGTTACGCAACATCCTGTCTTGCCGATGGATGCAAGGAGTGTCTCTCCGTCCAACGGTTTGATTGTGGCCATGTTGATGACTTCTGCGGAGATTCCTTCTTTTTCGAGAAGTTCTGCCGCATCAAGGCAGGCTGCTACCATCTGTCCGCATGCCACGAGCGTGACATCCGTTCCTTCGCGCATGATTTTGGCCTTTCCGATCTCGAACGGTACTCCCTCTTCGGTAACGACGGGGGACTCCGTACGGCCGAGTCTCATATAGACGGGGCCGTTGTAATCGGCAATCGCGAGAGTGGCGGAATATGCCTCGTAAGCATCCGCCGGAGAGATGACAACCATGTTGGGAATTGCCCTTATGATTGCCATATCCTCGAGAGCC
>SAMEA104315432__coassemble_556_pt1 | contig 17824 bp, 18 predicted proteins | sample SAMEA104315432__metabat2_high_PE_023 | metagenome-assembled genome bin SAMEA104315432 (sample SAMEA104315432) | gut metagenome | biome: Monkey gut; feature: monkey-associated habitat; material: faeces | place: China | collected 2013 | reverse complement strand
AAAATTGCTTAGGCACGCGATAACGGCCATTTACCGTACCGAGAGCCGTAACGTCACCAAAATGATGAACGCCATTCGTTTGCGTAACATATGATCTCCTTGGAGATAGGTATTATCCTAAAAGGTAATTCGGAATTCCTAAATCAGTTTTTATTATATATTGAAACGTTTGTGTGAATTTCGATTACTATGGTTACACCCAATGCTGATTTTGCCAATGAAATCGCAAAGACCGGCGTCATGATGTGTTTCCAGTGCGGTACCTGTACCGCCGGTTGTCCTTCTGGAAGGCAGACTTCCTACAGGACAAGAAAACTCATGAGAATGGCCCAGCTCGGACTGAAAGACGAAATCATCAACTCCGATGAACTCTGGCAGTGCAGCACCTGCTACACATGCGTAGAGAGATGCCCCCGTCAGGTGCCCATTGTCGATATTGTTATCGAACTCAGGAACATCGCCGTCGCAGAAGGTCACATCAGGCCTCAGCACAAGGGAACCGCAGTCAACCTGTCCAAGTACGGTCACACCGTTGACGCCAAGGACAAGATTGCAGACATCCGTGAACAGATTGGACTCTCCAGAGTTCCCCCGACCGTTCTTGCAAATCCCGAGGCAAAGGCTCAGCTCGATAAGATCCTGACCCTTACCGGATTTGACGCAATCGTGAAGGAGTGATTATAATGGCTAAGTACGCATTTTTCCTCGGATGTATCGCACCCCTCAGGTACCCCGGAATCGAAAAATCCACAAGAGAGGTTTGCAAGGCACTGGATATCGAACTCGTTGATCTGAAGGATGCAAGCTGCTGTCCCGCACCCGGAGTCATCAGGGCATTCAACAAGAAAACCTGGTTGGCAGCTGCTGCAAGAAACCTCGCTCTTGCCGAGAAAGAGGGCCTCGAAATCGTAACCATCTGCAACGGATGCTACGGATCTCTTTTCGATGCCGCACACGAGCTTGCAAACGATGCAGAACTCCTCGAAGAGGTTAACAAGATTCTCGGAGAGATCGGCATGCACTACAACGGAACCACAAAGGTCCACCACTTCGCCGAGGTTCTCTACAGAGAAGTTACACCCGAGAAGATTAAGGAGAAGGTCACCAAACCCCTCGACTATCAGGTTGCAGCATTCTACGGATGCCACTTCCTCAAACCCAGCAACATTAAGGGACTCGACGATCCCGAGAACCCCAGCATTCTCGATGAGCTTATCGAGGCAACAGGATGCAAATCCATGCCCAGGAAGCAGAAGATGCTGTGCTGCGGAGCAGGAGGAGGTCTCAAGGCCGCTTTCGGTGACGTCACAAAGAAATTCACACAGACCAACCTCGAGAACATGAAGGAATCCGGAGCACAGTTCATCATCGATGTCTGTCCCTTCTGTCACCTTCAGTTCGACGGAGCACAGAAAGACCTGGGATACAACATCCCCGTACTTCACCTGTCCCAGCTTCTCGGATTGGCAATGGGTATGAACGCTGAGGAACTCGCTCTCGGCCTTCACGCCACACCTGTCGTTCTCTGATAGGTTAAACACAGGGGGTTTCCCCCTTTTTCTTTTTTTTTCTTTTTTCTGTTCTGTTCCGATTTGTGGTATATTCTGGAAATGCTATTATATTTTAATAGTAAAATTTAAATATATGCGGTACTAATCCAAATAGGATATTTTATTCTGATTGTGATAATGAGTAGGTATCTGGCTAGTGCCGTTTGATTCAATCTACTATTTTTTTGGTTTTACCAACCTTTTAATACGAGGATCCAATCGGAGATTCAGTTAAAGGAGTACTGATTATGGCACCCGCAAAGAGAGTCAAAGCATCAGCAGGCCGTAAGGTCAAAGACAAGTGGAAGGCAAAAGAGTGGTACAAGATTCACGCACCCCGTATGTTCAACGAGGCAGAAATCGGAGACACTCCCTCATCCGATCCCGAATTCGTTATCGGACGTACCGCAGAGGTTACCGTTCAGGATCTTACCGGAGATTTCTCCAAGATGCACATCAAGCTCAAATTCAAAGTAGTATCCGTTGAGGGAACCGATGCAAAGACCGCATTCGTAGGACACGACCTCACCAGCGATTACGTCCGCAGGCTTACACGCCGCAGAAAGACAAAGACCGACCACGTTGTCGATATTGTCACCAAAGACGGATTCACATACAGGATCAAGACAATGTCCATCGCCGAGCGCCGTATCCAGTCTTCCCAGGAAGATGCAATGAGGAGAATCATCGGAGAGACCCTCGTTCAGATCGGAAAAGAGAAGACTCTGTCCGAAATCGTCAAATCGATTGTTTCCGGCGATCTTGCCAAAGACCTCGCAAAGGCCTGCCGCATCGTCATCCCCATCAAGAGAATCGAAGTCCGCAAGTCCGAGGTTCTTGCTTCCGGAGAGGGCGAGCCCGAGTCCATCATCGAGGAAGTAGCCGAGCCCGTTGCAGAAGAAGCTCCCGCAGAGCCTGCAGCCGAGCCCGTTGCAGAAGAAGCTCCCGCTGAGGAGTGATTTTAATCGGCCCTTTAAGGGCCTCTTTTATTTTTTATCCGCATCTTGCATTCGTAATTCTGTTTCCGGTTTGCTGTCGGGAATTTTTCCATAGAAATCATTTTAAATAAGAACCCAATCTCCCGCATACCATAAGCCGGGGTGGCTCAGCCTGGTGGAGCGTCGGACTCATAGGGTTCTGGTCATAAGACCTCTCCAGGGATATCCGAAGGTCATGGGTTCGAACCCCATTCCCGGCACCATACATTCTAATTTATAACTGTCATATCCTGGTTTAATCGTACGTTTGTGTGATGTTTATGGATATCGAGAAAGTTTTCAAAGGGAGGATGTTCGTAGACGGTGAACTCCGTTATGCCGAAGTAGGTGTTACCGATGGAAAAATAGTATCCGTCGGCAATCTGGTGCGCGGAGGAGACGAGGTTGTGGAATTGGGTACAAGTCAGATATTGTTACCTTCTTTCACGGATCCGCATGTACATTTGAGAGACCCCGGCATGACATCCAAAGAAGATTTTTACACAGGTACGCTGGCCGCAATACACGCAGGCGTAACGTGTGTTCTGGACATGCCCAATACAAAACCTCCTGTGGTCGATGTCCAGACTCTCATGGAGAAGAAGTCTGCGGTAAGAGGAAAGGCCTGTGTCGATTACGGATTGTTTGCGGCAGTCACTCCAAACATCAATGCCGGTATGTTGGCACCGCTTGTACCTGGATTCAAATTATTCATGGGATCTACTACCGGAAACATTCTGTTGAATGACGATGAGGAACTAATCCCGGCGGTACGGGATGTTCTAGCAACCGGAAAACGCATGAGCGTCCACGCGGAAGACGATTCCATGATATTGCACGAACAGGAGCGTTCAACGCGCGATCATCTCAGGAACAGGCCGGCAGAAGCGGAGCTCAATGCGGTTTCGCGTCTTTCGAGACATTTTTCCGGAACAAAAATCAATATCTGTCATGTTTCGTCCGTTCCGGCGTTGGAAGCCGCCACGGAGGCAGGATTCACTACCGAATCAACACTGCATCACATAATGTTCGATGTCGACAGATTTCCGTCATCATACTACAAGACAAATCCTCCGATAAGAGATTCTGCGACACGCAAGGCATTATACGAAAAGTTTATCGGAGGGGCGTTTAGCATGATAGGTACGGACCACGCGCCTCATACAGCAGAAGACAAAGAACAGGAGTTTGATGCGGCACCGGGAGGTATTCCGGGAGTGGAAACGACAATGCCTATCGTTATGGAAATGGTCCGTAACGGAACAATGCCGTTATCAACGGCCGTATCGATGGCTTCTCTGAATCCAAACAAAGCCTTCGGTATTTCCAAAGGAAAGATAGCTCCGGGATACGACGCGGATTTTGCGATATTTGATATGCGCCGCACTTCAGTAATCGATGTGAAGAAACTTCACTCCAAGTGCGGTCACAGCCCGTACTCAGGATGGCAGGCCGTTTTCCCCGAATCTGTTTTAATCAGAGGCGAAACTCAGATCAGCGACGGGGAATTCTGCGGAGAAACAATGGGAGTTGACATTTGTGGTTGATTATAAAGTAGATTATTCAGAGGTTGCAGGGAAGAATGTAGAATGCCCCGATCAGTGCGGAATGTGTTGTTTATGCCAACCGGAAGTACTTCCCGAGGAACGTGCATTCTTCAGAAACAATCATCCTCAGAGTCTTGTCAGAATCGACGGCGATGTACCGTATTTCGCTTTGGCTCTCAAGAAAGGAAGAGGATCATGCGTATTTCTGAACAATCGCAGGTGTACGATATACGACCACAGGACAGCATACTGCAGACAGTATCCTTATCACATCTATACGGGCGAGAATGTCCGCGTAGAGCTCAATCTTTCCTGCAGAGGAGTTTGGTACGGTACGGGGGCAGACGCATCGAAGGAAGCCGAAGAACTGATATCCAAAGCAGATTCCAGAATACGTAAAGCACTGCGCGAATCCAGAGATGTTTACAACGAGTTTTATTCCAATTGCAAAGAAGCGGGGATAATGGTCGATCCCGAATCATTGCGTATGTCCGTATCCAAGAATCTGGGGATGTTTACCGATCTGTCATATCTCAGCCGTATAATGGATATGGCTCAGATCGAACCGGTTATGTCTCTTGACGGATTGATGCCGGAAACTCGTCTGGATATGGAGGCATTGGAGGAAGCCGGATGCGATTCGGCCATGGAGTCCATGTCTTCGCAGGATCCGCTCAGCGTACCGGTATACTGCGATCCGCAATGGAATTGGAATATGTTCTTCGCGGTGGACGATACCATCGAGTGGATGGTCATGGACGATGACGGAGAACTTCACCACAAGGCTTTTGCCAAATCCAAAGACATACATCTTGTCGTTCTTGACAATGAGGGTTTGAAGGTTCTGGCGGATTACATAAGCATTCTCAACAGACGCGACAGTTTCATGGGAAGCGTGTTTTCATCGGTAGATTACAACGGTTACGAAGACAATCTTGCCAATGCATATTACGGATCGATGGCGGTTACCGTAATGGATCTTCTTTGGAGAATGTCCATGTTGGACCATTTTATGCATATAGGAAACGGTGCCGATGCCGTGAAGGAAGCAATCATCTTCTACGACATGGACCGTCTGGATGCGCCCGCAATAGGGGCATTTGTCTGATTATTGCTCGATACCTTAAAATAGTGAATGCATATAGACTGAAAAGGTACCATAGACAGATTGAACGTTCTGGTCATGAAGTCGGAACAATGTCTGATGGTGATTGTCCGCGGAGACAATATTTACATTACATAGGAGTGACTTAAATGGGAACAGGAACACCGGCACAGGGAAGGCACAACAAACACAAAACACACATCCCCTGCCGCAGATGCGGAAACCGTGCATTCCACGTCAGGAAAGGCGTATGCGCATCCTGCGGATATGGAAAGACTGCAAAAATGAGAAGCTACGAGTGGGCTAAACTCCGCGATTAAGGCGATTAGATGACAGGGCCGAAGCACAGCTGCGGTGTAGTCGGAATCAGTGCAGATTTCGATGTTGCGTCAGCGTTGCACACGGCTTTGATGATCATCCAGCACCGCGGACAGGAAAGTGCGGGAATATCCGTTTTTAACGGTACCGGAATAGATACTGTAAAAGGAAACGGATTGGTTAATTTAGCACTTCCCAAAGAGGAACTCGTAAATCTTCTAGGTCATGTAGGGGTAGGGCACGTCAGGTATTCGACGACAGGTTCGAAGAGTCTTGTCAATGCCCAGCCTCTTACAGTGACTACAAACTTCGGTACGGTTGCTGTCGCCCACAACGGAGACATCACCAATTTTAAACAGCTCAAAGAGAAGTATATGAAGGAAGGTTGGACCTTCCTTACAGACTCCGATAGCGAGATGGTTACAAAACTTCTGGGCAAATATATGACTCAGAACAATGACCCCGTCAAAGCCATTCGTTCTACTATGGGAGAGCTTGACGGCGCCTATGCATTGACTATTCTGATTAACGACCGTCTGTTCGCAATAAGAGATCCTTATGGTTTCAGACCCCTGTGTCTCGGTAAATTGGACGGAGGTTACGTGGCAGTATCGGAAAGCGCTGCGGTCGATGCACTCAGGGGAGAAGTCGTAAGAGACATCGAGCCCGGAGAAATCTGCGAGATTACTAAAGATACATTCAAGATATATCCTGCCCCGGCCAAACATCCCCGGGCATACTGTATGTTTGAATGGGTTTATTTTGCCAGACCCGATTCAATAATAGACGGTGCGGAAGTTTACGCCGTCAGAAGGAAAATCGGACGCATCCTGGCGAGAGAGTGTCCTGCGGATGTCGATCTTGTGATGCCTGTTCCCGATTCGGGACGCGCACACGCTATAGGTTATTCGATTGAAACAGGAATTCCTTATGAAGAAGGATTCATGAAGAACCGTTTTGCCGACAGAACCTTCATAATGCCCGATCAAAAGCAAAGGGAATTCGCAGTTTCCATGAAGATGAATCCCATTAAGAGTACCGTATCCGGAAAAAGGATAATGATAATCGATGACAGTATTGTCAGGGGAACGACTCTGAAGAAATTGGTTACTATGCTGAGGGATGCCGGTGCCAAAGAAGTTCACGTACGTATTGGAAGTCCTCCGATTATCGCACCGTGCTATTACGGAGTGGACATGAAGTCCAGAGACCAATTTATTGCCAATAAGCACACTGTGGACGAGATTCGTCAGATTATCGGTGCGGACAGCCTGGGATACATAAGCATTGCCGGTTTGGTTGAGGCAATAGGATTCAAGGAGAACGATCTCTGTCTCGCCTGTGTCAACGGAAAATACCCCACTGTCATCCCCGGAGAGGTTCACAGATTCCAGTCCACTCTTTCGCATTCTTTTGATAAACCGTGATGCGTGTTTTCATCTAAAGGCTTGCAGAATCACTCTGAGATAATGTGGCAATAAACACGCCGGAAGTGGCTCATACGTCTTCAGGAAGGTTCCGGGTGTTCCTGCAGTCCTGAATGTGATTGTGGGCGTATATCTTTGAATTACGGCATCTATAAGCCCAATGTCTATTATTCCACTCCGCCATCCGAATGCAAGATTCGCATCTGACTGTGAGACATCGAATCACAGGATTCTTCAGATGTTTCGGAGATATGCGGTCTGTCGAAAGTCGTTATTTTGCAAACGGTTGACGAATACATTGGGGTGTAGCGCGAGTAACATCTTATGGCAATGTAGTTTGCGATATCAAGGCTATCGGGTAAGATTTGAATGTAGATCCCGTCATGTATGTGTCGCAGGATGTTTAGCTAAAGACCTTTGGTTGAGACTCCATATTGAATCGATATTGATGTGGTATGTGGCAATGCCCAAACAATACAAGGCAATCATAAATCAATAAGATGTAATCCTGTCTATTTTCTGACAGTTTAGATAAAAGTAGTGGTGGACAGGGCGAGATTCGAACTCGCGGCCTCTACAATGCCAATGTAACGATCTTCCAACTGATCTACCTGCCCATTGAGGTGTGTGATGCATACAAGAATATGTATAAAAACATTATTGAGGTTTTTCCATTTCGCACTGTTTTACGGCACCGCTTGTAAGGAAATATCTGCGGCTGTTGCCACGGCCGACACCAAAAACATTACCGTCTTCTTCCATTCTTTGAAGTATTCTTTTGGCATGATTCGTGGAAACCAGCAGTATATCGGAGATTTCATTTATCGTCGATCCGCGATTGATGTCTAGAAATCCTGAGATTTTAACCATTGTATTTCTTGAATCCCCAAGATTGCCGATGGATGGCAGAGTGGTTATAAAGCAATCGTCTTTGGCAACTATGCCCGGAATAGATCCAGATCTTCTGTAGGCATCTTTTATAAATCTAAGTCCGCTCCCGTTCATGCGTGCATCTCCGAGAATACACATAATCTTGGCAATCGTCTTATTGCGAGGTTCCGACCAAATTTTAATGTTCCAATCTTTTGGAAACCATATAGATCCCGGAGACATTATAACAATTGATTCTTCGCTCATCATGATATCAACATTTCTGTCATCCGCATAATCTCTGTGAATCATTGCATTGCAAAGAGATTCTTTGATGGCATTCTGAGGAAATTTACAACCGAAGCCGGGTTGATTCGGACGTCTTATACGCGGATTGATTTCGTCCAGGTATGCCATACTTTCATGATATTGTTTTATTATGGAGCCGGAAAATATTTTCTCAGCATCATTTTTGAAGATTCTGATATGCCATTGGCATTGGTCAGACAATGCAACAATTTCCGGAGAATCATCGATATCATCATCAATAGATTCCAGAGGTACATTCTTTTTCAGATATTCGAAAGACAGTTCGTTTGCATATGGTTTCTTTACAGATTCAGTCATGTCGAAGCGTATATGTTATCGGCGTTAAAATGGTTGATTGACGTTCAGTCATTGTTAAAACGGCAATCCGGTTTGATTTGCATAGAGCCATATACATAGAATGTGATGGCAATAGCATGGACGTTAACGAGATTACGGCCTGGATTGATGCCAATATACCGGAAACGATATTGTTGGTAGGAGGTCTGCTGTCGCTGTGCATAGCGGTATCTTATGCCATGGATAAAGATTCATGGAGATACAAGCTGTTCACAGCACTGGGCTTCATAATAGGTATTGTGATGGCATTCGTGGCGTATACGCGTCACGGCGAGTGGAGAAGTGCTACGATTATCTTTGTATCTATTGTTTCGTTTGCATTGGTTATAAGGCCGTTGCGCGAAGTTCACTTTTCCGTTATACTTGCACTTTTGGTAATGGGAATAATATACACAGTGATGGGCGATCTTACAGGAACCATCGGTTCGTTTGACTTAAGTACTCTCGCAACAGGATATCCGAGGATAATCGTTGCATTCATCGCAGGTGCTTTTGTTTACATGATTCTGCATTTTGCCGAAGCAATCGTATTGGGAATAGGTAAGGTCATAAATTGGTGGCCGATTCTTTTCGTTCTCGGTTTGGTTTGTATTGCCGAAGGCGCACTTATGTTAACGGGAAACGGATCCATTCTGGACTACATTGACACATCTTCAATCGAAGCTATTTTAGAATGAACAAACGGGTCTAAGGACCCATTTTATTTTTTAGGTTTTGCAGCAAAAGAACAGCTTGAAACCAATATGAATTTTGATTTAACGGAGTAATCGCACGCAGCGTCTACCAGCATACTTCCAATGCCTTTTCCTCTGTGTTCCGGAGTCACAACCGTATGTTCGATATTCATTGTATTTTCTTTAACAGTGTATGTTAGATATCCAAGTTCTGTTTCATTATCAATGGCCGAGAAGCGTTTTTCTTTTTCGTTGTGAACGATTGTTATATTCATTGCGGTGGAATATACATATTTGAATACATACGTTTGCAGAGAGGTTCGGTTTGACGCATTTTTGTCATTTTATGCAGTGTTTTCTTCAAAATTTATCGCGCTATGTTAGGGGCTTAGGTAAAGATTTATATTATATGAGGAGATGAAGGGGAAGTGTGGGCTCGTGGCTTAGCCAGGATATAGCGCTGGCCTTCTAAGCCAGACGCCTCGGGTTCGAATCCCGACGGGCCCGCCAGGATGCATCCCTTCGGGGATGACAGATCCAAGGAAGGAAGTCACCATGAAGAGAGGCTCACGCGCCTGGAAGAAACGCGGTAACCAGCGTTGGAAATGGCGCAAGAAGAAAATGAGAAGAAGAAAGAGAGTAGCAAAGATGCGCAAGAAGTGATAAGCTTCTTGCTTTCACACTCACCGGGGGTATAGGCTAACCTGGCAGACTGGCGGGCTCCAGTTATTGAGAATGATTGAAAATGGGTTTGCTGACAGTTGATGATTAACTGGAGCGATGACTCATTAATTCGCGGGGAGGTAGCTCCTCTCCGTAGTGGAAACCCGCTGACGGGGGTTCAAATCCCTCTGCCCCCACCTTGTGCATTTTTTGCATCTCTTTAGGGCACTTCGGTGCCCTGAAAAACCTTTATTTGTTTTTTTACTTTCCGTTTGTTTGTTGTTTCATATCAAATTCAAAAATGTAAAAATGAAGGGTACGTTTTGTACACGCACCCTTTATGTAATCAGTTTTTAAAGCTGTGAATCGGTGCAGGTATTCTTCCGCCGCGGTTGACAAATTCCTCGCAAGAGTAGGTATTTACAGGCATGATCTCTGCCTCTCCGAGCAACCCTCCAAATACGGCGTGTTCTCCTGCCTTCTTTCCGATGACCGGTATAAGTCTTACCGCAGTCGTTTTCTGATTGACCATACCTATGGCCATTTCATCTGCGATTATTCCCGATATGGATGTGGCCGGAGTATCTCCGGGAATTGCTATCATGTCTAAGCCTACAGAACATACGCATGTCATAGCTTCGAGTTTTTCTAAGGTGAGGGCACCAATGGATGCGGCGAGTGCCATGGAACTGTCTTCTGTTACAGGTATGAACGCACCGGAAAGACCGCCGACGTAGGAGGAAGCCATTACGCCTCCTTTTTTTACCTGATCGTTAAGGATTGCAAGCGCGGCCGTAGTTCCGGGAGCTCCTGCGTATTCCATACCCATTTCGTGTATGATGTCAGCAATGCTGTCGCCTATGGCAGGGGTAGGTGCAAGAGACAAATCTACAATTCCGAAAGGGACGCCGAGTTTTGCCGAAGCTTCTTTGGCATACAGCTGTCCTACGCGGGTAACTTTGAATGCAGTTTTTTTGATTGTTTCACACAGCACTTCGAAATTCTGTCCGCGTACTTTTTCCAATGCCGTTTTAACTACTCCGGGTCCGCTGACTCCGACATTGATTACGCGATCGGCTTCCGTAACACCGTGGAATGCTCCTGCCATGAACGGATTGTCGTCGGGGGGATTGCAGAATACTACGAGTTTGGCGCATCCCAGAGAATCGCGGTCTTTGGTTGCTTCGGCCGTTTTAACCACAATGTCTCCCATCAATCTGACGGCATCCATGTTAATGCCCGTGCGTGTAGAACCGAGTGCAACGGACGAACATACGCGTTCTGTCTCAGCAAGAGCTTGAGGTATCGATTCTATGAGAAGTTTATCTGCTTTGGTCATACCTTTCTGAACAAGTGCAGAATAACCGCCTAAGAAGTTAACTCCTACTTTTTTGGCAGCCTCATCAAGGGTTTTTGCGATTTTGACAAAATCTTCGGGTGTTTTACATGCTGCTCCGCCAATGAGCGATATGGGCGTAATCGAAATTCTTTTGTTAATTACGGGAACTCCATATTTGCGGCCGATTTCATCGCCTACCGCAACAAGGTTTTCAGCAGATTCCGTGATTTTTGTATAGATGTTGTCGCACAGTTTGTTTAAATCAGGATCTATGCAGTCCAGAAGGCTGATTCCCATCGTAATGGTTCTTACGTCCAGATTTTCGTGAGATACCATTTCGATGGTTTCAAAGACTTCGTTCAGTTCTACCATCGGTTCACCTCAGATTCTGTGCATCATGTCGAAAATTTCCTCATGCTGGGCTTTGATGATGCAACCGACTTTCTCGCCGACATCCTGGAGCCCGGAGACAATTCCGTCAAAATCTCCTTTGTATGCTTCCGTGTCAACAATCATCATCATATTGATGAATCCCTGTGCGGTTGTTTGCTTGATGTCAAGGATATTTATGTTGTTCTCGGCAAAGAAATTGCACACGGCGGCTATAATTCCGACTTTGTCTTTTCCTACCAATGTCACTATAGTTCTGCTCATTTTTTCACCTTAGTTTATTTATTAACGCATATTCCATGGAGTCGGTCAATGCAATCATACTGGCTTCTATAACGTTCCCCGATACTCCTACGGTTGTCCAGTCGGATTCCCCGTCGGTTGTTCTGATCAGTACGCGTATGTATGCGGCAGTGGCCGCTTTTTCGTCAAGAATGCGGACTTTATAGTCAGTAAGTCTGATTTTTGCCATAGACGGAAACAATCTGGACAGTGCTTTGCGTAATGCGTTGTCCAAAGCGTTGACGGGACCGTTTCCGAACGCGGCAGTATGTTCAATATTGCCGTTTTTGGTTTTTACCACAACGGTTGCTTCGTAATCGGAGTCATTGCCTGAGAACACTCTGTACTCCACTACTTCGAACGGAAGTTCAGTATCTCCTCTGATTTTTCTGACAAGGAGTTCGAAACTGGCATCCGCCCCTTCGAATTGATAACCTTTGGATTCGAGATCCTTTATGCGCTCGGTTATGGTGGAACTGTCGTCTCCCGGTTCCAATCCGAGTTCTTTTAATTTTTCTCTTACGCTTGCCCTTCCCGCCATGTCGGAGACCGGCATTCTGCGTTTGTTACCGACGCGTTCCGGATCTACATGTTCATAGCTTCTGGTATTCCTTGCAACCGCAGATGCGTGTATGCCTCCTTTATGCACGAATGCACTGCTTCCGACATACGGCATATTGGGGGATCTGGACATGTTGGCGGTTTCCGATACAAATACGGACAGCGATGTCAATTCTTTCAAATCGGCATTGCCTGTATCATACCCCATCTTGAGGACAAGATCCGGGATGACGGCACACAGATTGGCGTTTCCGCATCTTTCGCCGATTCCATTTATGGTTCCCTGTACCATTGTGCATCCGCTTTCTACGGCTGCAAGCGTACATGCAGTTGCCAAATCGGAATCATTATGGCAGTGTATTCCCAACGGAACGCCGACGGACAATAAAGCATCCTCTACGGAATCGGAGATCCTGTCGGGTAAGCTTCCGCCGTTGGTGTCGCACAGAACAATCCATTCGGCACCTCCGAGTTCCGCTGCCCTCAGCACATTAATCGCATAGCCGCTGTTGGATGCATATCCGTCGAAGAAATGCTCCGCGTCAAATATGACATGCTTTCCCTTGGATACAAGATAGGCTATGCTGTTTTGTATCATATCCAGATTTTCATCCAGATTTATTCTTAAGGCCTCTTTTACCTGAAAATCCCATGCTTTTCCGAATATGCAACACCACTCGGCATTGCATTCGGCAAGTGCTCTGAGTCCCTCGTCGTTTTCCGGAATAACGCCGTGTTTATGCGTACTGCCAAAAGCGACAAGTTTGCAGTTTTCACTCGTTTCCGCTTTGGAAAAGAAATCATCGTCGCGGGGATTCGATCCGGGCCATCCTCCCTCTACAAAATCCATTCCAAACATATCGAGTCTTTTCAATATGTCCAGTTTGTCCTCGCATGAGAATGATACGCCTTCGGTTTGGGAACCGTCTCTTAAAGTCGTATCGAACAGCCATATGCGGTCCGCATCGCCAATCATAATCTCTCGTCCATTATGGCAATCAAATCGCTCAGGATGGCAGAGGCCGTTTCCAAACGTCCTGCACCGCGTCCCGTGATTGTTATGGGTCCGGCAAGGTCGGATTTAATCTGGGCGATATTCAGAGTTCCTGACACACTCAACGGATGTCCCTTGGGTATGAGTCTCGGCGACACTTCCAGTTTGGTATCGGATACTTCCACGATCAGCCTGATGACCATGTTGCGTGATGCAGCCATAGCTATGGCTTCTTCCGTAATCGAAGTTATTCCGGTTATGTCAACGTCCGAGAACGATACGTTTCTGTTGAATACGGAATTTGCAACAATAACTGCTTTGCACGCACTGTCATATCCTTCAATGTCATTGGTCGGATCGGTTTCGGCATAACCCATCTGCTGTGCTTCTTTCAGCGCCTGTTCGAACGGCTGTCCCTTATCCATCTTGCTGAGGATGAAATTGCAGGTACCGTTGAATATTCCGCGTATCGATTTTATGTTCTCCCCTTTCAGATTCTCGCGGCAGAGATTGATTATAGGCATAGCTCCGCCGACAGATCCTTCAAATCTGAATTTGCAATGCTTTTCCTCTGCAAGCGATATAAGTTCATTGAATTTCAAGGCAAGCGGACCTTTGTTGACTGTTATCACGTCTTTTCCGCATTCCAACGCATGTCTGATATTGATGAGACCTACTCCGCCGGTTTTTGCATCGGTCGGGCTTACTTCGACTAAAATATCATAATCGACAGAGTCGAGTGCGGTGATTGAATCCGTGTATGTGTTATTTCCCACTTTTCCGGTGTTTTTCTTTCTTTCTACCAAGTTCAGGGGATCGAATCCGTTTTCGCACACATCGTATGTTTTGGAATCCATGACTCCTACGATTTTTACATTTTTTCCGTATTTTTCATCGAAGAAACTTTTCCTGGATGCCACTACCTCTGCGAAGCCCTGCCCGACGGTTCCGAAACCACAGATAAAGATTCTTGTCATTTAAATTCCTCTCACATAGGTTATGTTGGATTTTTTACATTCGTGACGAAGGAAATTTTCCAGGCTGTCTTCATCACCGGTTTTTATGGAAATCATGGCAGTGCGGTTGCAACCGTTGCCGCTTTTGGATGAATATCTAACATCCATATTGAGGATGTTTGCATTTTTGGAGGCTTCTTTCATCAATTCTTCCACATACAGCGCGTCAAAATCACCTATGAGGAGGTAATCCATGGGGAATGTCTTGCAGACGGATCCGATTCTTGAGATGATAACATCTTTGGATTTCCAGATGTTCTGGAGAGATTCCAGTTGTTTCTCGCATTCTACTTCGAATGTGACATTCAGACAAATTCTGTGGTTAACAATCTGTTCTCTGTTGTGGACTACTCCCATGATATTCCCGTCGACGAGAGATATGGGTTCCAGAGAACCGACCAATTGGCCGGGTAAATCCTTTACGTATAAATCGGCGTTTACTATCATAAGCGTACCAACATCTGGTCATTCGTCTTGTAATATAATAAATAAACGCGCGTATATGCTAACGAGAGGACAAAACTGTAATTAGACGTTAGAAGCGCCGAGGGGGAGATTTGAACTCCCGAGGGAAAGTTCCCACGAGCTTTCCAGGCTCGCGCCTTACCGGGCTGGGCCACCTCGGCTTCGTAATCGTGACAATTTATCATTACATAAAAACCTTTGTTTTGAAATTCTGTTTGTAGGTGTTCAGCAGTCTCTGTTAAACCAATCAATGTCTCTGCGATAATCGGATAGATGCCTCCTGAGCTCCCTGCATTTTTTCAGGTAACCGAGATCCACATGCATAACAGAGGTACATTCCGTATCTCCGCAGGATGCTATGCATTGCCCTAAAGGATCAAAACCGCGAGAATGTCCGTGCATTTCCATTCCGTTAATGCTGCCGATATTATTTACGAACACTTCGTATGTAACGTTTTCAAGTGCGCGACTCGGCAGAACCGTGTCAAAATATAATTTGGATTGTACGGCGGATGCGGATATGCAGATATTTACGTCAGCTCCGTTCAGAGAGTAGTGGCGGAAGAGTTCCGGAAAGAATATGTCATAGCATATTCCAAAACCGATACGGAAGCCCATGAATGTACCCATTGTCGGATGTTCTCCATTTGTAAACACGCTTTCGGAATACATCCCGAAATTGGCCAGATGAATTTTATCGTACCAGATTGTATTTTCTGGTGTAAGCAGGGCCAGGCTATTGTACACTTTTCCCTCATGGAAATGCGGCGTACCCAAAACGATAGCTTTTCCTGTATATTCAACCGTTTTTTCTATGCGCTTTACAGCATTTTCCGTTTCGGTGCGGTTCGGCAAAGACCCATACCCTGATAAAAACATCTCAGGAAGCACAATTAAATCAGCTTCCGTTTTTTCTGCTATCGACGACACGGTCGTTCCATTGGTTTCAGGATCCCCTTCACGCGGATGAAGCTGGCACAGAAGAATGTCCATGCACTCCAATTCAAAATATCATTTTAATACATTTTCGAAGGTTTTTCCCATGTATGAATTCTTACCGTAAAAGATTATATTGAGTTATGCAGTTATATTTCATGTGTCCGGATGTACAATACCTAACATAACATTGGATGATGTGAATAATCTGAAATCTTTCATAAAAGACGCGATTGAATCCATAGGGTGTGACGGAGTGGTAATCGGTTTGAGCGGAGGAATCGATTCCGCAGTAGTAACAAAGTTGTGTGTAGATGCTCTCGGACCGGATAAAGTTACTAACATTTTTATGCCGTCAAGAGTCACACCTGCGGAAGATTACAAAATAACCGCGGAAATGAGTAAGGCGTGGGGTACTGAATATAAAGTCGTGGACATTGCGCCGGCAGTCGATGCTTTAGGCGCCGTACTTTTAAAAGACGAGGAAACTCCATTGGATCGCGGAAACATCTCTGCGAGATGCAGGATGATTGTATTATACAATGTTGCAAAACGTATGAACCGTATTGTTATGGGAACGTCCAATCAAAGTGAAATCATGATGGGGTATTTCACCAAATTCGGAGACGGTGCATGCGATGTTACTCCTTTGGCGAATATGTATAAAACAGAAGTCAGACAGATTGCTAAATTGATCGGTGTTCCGGAAGCAGTGATAGCAAGACCCCCTTCTGCGGGATTGTGGGAAGGTCAGACTGATGAGAGCGATATGGGAATAACATATTACGATTTAGATAGCATACTATATGGAATGGAGGGCGGATTGTCCGATTCTAAGATTTCTGCAGAGACAGGAATTCCGCTGGATGAAGTAACGGACATTCACAAACGTGTCATTTCCATGGAACATAAAAGAATGCCTGCATTACGCCCCAGTGATTTTTAAAGCACCAGATAAATTTAAATACAACGTCTCTATTTCAAGGGTTGTTGCTCCTGTAGTGTAGCGGCCAATCATGAAGCCCTCTCGAGGCTTCGACACGGGTTCAAATCCCGTCGGGAGCACTCATTTATGCATTTCGAATTCTATTGTGAGCGGTTTTGATTTGTGCTGGAATGCAATTTAAAGGCGTGAATGCTATTGATATACGCGAACGTGTGTATTTTTAGGCTGATTGATGCACTCGTAGATTTAATAATTCGAAAAAGGATGATGCCTTATGAAGCAGATCGATGCGGGAGGTTTGTCGTTTCAGGATTTACGTGACTGTGACAAATATTATGTTGACAAAACGCTGTTAATAAAAGACATACTTGATTGCAACGACAGGGGCATCTATCTCTTCACGCGTCCCCGTAGGTTCGGTAAGACTACCAATTTATCCATGTTGGACGCTTTCTTCAATATAGAATACAAAGGAAACAACTGGTTCGACGGTTTGGCGATATCCGATTATCCAGAATACGAACGCTACAAGAATGCGTTTCCCGTAATCAAACTGAATCTTAAAGATACAAAATGTAACGATTTCAACGTATTCATCAGCATGATGGAATCGGTCGTCAGTTCTGCATATAAAGCCCACAAGTATCTGCGCAATTCTGATCTGTTGGAAGATTTTGAGAAAGATTTGTTTGTCAAAACTCAAGCAGAATCCATTTCAGAAACTTCTATTCTGAAAAGCATTCCTCTGCTCTGTGATTTTTTGAAAAGATATCATGGTGTGAATCCGATTGTTTTGATTGATGAATACGACCGCGCCGTATCGGATTCTTTCGGAGAAGAATCCCACCGCAAAATCATGGATTATCTTGGTTCGTTCCTGTCGCCGATTCTCAAAAATAATGATGATGTACAGATGGCATACGTCACAGGCTTGATGCAGATAGGCTGCGGCAGTATTTTTTCGGGACTGAATAATATTACTGCAAACACTGTGTTTTCGATTGGAAGCGACGAAAGATTCGGCTTCACAGAAGCCGAAATCAAAGAATTGCTTGCATATTACGGACATCCGGAGAAGTTTGCGGAAGCCAAAGAATG
>SAMEA104315432__coassemble_553_pt1 | contig 17911 bp, 24 predicted proteins | sample SAMEA104315432__metabat2_high_PE_023 | metagenome-assembled genome bin SAMEA104315432 (sample SAMEA104315432) | gut metagenome | biome: Monkey gut; feature: monkey-associated habitat; material: faeces | place: China | collected 2013 | reverse complement strand
CGATGTTTCCTATGTCTTCGTATATCGCATCCACGGCAGACTTGTCATCGTCTTCGAGACCGCTTATCTGGACATACATGCTCTCCCTCTCGCGGGAAGCGGAAATCAGTTCGGTTATGTCGAATTCGGTAACTATTCCGACCAATCCAGTGGCATCTACGACAGGAAGCGAACTGAATCCCTTTTCGACCATTATTTCAGCCGCATCGGAAAGTCCGTCTCCCCAATCCACAGTAACCGCTGACGTAGTGGCCACATTCTCCACAATCTTAGATCCGGCAGATACCTTCTGCAAATCGCCTATTGTGCGGCTTGCCTTCCAGTTGCTGTCTATGATCTCCTTCATACCGATTACGCCGGAAACCTTTCCGTCCGAACCTACAACGGGCAGAGTACGGTAATCGCCTCCGATCATCTTCTGTACAGCCGTGTCCAACAAATCGTTTGACTTGACATGTACTACAGGATTGCTCATAATCTCATGAACCTTGATGCCGTCGAGGACACCGGATTCCAATACTTCGGAAACTATTGAACGTCTCGATACCAATCCTATAATCTTCTTCCCTTCCAGAACGGGAAGCTGTCTGCTGCGAGTGGAAATCATCATTTCCGCAACAGCAGCTATTGTCGAGGTCTTCGACAGCGTTGCAGGATTACGGACCGATCCTCTGACTTTGCTGTCAAGAGTCGCACTTCTCTTCCTGAGGATGAATGAATAACTCACCATACCTGTGTATTCTCCGTCATCGACGACCGGGATATCCTGATATCCCGTAGACTTCATGACTGACAACACATCGGAAATGCGCGCGTCGGACGTGACGGTCGGAAAATCGCCGATCATCAAATCTCCCGCTAAAACGGATGCGGTCTCGGTTCTAAGCTTGGACAGTCTGTCCGGATCCTGAAGTTCCTTGGAAACCATCTTACACCTCTGAATTAGAAATCCTATTGCAGAGGTTATAAGCATTTGTGAAGAATGAGTATTTTTCGTAACGATATCTACGAAATACGAAGAAGAAAAGGGTTTCTAAAAGGTTTAACAGCGTTTATACGCTGATTCTTCGAAAGGTATTAAATACTCAAAGCGAAGAGAACTGCTTTCCGGCCAAAAGGGCATCTACGATTTCGGGAACATTGTCCGCGGGAATACGCTTCTGTTCCGAAGAATCTCTGTCGCGTATAGTTACGGTTCCGTCATTGAGAGAATCGTAATCGACTGTTATGCACCAAGGAGTTCCGACCTCGTCCATTCTTGCATAACGCTTTCCGATGGTTCCCGATCCGTCGTAATATGCTTCGACCCTGTGTGTGTGAACCTTATCGTAAATCGATTTGGCCATCACGTCAAGTCCGTCCTTCTCCATCAGCGGGAACACACCGACCTTTATCGGAGCCACTTCGGGTTTCAGTTTCAGAACGGTGTAATCCTTTTCTTTGTCGTATGTGTACGCGTGTTCGAGGATAGAATAGAATATCCTGTCCAATCCGTGCGACGGTTCGATGACGTGGGGAATGACCCTCTCTCCTGCAACTTTCTCCTTTACGGTGGCTACCTCGAAGAATTCGTCGGTAAGTTCCACGGTCTCTCCGTCTATGACAAGTGTGAGTTTTCCGTCCTTGACGTCGGAAGGCGACATTTTCTCCATCTCTGCAGCTATATCCTTAGCTTTACCTTTGAACTTCGGTCCGAGGGCTTTGTGCTTGGCCTTTACCTTCTCGACTTCCATCTCGCGCGGTTCGTCGAACTTCTTGAAATGGGTCAGATCGGTACCGGAAAACTGCGCATGCCTGGAAAGGTCCCAGCATCCGCGGTCGGCAACACCCGTGACCTCGGTCCATCCGTATGAAAGGAGAATCTCTGCATCCCAGCAGTCGGCGGCATAATGGGCCATCTCGTCTTCCAGGTGCTGTCTGAATCTCAGCCTTGCCGGATCGACACCGAGCCTGAGCATGAGTTGCTTGGTAGTGTTGACAAAATACGCAAGAACGCGATTGGCTATAATTCCCTTTTCGACTGCTTCGCCGATGGTCATAACGACTGCTTCGCCGGTCTTGTTGGGGACAAGCGTAATCGTCTCGTCTTTGATGTCGTCGAATCTCTCCCAATCCTTGTCTTCGGGATCGACAAACAATTCAACCTCCATCTGGTTGAACTCCCTCATGCGGATCATACCCTGTCTGGGAGCAATCTCGTTCCTGTATGACCTTCCGGTCTGAATAACTCCGAGAGGGAGTTTTTCCCTATTGTATCTGTACAGATTGGGGAAATTGACAAAAATTCCCTGGGCGGTTTCCGGCCTGAGATATCCGATACGGGACGAACCGGGACCGATGTTTGTCCTGAACATAAGGTTGAATTCGTCTACCGGTCCGAGGTCTCCTCCGCACTCGGGGCATTTGATGTTGTGTTTGACAAAAGCCTCTTCGAGCTGTTTGGGAGTCAATACGTCAGGGTTATCATAGTACTCTTTGACCATATGGTCTGCTCTGAAAGGAGCTTGGCATTTCGTACAGTAGGTAATCAAATCGGCGAACTCGTCCACATGTCCGGATGCTTTGAAAACTTCACGGGGATTGACGGTTTCGGAATCGATTTCGACAAATCCCTCGCGACCCTTGTATATGGATCTCCAAACATCCACAATATTATTCCTGAGCGAGCATCCGAGCGGGCCGTAATCGTACATTCCGGCTACTCCGCCGTACAATTCGAAAGAGGGCCATATGAACCCTCTGCGTTTGCAAAGGGCCATAAGGTCATTTGTGTTGACATCAGTCATTGTTACTACCTAAGAGAGCGCATAGAACATCTACATCATAAATCATGCCTATGAGCTGGTCCTTGGTATCATGTACGGGAATCTGCCCGTAATCGTTGGAAAGCATCAATTTTGCTACTTCCGCAAGGTTTGTCTTCTTAAACACCGATGCAGGATTGCGAACCATGTAATCGCATACCAAACTGTTGTCGGCTTTGTATTTGTCGGTTGTCGCAAAGAACAACGGAAGCACATTCCTTGCACCCTCAAGGTCGGCTACGTCCTTTATACCGAGTGCTTTCAGACTCTCGTCGTCCTTGAACTGATCGCTGAACATATCACGGTCGGTTATGATTCCGCACAATTTCCCTTTCTCATCAAGAATCGGCATCGCAGCGACATCGCTGATACGCATAGCTGAAACCACGTATGACATAGGGTCTTTTTCGTAAGCTGTAACACAGACGGTTCTGATGACATCTCCCGCAACCATGTCCGTTTTCATGTCCTTGACAATCTTGAGGACATCAGTGGGAGTGACAATTCCGACGAGCGTACCGTTTTCCACGACAGGAAGCCTGTGTATCCTCTTTTCGCTGAATACGCGTGCAACATCTACAACCGGTGTGTCAGGCGTTGTGGTCATACATCCTTTCTTCATAATCAAAGAAAGCTGATCCTCTTCGAAATTACGGAACACATCTCTTCTGGAAACAACACCCATCAGTTTTCCGTCCGAACTGCGTACAACGGGAAGACCCGTCAGGCCGTTTCTCACCATGAGGTTGATTACTTCGTTACGCGTACCCGGAAGTTCCGCAACTATAGGTGCGGGAACCATTATGTCCGCTACGGTAGCGCCCTTCATCACTTAGCCTCCTTGGCTCTCACGACCATCACGGGGCATGTGGACGATCTAACCACTTTCTCCGCAACGCTACCCATGAGAAGCTTGGACATTCCGGTCCTTCCCAAAGTTCCCATTACGATGGTATCGTATCCTTCGGCGCTTTCTGCAAGAATCTCGTTAACAGGAGATCCCTCTCTGATTTTCTTTTTGGCTTCCACTCCGGCTGCCGACGCCTCAGAGCATACGAAGTCGAGAGCTTTCTGACCCTCCTTCTCCAATGAAGCATAGACGTTCGCCACGGCCGCATCGGCGGGAAGGTTGGAAAACACCGTCTTGTCGATTACGTATAATGCTGTGATGTGACCACCGACAGCTTTGGCCAACTCAATCGCCTTGATTACCGCCGCCTTAGTATATTCACTTCCGTCGGTCGGAACCAAGATGTTCTGGAAACCCATTTAATCACCCTAGATTATTCAAACATCGAGAGCTATCGTGATATCAGACCCTCTGGGGCAGACAGTCACGAACCTCTGATGTCTGATATCTTGTATGGCAGGAGAACGATTTAATATCTTTGACGATAAAACGGTCAGAGGTCTCCAGGGATCAAAATCATCGCATCCCTGTTTAAAAGCCAACGATGCCAGACGACGGGATTCCCTTACTACATCGGGCGTACAAAGCATTCCGTTGTCTGTACCTACTCCGACATCCACTCCGCATCCAACCATTCTGGCCACCGGTGCAGTCTTTCCGAAATATGCATTGGATGTCGGACACACAACTATCGGTACCTCAGCTTCCGCACATTCCAAAAGATCTTCGTCTGTGGCTTCGCACATATGAACGATAAATGCGGGATCAAGAGACAGAATATCGTGGATGTTTTCTCTTATACGTTCGCTGGCATGTATCGCAAATATCTTACCGGCTTCACGTACCTGATCGGCAACATCTTCTATGTATCTATACGGCATGTCTGATATGCTGGATATGCCGATCCCGTCCGCAACTTTCAAAATCTTATCAATCTCGTCGCTGTCGTATGTTTTTGATATCGGACGGCCCAATATCACGGCGCTAGGACATGCTGACCTAAGCATTATACATCCGTTTAATCCGCCTTCGCGAAAATCTATAAAGGATGCAGCACCGAATTCGTATGAATCTTTACCGAATCTGCGCATGTTGCAGGACAATTCTTCAGAAGATGCTTCGGAAAGATATCTGTGTTTCAAACCGTCCGGAGGTGCTACCAATTCATTAAGAGTCAGACCTTTTGGAATCGTCAATCCGTAATCCGCACAATGCGTATGGGAATTCAACGCATCTATGACAAAATCTGCCTCAAAATCCACATCATCCGAAGGTTCGCCCCTGCCTATCTCCGACAAATGCCCATTGTCGGAGATGACGTATCCTTCATACGTTTGATGGGGCGCATGAACAGTTCCCCTCGCAACAAATGATTCTTTGCATACGTTCACGCCAACCACAACATCCGCACAACGGCGATGATAAATAAACATTCGATTGAAAATCCCTAATATGTGTTACATGCAATGTCGTAATATGTGTTAACTTAGCCCATCCAAGTGACTGTAAAGCGAAGGTTTTTAAGGACAGTAATGTCTTTTCGGGATATGGTAAAAGTTATCGATAGCGACTGTGTCGCTTGCGGTGCCTGTGCCGACGTATGTCCCCAGGATGCCATAACAATTGAGGACGTCGCTGTCATTGACAACGACAAATGTGTTGAATGCGGAGCCTGTGTTGATGAATGTCCCGCAGGCGCGATTACCGAATGATCTTCGGATAAACCTTCAGATACGGGTTGGTGGAACGCCACCTTCCCGACAGTTATGCTACATCACCTATGCGTAATTTGCACAGAGTTTCTCTTTGGTTTGCCTTTGCTTGAACAACTACTACAACCGTGTCCCTGCATAGCACGTACATTAATTTGAGTGTTCCAACTCCGACCGCAATTAGAACATATCCACCAAACTTTCTCATTAGAGCCAGGCAGATATTGATCTGGATTTTTAGCATTACGTTCATAATCCCATTCTTTGACCAAATCAGGGTACTTTGTCTTCAAATCATTAAATCCAGATAAAAGTCTTCTACCCGAACAATACAAACATTTTTGTATTCTTGCCATCTCGCTAATCGATTGATTCCAATGATGGTTTAATTCACATGTCCAATTGACACAAATACCACTATTCGGACGATAGAATTCGGGAGGTTTTTCATTTTTAGAATAGTCCCAATATTTTTTTAATAACGGAACTTCTGTAATGAGATTATATTCTGGAACTCCAAAATTTCCATTGCAGGCTGGACATCCTTTACCCAAACCAGTTCTAGCAGAAACTTCCATAATCCATTCATGACCACAAGAACCCAACCACCATACCTTTTTATCGCTTCCACGTGAAACATCGAATGGCGATAACTCTCCGTTCTTAGTTGGATGCCACTCTTTAGCCAACTCAGGGCATAAAGTAGCCAAATCGTTAAACCCAGTTAATATCTTTTTATTGATACAATATGGACAATTTCTTCCAGAACTACGGCTGTAAATCGCCGCCTCCCATTCATGTCCTTTAAAACACTGCCACCACACCTTCTTTTTACTTCCACGTGAAACATCGGATGGCAGTAATTCTCCATTCTTAGTTGGGTGCCACTCTTTAGCTAGCTCAGGGCATAAAGTAGCCAAATCATTAAAACCCTTCATAACCAATTTATTGCAACAATAAGGACATCCATTACCATGCACACGAGAACTGATTTGTGCCTCCCATTCATGTCCTTTTGAACATTGCCACCATGCTTTTTCATTAGATTGGGCGGGAACATTCATAGGATTTAAACCATTATTCAAAATTTGATGCCACTCCAATACTAGATCTGGATGCATATAACCCAATGAATTTTTTACCTTAGAATCATACTTTAACTTCATTATCGCCTGTAGATCACGTTCTATATCTACCGTTATTTCGTTTTTAATGTTAAATTTACAACAAATACCTATTATCTCTGAAATCGGTTCATTGAGATTCTTTCCGAATCCTGGTTTTACAAAAATAGAAATACAATTGTCAATTAACGGACAACCATCTTCCCTAACGCGAATTAGTGTTATTCCGTTCTCAGAACATAATTTGTTTTTTTCCAAATCTGACTTTAACCTTGACTTGCCATGAAACACTGCCCCATCGTACTCTATAGCTATATTCAGTTTTGGGAGAAATATATCCAACTCCATCTTTTTAAGAAATTTTGGATTGTGATAACTTTCTTCAACATCAGTTATCTTTCTCAAATAAAATACAATTGCTTTTTCTCCGAGAGATACTCTATCCTTAGCACTACATTTTAAACAACCTTTTCCTGTTGCCCGATCACAATATGTAGACCTCCATTCATATCCGCAATCGGGACACCTCCACCACACTTTCTTATTTGATTTCTTAGAACAATTTGAAGGATGATTGGAAAGGTCATTTTTTTCTTCGCACCATTGTTTTGATATATCTGGAAAACAAGTCTGAAAATCATTGACACCCTTGGAAACATATGTGCCGCTACAATACGGACAACCGCTTCCACGATTACGTGATTTTATTTGAGCCTCCCATTTATGACCGCTTTTACAAATCCACAACGCTGTTTTATGTGAATTAGGGGACACTTCATTAACTTTTAACTCATTGTCAAGATCCCATTCCATAGCCAAATTGGGATTTAATGTTTGAAGGTCATTTAACCCAGGAACGATCTTCTTTCCAGCACAAACAGGACAATTGTTTTTCTTCCTAGAATATACTACAGCGGACCACTCATGACCTTTAGAACATCTCCAATTCAATATTTCTCCAGATGATACAGAAATTGATTCAAAATCTATTTCGGGATTTAATTCCTGGATAAATTCATCAATAACAGATTCACGCTTATTCTCTATAAGCCACTGCTTAAATGTAATACTCATGATGCCCACAAGAAGCATACTATGATTGTTATAATTACTTTAATAAAGTGTTACTAAAAACCGGAAACCGCATATGCGGAATCCGGAAAAGTGTTTATTTTGTCCAATAAGGTTTCTTGACGAATTTGTGTGCCATAAGAACGGCTGTAGTGGCCTCTCCCATAGCGGTTGTAATCTGCTTGAATTTTCCGGGATAATCGACCGCATCTCCGCATGCAAATATTCCCGGACGGTTTGTTGCCATGTCGGTACCGACCTTAAGCAATCCCTCGTCTGTAAGTTCCAGATCCCATTTCTTAAGATCTTCCAAATCAGCGGATATACCTATGTTGATGACGGCCAAATCGGTAGGCACGACAATCTCCATGCCGTCCTGACTGACAGTCACGGATTCCACATGGTCGGAACCGTTGATAGAGACAAGGCTGGCATTCATGATTTTTCTGATATTGCTCTGATCGAGTTTCTGAACTGTAAGCTCATCTGCCCTGAAATCGGGTCTGCGATGAACTATGGTTGTATCCGTAACGGAATCTGCAACAAGAGCCATATCTATGGCACTGTTTCCCCCTCCGAACATCGTTACCTTCTTTCCGACCAACTCTTCCTTGGAGGGCAAAACATACGATACTCCTTTTCCTTCGAATTCCAGCTCTCCGGGGCAACCCATCCTCTTGGGTTTGAAACTGCCCATGCCTATTGCGATTATAACCGACTTGGCATGATATCTGTCTTTGACGGTTGTTACGATCAGTTCGTCTTCTCCGTTTTCTATGGTTTCAACTTTCTCGAACTCTTTGATGACGCAACCGACGGATTCGGCCTGGGCATAAAGTCTGTCCGAAAGTTTTCTAGCCTGAATGGTTTCAAAACCGGGGTAATTGTGAACTCCTTTCTCGGGATAAAGTGAAACGAGCTGTCCTCCGACACGTCCGGACTCAAGGATCAAGGTATTCATCGCCTTTGATTTAGCATATATTCCGGCAGTAAGACCGGCAGGACCGGCACCTATTATGATGACATCGTAACACATCGAAAAGGTTGAATCAAGTTGCCATATAAAAATATGTCATCCGGAGATTTCGATTTTAAAGAATATTTCGCCAATATTGATTGTTTATCTGCAGTTATATTACGAATTTCGAATTATTCTTGCGTTTTCAAATATTTTTTGATTGATCAAAATAAAACCGGGGCAGATTGCTATATAATACAATGATGCCATATGGCACCAGAGGTTGTACAATGGATGAAACGGAACTTTACACGGAAAAATTGATGAATATCATACTAGACGCAGTAGATGACATCATTATCATCCACGACTCGGAACATACCGTCATCTGGATGAACCGTGCCGCCGAGAACGCATTCGGAGTGAAATCGGAAGAAATATTGGGCAAACCGTGTTATACGCTGTTTAACAACAGAATGCCTTGTCAGGATTGCACGGTAACCAACTGTGTAGGGCCGGGTCCTTCCGCAACGATGAGACGCGTCATCCCCAAAACGGGACTCGCATATGACTGCACCACCATCCCGTATTATGAAAAAAGTGTACTGAAACTTGTCGTCCAAGTCCTCAGACCCGCAAAACCGACAGAGCATTAAATAGAATAAACGGTAATGAGGTAACTATGATAGAAATCATGGATGTAGCAGGACTCCTCGTATGCGGAGCCATCTACTTAATCGCTCTCGGAATCGTCAACCTCAAAAGGGCAGACTCCGAATAAACAATTCCGGAGACATATCATGACAGATATGCCCGAGATTGTGATCAGGATGCTCAAACATCCTGACACAAACAAATGCCTGGCAACCATATCTCCGGACGGAACGGCACACCCGATTGTCTGCGGCAGTCTCACTGTAACCGAACCCGATACGGTGATTTTCGGAGAAGTGTTCGCAAACCAGACGGTTGCCAACCTTGAAAGAGATCCCCGTGCAGAGTTCCTTGTATGGAAAGGACGCGAAGGATACACAATTAAAGCCACGGCAACGGCACGCATCGACACAGGGCCTGTCTTCGACAAAATGGAACAGTTGCTCTCACGCATGAACATGCACGTAAAGGCTGTTTGGGTGTTTAAAGCGGAAGAAGTACTCGATGCCAGTGCTACCGATCAAGCCGGAACAAAGGTCGCCTGAACATGGAACTGGCCGAATACAGACGTTTATTCAGAGTGCTGTTTTTTATCGGTGCGATGATTGTCTGTTTCGGCCTCGGTGCATATCTTATGGATATGCTTGTTCCTGGAATTATTCTTATCATAATCGGCGTATCTGTTTTGGTCATATCGTTCACTATGACCAAATTTTTCCTTTTATTCTCATTACAAAACAGAAAACGTTGATACACCCGGATTCTGTATTTGTCATTCATCAAAAATTTGTGAAAAAATGTAAAATGTTTTCAGCCCCGTGGGGCCGATACCGACCGTATCGCGGTTCAGTACCTTCTTTCCCTGCGGTCAGGCCTGTCTGCGGGCTTGTGCTTGTTGAAGCAGTCTCTGCAGTAAACGGGCCTTCCCTGGGTAGGCTTGAAAGGAACTTCGCACTCTGCACCGCAATCGGAGCATGTTGCTTTGAAGAACTCTCTGGGCCTGTCCCTGTTGTTATCTCTGTATCCGCCGTATGCCATGATATATCACTCCTGGTCTTGGTATCCCAATAAAACTCCCTCGACCTAACGGACGGACGGAATAGTACTTGAACGCCTAAGGCGTGTAACGGATACCTCTAATAAAACTTATGGCATGAGTTATAGAGACCCGCAATCGGGACAAGACCACATTCCTTTAAAAAACGACATTAATGTTCCGCATCTGGGACAAGGTCTTGTCGTACGGCGATCCGGCATGATGACACTCTTTTTGGATAAATCATCGCCGGCCCATTTTATGAGATTCTCCAACTCATAGAACCGGTCCGTTTTGTCGGGACCGTAGAATTTCAAATTATCGGACTCGTTATACAGTCTCGTACGCATCGTCTTCATGGCTATTATGACGTTATTATACGTCTTTAGCGTTACCGAATCCTTCGGCAACAAATTCTCTCTGTAGCGTCTGTCAAGATAATCTACGGACTTATCCAGAAATGATTCGAAATCATCCTCGTTTGGGTACACCGGAATCGACAGAATAAGATCCTTCTTAGATTCTAATTCCGGTGCACGGGAGATTATTGCTTCCAACACAAGTTTCATGCTTTGGCGCTGTTCCCCGTCTACCTGTCCGTATATGCTGCGTGCATGCTCCATATCAGATAATCTGGCAATCTTGGCAAGTTTGCGTGCGGCAAGAACAAAGTCCTGCCCGTTTAAATGTTCCAGAACATCGAACAATTCTTCGATTGATTTATCGTTATCGCTCATATGGTTGAGATAGCCCAACGATGCCAATCTGACACGTTCCGAACCTTCTTTACGAAGAATCTTGACAAGAGGCATAGGAGAACGCTCTTCCACAGTAGTGAGCAGAGAGATTACTTCCGATATCACACGATCGTCATCGGATTTTAGGTACGGTCCAATCAAACGATAGAATGAGGGTTGATAATTGTTAACCAACCATCTGCTCTCCGAAATGGAACCTGCACGTCCGGATTCTACCGAATCCACAGCATCCAAAAAACGATCCAGATATGCAGAGGAATCAACCATATAGCCGGCGCCCGTATTAAAAAAGAAGAAAGGAACCTTCTGGTTCCCATTGCCTCGGAATCAGATGTCTCTGGTGTCCAAAGCCTGCCTGAGAATTGCAACCTCTTCTTCGGAGAGCGTTATGCCCTTACCCATTTTGGTTCCGTCAGGAGACCACTCTCTGATGTCGTACTTGGCGGGCTTGTCGTTCCAGCTGATGAGTTTGAGTTCCTTGGTCCAACCCTTGGAAGACTCTGAGAGGACGGCAATATCCTCGATGACCTCGTATTTGATTTCGGGCATTTTTGCACCTAACAACCGAACAGAAGACCCTTATTTAAAATATTTTAAAGCGCGCGTAATATAGGAAGTATATCCTCAGTTCTCGTGTATAAATCGAAACACTGAAAAGCAATCCTTATATCGTAGACCGCATAACAGTTCATAACGGTTGGATTCAATTGCATAGTTCTATCTTCCGCAGGATGCGTGTATGATAAATGGATCTCACTTTGATCTATGGTGTCGTTATCGTCATCCTCATTGCATTCTCTGCATTCTTTTCGATGTCAGAGACCTCATTTACCAGTGCTAGCCAATTCAGACTGAAACGCATGGCTCTTGACGGCAACAAAAAAGCCGAACGCGCCCTGACAATCCTGGAGGACTATGATAGGTTCCTGACTACCATTCTGGTCGGTAACAACCTTGTCAACATAGCGGCAACCTCCATAGCCACTTTGGTATTCTCGATATTATTGGGAACGGAAACGGGAGCTTTGGCATCCACAGTCGTCATGACTGTATCGATTCTCATATTCGGCGAGATTACGCCCAAAACCCTTGCCAAGAAATCTCCGGAGAAATACTGCATCAAAGTATGCGGAGTTATCCGTATTCTGCTTGTAGTGTTCGCACCGCTGTCATGGGTTTTCAAAAAGATTACCAATGCCCTGTCCAGAGGTAAAGAGGAACCGACCATGACCGAGGATGAACTCGAAGTCATGATCGATGAAATCCAAGACGACGGCGTCATTGAAAAGAAAGAAGGAGAGCTGATTAAATCTGCTATCCGCTTTGATGACATTACAGTCGCAGAAGTATACATTCCCAGAGTCGACATTGTTGCAATCGATGTGGGTTGTACTTCACACGAACTTGGTTCCAAATTTGCCGAGTCCGGATTCTCCAGAATTCCGGTATACGAGAACACGATAGACAACATAATCGGTGTGGTGTATGCCAAAGAGTTCTTCGCCAATCAGTTCCGCGGAGAAGATTTCACGATTCGTGAGATTCTAAAACCGGTCAAATACGTCCCTGAAACGATGAGCATAGCTACCGTACTGAGTGATTTCCAAAAATCAAAAGTCCATATGGCAGTTATCCTTGATTCTTTCGGAGGAACACTGGGTATCGTCACAATGGAAGATTTGCTGGAAGAGCTGGTCGGAGACATATGGGATGAAAGCGATGAAGTTCAACAGGAAATTATTCCGATAGATGATGTGCGCTTCACCGTAAAAGGTACGGCAAACATCTACACTGTCATGGAAAAAATCGGAAGGGAATTTGACACACATGACTATGAAGACTACTCGGTCACGGGATTCATATGCCATATGTTGGGCAGACCCCCTCTGAGAGGGGATAAGATTGAACTGCCCGGAATAACAATCTTAGTCAGAACCGTCAAAGGCCGTCGTGTTATCGACTGCGAATTCGATCTGACGGAAATTGTAGATCAGTCTGAAGAAGAGACCGAATCTGAATGAGGCAGGCTGTTCAGGAACTCCAACATGTTCCTGACAGCAACTTCTTTTCTAGCAGGGTGCGACTGCACCTTGCCTGTTATTGATATAACATCGCCGTGATGCGCAACGGAATATTGTCCCTGAACCGCTTTCTGTTTATCCAGGCGCACATAGAATACACAATCGTCATCGATACGATTCTCTATGTCAGCTTCTATCGACTCAAGTACATCCTTTCCCAATTTGGTGAAAAGTGCCGTGAATTCTTTTTGTTTTGTCAAACGGGAACTCATAATAAGCATCGTATTGCCGTGTTCGCTTTCCGAAATATCGACATCGAATTCGTCGGTTCCCAGAAGCTCCGCCATCGTTTCGCCCAACAGTTCTTTGCGTTCGGTGGCATAACAAAACATCTGAACTCTTACCCAATGAAATGTAACCTGCATACGGATTACTCCTTGTTAATTACCGGTATCAAACCGCGTATCTTTTCCGGATTGGAAGATGTGAAGACGACAATTGTTTTTCCTTTCATTTTCACACCTACGGCCATATCTTCGCCCACGGCCGAAAAATACTTGTTCTTCACGCCTTTGAAATTAAACCCTGTATAACTCCTTATCTGATTTGCTTCCCCGACAGTAGTGTCCAGAACGTCGGTAAACGGAATTATAAATTTTCTAAATGCGTAATTTATTATCACTTCGTTATCGGTCACAATTATGTCATAGCGAAGAATAAGACATAAAATAACACATATCGCGGCAATTACAGCGACTATCGGTAAGAACAGATCGGACATGCCTGTGTTAAGACAATATCTCGTTGCTGCCACAGATATGACCGTAAATGCTGCACACAGCATGACAACATACTGAAGCTGTTTAGGCAGAATCGGGCGCGATTCGGTATAACTGGACTCCATGACAGACAATATCTCAAATATGGTTTTAATATATCTGACGACCAGAAAAACCATCACCGAAAGATTTAAATTAAACATGTCAATGCTGGGAGTAACTGGTCCCATAGCTTAGCACGGTTCGAGCGTCCGGCTGATAACCGGAAGGTCATGAGTTCAAATCTCATTGGGACCACTATCTCATCTTTTCCATTCCTTGTATCATGTCGCTTTCCGAGATTGATACCTGCGTCTTAACTTAACTGCTTGAATTAATGATTCTTATCTGTTAATCGAAATGCACAAAGAGGACGATTTGAAATACTACGGATAAACATCTTACGGATTCCCGTGACATGACTTCACGGGAATCCGATCCTTTGTTTATAGAAGGTATTCTTCACGCCAGACCGTACGGATATTGCTTACCATTATATCTTTGAATCTGATTTTCATACTATGCGCTTCTACCTGCCCAAATGGCAAATCGTGAATGCCATCTATTACGATGGGGACAGGAAAACATTGGAAGAAATTCGCAAATTCTCCCCGGATGCAGATATATCAAATCTTAGTCCCGGATGCTATGCCATCTTCGATGATGACGGAATGACGGTTGTTAAAAAAGAGACGTTCGAAGAACTCTTCGTAGAACAAAAAGGTCCCTTGACTGAACAGATCGTCAAGAGACGCTTGGAATTACGCGAAATGGGACTTACCGATATGCAGGCTGCGGTCGTATCTTACAGTGAAAGCGGCATGACGTTCGCTGAAATTGCGGATGCCATGAGCGTAGAACTTGAAAAGAAGATGTCGCAGCAGTCTGTCAGAGCACATTATGTCAGAGGCAAGCCCAAGGTGCTGTACGGAATCAAATTCTGAGACGCGTCACGGCTTCATGATTGCATTGTAAACTTTCACTTCGTCTGCAGCCTCATATGGTGAATTTCCGTTCTCATCAGAGGTCATGGAAATAAACACATCGAATACATACCCGATTATATCCTCCTCGTCGGATTCGGGCCATTCCCTCTTGTATTCGGACACCATATCTGCGATTTCCGTTTTGATTTCCGGTTTGGTTTCAATATACTTTAAAGCCTTCTTTGTCTCGAACATTAATATACCTCATAATTCCAATCCTGTCTGGTCCGTTATCGCAAGAACCACGTTCATCATAGCAGCAAGAGTAAACGGAGAACGGCCGTTTACCGTTGTAACATCTATAAACGTATCAAAAATGAATCCGGCCATCTGCTCCATATTTGGATCGATACCGTTGGAATGCTGTTCTTTGCGGTATGCTTCGGCCATGTTGGCAATTCCTTTCACCAAACTGGGGTTGTCTGATATAAAAGAAAGAGCTTTTGTCGTGTGTTCATCCATACTATCAGAACTCGAATCCGGAAACTTCTGCTATGGCCAATACGACGTTCATCAGATTTGCTTTCGAATACGGGGATTCCCCTCCGTCTTCCGTGGCCTTCATAAACGCTTCGTACATGTATGAGGCTACTTTATCCAAACCCGCATCGGGATTGTTCTGCCTGAATACAACGGTCCCCTCCGCTATGGATTTACACAGATCCGGATTGTCGGAAATGTAGTCGATTGCCCTGGAGGTCATCTTGTCCATGATTCAGACAATGTAAAACGGGTTCATAACAGATTCTACCCGATATGAATGTACTATCGAACAGTATCTATATTGCTAACATTTGGAGGGTACAAGGCGATTAAGAAATGCCGATGAGTAAGAAACAACTGGCAAAGAACGCCAAGGCTAAGAAAGCCGAGGAAGAGAAACTCTCCCAGGCTGCAGCCAACGGTGACGAGAACGCAAAAGCCAAACTTGCCAGAATGCAAAAGAAAAAGTGATTGTAAATCACAAAAACGCATTCAAAACTCCTTTCTCTTTATCCGTCAAAATTGAAATTGCTTCCGCTGACGATTTCCAAGGCCAGTGTTATTCTGTTAGCTCCGTCGTACGGAGAAGAATTGTCATCCCGCGTCAGCCCTATGAACGTCTCATACATGTATTGCGTGATATCATCGTAAGATATCTCGGTACCCTTGATTCTCATAAACGTGCGATATCTTTCGGTCATACGGATTATGTTGCGCCTAAGCTCGGGATTGTTTCTTACCTCCCTTACTGCAAGGTCTGTGGCCGTGTCTATCATATAAGTTAGATGTATATTCCAATATTATTTATCCATAGCTGAAATTGGATGTAAAGCGGTAATAATAATCGGTGAAAAAAACGACCGCACGGAAAAACCGTACGGTCTAAAGACGGGATCTGAGATCCTTATTTCATGATCCGTAAATTAATACGAACCGAAATCAATGCTTAGAGTTACCGTGCTTGCCGGTCTCGGACGCACTGTCGCCTTTGGCAGGGGTCTTCAACATAGCAGCTTCACGGCGCTCCTTGTTGTGTTTTCCCATGATGAGTGCATTTGCCTTTCTATATATACGTATGTATATTTAACCAAAAATTTGGTAAATTATAGCAAGAACCGTCTCATGAATTTTTCTTGTCGCTGTTGTCGACATTGACTTTCTTTCTTTGCCTTCCGCCGGTTTTACGCAATTTTCCCTGTTCCAAGGCCCATTCGAAACTCTTCTCCTCGGCAGGAGTAATCAAAACACGGTCTCCTTTGGCGTATTTCTTACCGGAAACCCAATTAGTAAACGGAGCCAACACACGATATTCATCCGCATCCATGACAACTTCACGGACGTTGGGACGACCTTTCATTTCAGAATACGTACCTGTGAACATTGTCGCTTTTCCGTCTTTAACCTCAATCATCTTTGTACAGACCGTATCAAGGAAGTATCTGTCATGCGTCACAGTAAGAATCGTACCGTCGTATTCCGTAAGCGCTTCCTCAATTGCATGTTTGGCAGGAATGTCAAGATAGTTCGTAGGTTCATCCAAAACTAATAAATTAGTAGCATCGAGAAGAAGCATACACATAGCGACTCTTGCCCTCTGTCCACCCGACAGAGTGGAAATGGGGCGTTCCACATCCTCTCCGACCAACAGGAAACGAGCCAACATTTGACGGGCATCTGCTCTGCGCTCTTTTCCGATCAATTGAAGCAATTGCTCCTCGGTCGTAAGTTTCATGTCCAAGCGGTCATGGTTCTGCGCATAGTATCCGATCTTGGCGCCGGGTGCCACCCATAATTCTCCGGTACTGTCAATCTGCCCGAGCAATGCCTTGACAAGAGTGGATTTGCCTTCTCCGTTGGATCCGTATATTCCTATCTTGTCTCCTTTATGGATATCGAGATTTACGTGAGACAGAATTGTTTTGCCTCCGAGATCCACTTCCAGGTCTTTGGCTGTCAGAACATTCTTTCCGGATTTATGTGCGGCCTGTATTCTGACGGTGATTTCTTTTGACTCTTCCGGTTTCTCTTTCTCTTCCATCTTGGCAATGAGTTTCTCGCGTGTTTTATGTGTGGTAAGGAACCATTGGTCCTTGTGGAGCTGTGCCGCAATATCTTCCTGTTTCTTCTTCTGAGACATATATTTGCGGTATTCTTTCTCCATCCTGTCCAAATCCAACATCTTTTTCAGAATGAAATCGGAATAATTACCTTTGTATTCTCTGGATTTTCCGTTTGATATCTCCAACATGCGTGTCGCAATTTTGTCCAGGAAATACCTGTCATGGCTGATGACGAGAACGGCACAGTGTGTTTTGAGAAGATAATCTTCAAGCCATTCCACGGTAGTAATATCAAGATGGGATGTGGGTTCGTCCATGACCAGCAGATCGCAGTCATCTGCCTGTACGACAATCCTTGAGAGCATTACTTTTGTTCTTTCGCCTCCCGAAAGCGAATCCATAGTGCGGTCCATCATATCCGCGGACAGACCTACCTTCTCCAATGCCGCACGGAGATTTTCCTCATCCTCCATGTCCGATGCTGCCAATTGGGCTTCCAACTTAGCATTCTCCTCC
>SAMEA104315432__coassemble_528_pt1 | contig 18602 bp, 20 predicted proteins | sample SAMEA104315432__metabat2_high_PE_023 | metagenome-assembled genome bin SAMEA104315432 (sample SAMEA104315432) | gut metagenome | biome: Monkey gut; feature: monkey-associated habitat; material: faeces | place: China | collected 2013 | reverse complement strand
CCCGCGGAGTTCCTCAGATCGAAGTTACCTTCGATATCGATGCGAACGGAATCATCAACGTTTCCGCAAAGGACAAGGGAACCGGAAAGGAGCAGAAGATTACCATCGCTTCGTCCAACAAGCTCAGCAAAGAGGAAATCGACGATCTTGTCAAGCAGGCCGAGCAGTATGCCGACGCAGACAAGAAGAAAGTGGAACTGATTGAGGTCCACAACCAGGCCGAGACCGCAGTGTACACCGTCAAGAAATCTCTCGACGAGCTCGGTGACAAAGTCACACAGCAGGAGAGGGCAGGAATCGAAGCCGCAATCAACGACCTCGAGGCCGCCAACAAGACAGACAACGTCGACGATATCAAAGCCAAGATCGATGCACTGATGAAGGCCATGGGCCCCGTCAGCCAGAAGGTCTACCAGGAAGCATCCCAGCAGGGCGCACAGGCAGGAGCCGGACCCCAGCAGGACGCCAAACAGGCTTCCCAGGAGTCCCCTAAGGGAGACTTCGTCGATGCAGACTACAAAATCGTAGACGACGAGTGAACGGAGGGATGAGAGACGCCGAGGGACTACTATGAGGTGCTGGGGGTCGAGAAGACCGCCAGTGCCGACGAGATAAAGAAAGCCTACCGTAAGCTGGCCAAGAAATATCACCCCGACGTCTCCACCGAACCGGATGCCGAGGAGAAGTTCAAGGAAATCTCGGAAGCGTACGATGTACTGTCGGACGAGCAGAAGAGATCCGCATACGACCAATACGGATTCGAAGGTGTCAATTCGCAATACGGCGGATTCGACATGAACGATTTCGCAAGCCGTGTGGATTTGAACGACATATTCGGAGACATCTTCGGCGGGATCTTCGGAGGCGGAGGCCGTTCCAGATCCCGCAACGGTCCGAGGGACGGAGAGGATCTCAGATATGATCTGGAGTTAACTCTCAAGGAGGTCCTGAACGGGAAGAAAGTGGAGTTGGACATTCCTCACACGGTCAGTTGCGAGTACTGTAAGGGAACCGGAGGCAAGGACGGGAAAGTTACCACCTGTTCATCATGCGGAGGTTCCGGTCAGGTACAGCAGGTCCGCAGAGGACCGTTCGGCAACATGGTATCCGTCAGCGACTGTCCCGCATGTCACGGTACCGGACGTTCTTCTGCAGAGAAATGTCCGCACTGCCGCGGTCAGGGAAGAGTCAACAAGGAGACGCACATCGACCTCAACATTCCCAAGGGAATGGATGAGGGACAGCGCCTTAGGGTCGCAGGCAAAGGAAATGCCGGATACAACGGCGGACAGCCCGGAGATCTGTTCATTGTCCTTCACATAAAGGACGACACGACGTTCGAACGCGACGGTATCAATCTGTGGACCGGTATAGTTACCACATACCCGAGACTGGTTCTCGGCGGTGAAGAAGTGGTCACGACCATTGACGGAGACAAAGTATCCGTTAAGATTCCCGCAGGAACCCAGGTCGGTACCGTGCTGAGAGTCGCCGGCAAGGGACTCCCCAGAACGAACTCCACTCTCAGGGGAGATATGTTCGTCAGGGTTTCGGTTGACGTTCCGAAGAAAGTATCCGAGGAGGATAAGGAGCTGCTGAAGAAACTGGACTCTTCCGCAGGTCTGTCGGCATCCGCTTCGAAGATTTCCGCGGCCAAGTCGAAACTGAAGAAAAAACTGTTTGATTAAACTCCGTTGCTTACGGGATGGGGCGTACCCATCCCTCACTTCACTATTTTGTGTCCTTCCATCGGTCTGTGATATTTTCCGGTCATGGATTCGATTGTTATCTCGAATATCGACGTGGGCATTACCGATTTGGGATTTATCGGATCGGATTTTCTTTCAGGCGTCAGAATATCGACGGTTGCTCTGAGAATTCTCATTTTTTCGTTTTCGTCTTCCACTGTCTTTACTTTTCCGCGGATTACGACCGATTCGTAGACTGTTGTTGTGTTGCAGGCCCATTCGCCCGTATATTCAAAGCCTCCCGTCGTTACAACAGTGAAACAGCATCTCGGATCCGCAGTGATATTGTCGACTTTTTCTCCGGTTTTTCTTCCGTGAAAGTATATTTTTCCATCAAGATAGATGTAATTCACAGGAACCGCATACGGCGTTCCGTCTTGTCCGACGGTAGCTATGACGCCGTATTTTTCTCTGTTCAAAAGTGCAGTCATCTCATCTTCGGTCAGTTGATATTTCTGCATATTGGGTTGCATGACAATGCCAGAAATTTCGATATAATAATGTTATCCGAAAACGAATCGATAAGAATGGCGCGGAGGGAGAGATTCGAACTCCCGAGGTTTGCACCAGTGGTTTTCGAGACCACCGCCATACCGGGCTTGGCTACCTCCGCAACATTCATCCCCATCAACTGATTATTAAAAAATGTTATCTTTTGCCTCCCGTCTGCAGGGACGATAATCAACCTTTTAATCAGTAATGAGCATGGACTTGACGTTATGAGCGACATCGTATCCGATATACGCAGAGCAAAGAAAGCATCTATCGACTTATCCGTTGTAGGCACGCCTGTAAAGAATGCGGCCTTAACGAGAATGATTCTCGAGTTGGATAAAAACCGCAATAAAATCCTTGAAGCAAATTCATTGGATTTGGTTGCCGCCCAAGCGATGCTTGATGCCGGAGAGATAACGGGTTCGATGTTTAAGCGTCTTAAGGTGGATAATTCCAAGATTGACGGTATGATCGAAGGAATCAGAGACGTTATCGCTCTTCCGGATCCGGTAGGGGAGCAAATGTCCGCTCTTGAACTGGACGAAGGATTGATACTTTATCAGATACGCTGTCCGATCGGACTTATAGGCGTGATATTCGAATCACGTCCGGATGTCGTGCCTCAGATCATGTCTTTGTGTCTCAAATCCGGTAACGGAGTGGCATTCAAAGGCGGAAGAGAAGCAGGCAATACGATACGCGTATTGTTTGACATTCTCAGGAAAGCAGCTTTTGACGAGGGCATTCCCGCAGATGCATTTGTGATGATGGAGTCCCGTTCGGATGTTGATTCGATTCTCGGTCTTAACGGGCTGGTAGATTTGCTCATTCCGCGCGGTTCCAATCAGTTTGTTCAGTATATTCAATCGCATACGTCGATTCCCGTATTGGGCCACGCGGCAGGTATTTGTCACGTTTATGTAGACGATAAAGCAGATCTTGAACTGGCGTACAAAGTTGTCTTGGATTCAAAGATACAGTATCCTGCGGTATGCAATGCAACGGAAACGCTTCTGGTTAATTCTGCCGTTGCGGAATCTTTCCTGCCGAAGATGTTGTCTCTGTTCTCGGAAAACGGCGTCGAAGTAAGAGGGGACGAGCGCGTAGTTGCATTTGGTAACTGCGTACCCGCATCGGATGACGATTGGGATATCGAATACGGCGATTTGATAATCTCTGTAAAGATAGTCGATACAATGTCGGAAGCTATTGATTTCATCAATATTCACGGATCCCATCATACGGATGCGATAATAACCTCCGATATGGGTCATGCAGCCGTTTTTGCGAAATCCGTGGATTCGGCCGATGTGTTTGTCAATGCTTCTACCAGGTTTGCCGACGGATACAGATTCGGGAAAGGAGCCGAAGTCGGTATAAGCACAAATAAGATTCATTCACGCGGGCCTGTCGGTATGGAAGGTTTGATGATATACAAGTACGTCCTGATAGGACACGGACAGGTTGTGAAGGACTATGTCGGTCCCGAATGTAAAAAATTCACGCACGTCCCGTCCGATGTGAAATATCCGTTCGGAGATGAGTAAAATTGAGTGGGCGCAAGGATTTGCTCGGTTCTATCGGGCGTGTCGTAATTAAAATCGGTTCCTCATCCATAATGAGAGACGGCAGTAAAATCTCTACGGATTTTATGGATTCTGTAGCCGAACAGGTTAAACTGCTTAAGGAGAAGGGAATAGAAGTAATCATTGTAACTTCGGGAGCCATTCCATTGGGCCTCAGATCTATGAATGTTAAACCCAAGCCGAACGAGATCCCCATCAAACAGGCAGCAGCATCTGTGGGTCAAGTAATATTGATGCAGAAATGGGCTGAGAGTTTTGAAAAACACGGATTAATTATCGGTCAGATTCTGCTAACGATGGATACCTATTCGGACAGGGAGAGTACGTTGAATCTGAGCAATACGCTTAATTCCCTTATTTCCAACGGAGTGGTGCCGATATTTAACGAGAACGATGCCATTCGTACAAACGAGATTAAATTCGGAGATAACGACACTTTGTCGGCAATTATCGCCAGCAGAACCGATGCCGATTTATTGGTCATATTGTCTGATATCGACGGTTTGTATGACGGCAATCCCCGCAAGAACCCCGATGCGAAGTTTATTCCTTTGGTTAAGGAGATAGATTCTTCAATCGAAGCAATGGCAGGCGATGCGGGTTCTTCCGTAGGTACCGGAGGGATGAAGACTAAGATACAGGCAGCAAAGATATGTCGTGATGCAGGCTGTATGATGATCATCGCACGCAGTTCCGATTACGGTGTGGTCTATCGTACGGTCGTGGGTGACGAAGTAGGTACGTTGTTCCTTTCGGATTGGGGTATATCCAAGAAACGCAGGTGGATAAAAGCAGTTCATGCGGATGCTAATGTGGTTATCGACAGCGGAGCCGAAAAGGCATTGATTAATCACAGCTCTCTGCTTCCTGTAGGTATCGTATCGGTGGACGGCAGTTTCGAAAAAGGAGAAGTCGTGAATATTGTATGCGAGGGGCACATTGTGGCAAAAGGCATTCCGAGTTACGGTTCCGACGAATTGAGAAGAATTGCCGGAAAGCACAGTGACGAGATCCATAAAATTTTAGGATACAGACTTCACGACGATGCTTTCATTTCCGAAAATATTGCACGTTTGTAAAATTATTATAAAAAAATGACCGGGATGTTCCCGGTCTGTTTTTAATCAGTCCCACTCGGTGATACCGTTATCATCCGGGAACAAATCATTCTTGTGGAATTCAGGTTCTTCGATTCCTGCTTTCTTCTGGTCTTTGTAATCGCGATACAGAGCGAAAGCTTTCTTCGACAACAGTCCCACTACGAGAATGTTTACAGCTCCCATTGCAGCCATGAATGTATCCGAGATAAGATCCATGAGTGCGGTGGTTATGAGACAGGATGCGAATGCGACGATGATGACAACCAGACGTACGATGTTGATTGCTTTAGCATCATCCTTGATGAACCTCATGTTCGATTCGCACATGGAGTAGTATCCGATAAGACTTGTAAATGCAAATATGAACATGAACAGTGCAATAATGTATGTTGCCGCATCTCCGATTGCGGTGGTAGCAACAATGTTCTGCACAAGAGGAGCTCCACGTACGCCGAATGCTGTAATCTCAGTGAAGTCACCGTATGACAGGATAACGAAAGCCGTGATGGAACAGACAACCAGAGTATCTACGAGAACTCCGAAGGACTGAATCAATCCCTGTTTGGCAGGGTGTTTTACATTTGCGGTGGCCGCAATGTTAGCCACAGAACCCAGACCTGCTTCGTTGGAGAAGATTCCTCTCTTCAGACCGGTAAGGACGACGGTACCGATTCCTCCTCCGATAATTGCATTGGGACTGAATGCATAGTTGAAAATCATTTCAATAGCATTGGAAACTCCGGTGAAGTTCATGCAGATTGCGATGATTGCGAAGATAATCCAGAGAAGAGCCATAATCGGGACTGCTTTGGATGAGAATTTGGCAATTCCTTTCATTCCCTTAAAGATGACAAGCGCTGCACCAATGGCGATAACCAATCCAAACACATACTGGTTGTTGTCGAACGCAAACGCCTCACAAAGTGCTGCGGAACAGTTGCTGGCCTGAACACCGACGAATCCGATACCGAATGTCACGATGATGAGGATAGCCAGAATGATACCGAGGGTTTTGTTTCCGAGTCCGTATGTTGCATAATATGCGGGGCCTCCGTGGTATCCGCCGTCTGTTTTCTTTTTCTTATAGAGCTGTGCAACGGTGGATTCCATGAAACTGCTTGCGGATCCGATAATAGCAAAAATCCACATCCAAAATACTGCTCCGGGTCCTCCGGTTACTATAGCGGTGGCGACTCCGGCGATGTTTCCTACACCGATACGCGCACCCATTCCGATACAGAAAGCTTCGAAAGACGATACTTTTTTCTCGTCTTTACTGCCTTCCTCAGTGTTGGCAAGCGCAAGTTTTGCATTCTCGTCGACTTTCAGAATCTGCATACCCTTGAGTTTGAGGGTGAACACAATTCCGAGTCCGATGAGGAAAACAAATGCGATGTACCAAATGTATGTGTTCAAAGGAGTGAACACATCTGTGAGGGTGTCTGATACTGACATATTATTCTCCCGTGTTGTGCGGTCGAGATCGAGGACACATCCGCAGAGGGATAGTATGCCCAGTCATTCGATTGACCATCGAATATTTTTCAATAGTATAATATACTATTGCGCGTCAGTATTGTAAAACATCAATTTTTGTACGATTTACGTACATTTGTCTAATCGAGATTACGTTTTACGCACATATTGTATAATTTTTGAAAGTCATTGAAATACTGTGTTTTAACGCAAAGTTGTTCACAGAGTATAATGTGCAGTAACAACCGATTAAATTGTAGAAGCAGTAAAAAGAAGCTGGTGGGCCCGGCCGGATTTGAACCGGCGACCTCCGCCATGTCAAGGCGACGTCATAACCCCTAGACCACGAGCCCAGCAAGACTGCTCATATCGTTATTATTGATAAATCTTTTGGAAGTGGATTCGTTAGCATGTGATTTTTCAATATACTGAAACAATTGCGTCGGAGTTTACGAATTACGGAAACCAAATGCCGATCATTTGTATTTCAGCAGTTTCATTTCAATTTTGTAGCGAATGCCGTACCAAATCAACTGTTGAGTATTTTTTGTCAGCACCTATTCATTCATTTTCGGATTCAAAATCCGTATCAATTTTCACGGATACAATCCGTAAAAATACTGCTTTTTCACGGATGAGTTTTTATCTGGAATTATGCATTCTCAATTATGGAGCGGAAATTCGACTCTGTTCTTGAAAATTGGTACAGTCGCAAGGCCATAAAACATTGATTGTCCGTGGCCCCCGTCAAGTCGGCAAATCATATTCCATTCGTAAGTTCGGTTTCAAAAAATACAGTACTGTAATCGAATTAAACTTTGAGGACAGCCCGGATTATATGTCTATTTTCGAAGGAGATTTATCTGCCAAAGCCTTTGAAAAACTAAGTCTGGCATTTCCGATAGAATCGTTTGAAGGAAGCCTGCTGTTTTTGGATGAGATCCAGCGTTGTCCGGGAGCTTTTTCGGCATTAAAACCGCTGGTTCAGGACGGAAGATGCGATATTATCTGTTCCGGTTCGGTTCTGTCGGAAGCAATAGGTGAGAAGAGACTTTTGCCGATTGGGTTTGTAGAACAAGTCTATCTGTCACCGATGGATTTTGAAGAGTTCCTGTGGGCAATGGGTTTTTCACATTCGCAAACAGAAAACATCCGTACGCATATACAGAATATGGAACCGTTTGAAAGATTTGTATTAACGCAGTTAAATGAATTGTTCAAGAGATACATTGTGATTGGCGGAATGCCGGAATCCGTATCCGCATATGTGAACACAGGGCTGTATTCAAACTCATTTACTGTCTTAAAGGCACTACTGAGTTTATTGTCAGACGACATAAGCCAATATGTAAGGGATTCCACCGATAAAATCCGCATCCGTCAGTGTATTGATTCCATACCCCGTCAGTTAAGCCGTGAGAAGTATGCTTCGTTTCTTTATTCTGAAATATCACCAAACATAGGTTACGGTAAAAGGGAGTTCGGTCCAGCCGTAAGGTGGGTTGAAGAAGCAGGCATGATTGACATTTGTCATAACATTGAGGAAATTTCAGAACCGTTCAGAATCAAAACAAACGGTAACGCGTTTAAAGTATACATGAAAGACACAGGAGTTCTAGTATGTATGCTGGGCGCTAACGTTGCAAAAGGAATAGTCGATGGCGACACAGTGGTAAACAACGGTGCTGTAATGGAAAATGCAATTGCAGAATCGTTGATACGGAAAGGATATGATGTATATTATTACAGCAACAACAGTCGCAGATTGGAAATAGATTTTGTTTTGAATATGAATGGTTTGCTTTCAGTAATAGAGGTAAAATCCGGCAGAAAGAAATCTGCAAAATCTTTAATCAAAGTGTTGAACGAAGATAAAGTTGTAAAGATCGCGATAAAAGTTTCCGACTCCAATTTATCCGTAGACGAAAACGGTGTGCGCCATTATCCTTTGTTCGGACCCAGTTTTTTCGAAGAGGCACATGTTTCGGAGCCGTCACAAATGCATTGTTTGGAGAATCTTAAGGCAGCACTGGAATGATACAACGCATTGTTTATGATTGCGTCCGTAATAGAGGGTATCGATGATAACGCTCGGTATAGAAGGGACTGCACATACTTTGGGAGTAGGTATAGTCGATTCGGACCATAATGTTCTGGCCAATGAATTGGATATGTTCAAACCCGCTCAGGGCGGTTTGCACCCCAGGGAAGCGGCAAATCATCACGCGGATGTAGTGGCACGCATAATGGGGCAGGCCTTGGATGTTGCAGGTCTGACTCCGAAGGATATAGATCTGGTTTCTTTTTCAATGGGTCCCGGTTTAGGCCCGTGTCTCCGTACCGCAGCGACTGCCGCAAGGGCGTTTTCATGTGCTATCGGGAAACCGATTATAGGCGTCAACCATTGTATTGCCCATTTGGAAATAGGCAGAGCCCTTACCGGATGTTCCGATCCCGCACTGCTTTATGCGTCCGGAGGAAACACGCAGGTTATCGCATTTTCAGAGGGCCGTTATCGTATATTCGGGGAGACCCAGGATATCGGCATCGGGAATATGCTGGATAAGCTCGGAAGAGACCTGGGCATGGGTTTCTATGCAGGCCCTATATTCGAGAAGCTTGCCAAAGACGCCGACAAATATTACGAACTTCCGTATTCCGTCAAAGGCATGGACGTTTCATTTTCCGGACTGATGACCGCGGCTCTGGCTTTGAAGAAGAAAGGAGTTTCTTTGGAGAACATAGCTTATTCCGTCCAAGAGACTGCTTTTGCGATGCTCACGGAAGTAACGGAAAGGTCGATGGCACACATAGGAAAAGACGAGGTTTTGCTGGGCGGAGGAGTGGCTCAGAACATGCGTCTGAGAGAGATGGTAGCGGAAATGGCACACGCGCGCGGAGCTGAGATGTATGTGCCCGACCGCAGATTCTGTATGGACAACGGAGCCATGATTGCATGGCTCGGATACGAAATGTACAACTCCGGTATGAGAATGGACGTTTCCGAAACAATAGTGCGTCAGAGATTCAGAACAGACGAAGTGCAAGTTACTTGGATTCACTGAGCTGTTTGCCGATTATGGCATCGAGATTTGTCAAGAATTCTTTTATCCTGTCCTGGGGGACAGAGCCTCCTGCGGCTATTCTGTGTCCTCCTCCCTCTCCTCCGACCGAAGCACATGCATCTCTCATTGCGGCGGCAAGATCTACGCCCTTTTCGAGTTGATGGAACATTCCTCTGGACGAGATGTTGCAGGGATCTTTGGAAGTGTTGAATCCTATGGTGGGTTTGTTGTGGTCTGCAAAGCACTGCATTGCAACACCGCAGAGCATTCCGGTGAATCCCGAATCGGACGAATCGAAACATTGGATGTGTTCGTACTGTTCGAGTCCTTTCGAATCCAAATCCACTACGCTTTTTACAACCAGCGATGCGGATTCCTGCGACAGTTTAACTCCTTCGTCGAATGCTTTGAGGTCGCCCATTCCGGCAGCAATGCCCATTCCTCCGAATCCGTTGCGTCCGCAGCTGTTCAGAACAGCGGAAAGGTATTCCGCATCCATTTTCATGCCTTTCAGATAATATCTGTTACGGGCAACTTCTTCCATGGATGAGAGCTGCATGCCCTGTTCGGTGAGTTTTATGGCGATAAGCGAGGACAGTTTTCTTTTCTCCTCATCGGTGAGATCGGAGTACGATTTACCGTGCGAAATGCCGGCGTCGTCAAGCAGTTTCGATACGCCGTCCGCATTTCCGCTGACTCCGCGGATATAGGGGTCGGTTATCAGGTATAATTCGGTCATCAGGTCGCCCGCGGGTATGAGCGATCCGGGTTGTTCTTCGATGAATCCCCTTTTAACTCCTTCTTCAAGAAGGTACGTGTTCAGACCGGACAGGCCGTTTATATGCTGTCTGTCGCCTGCAATACCGGCGAATGCAATCTGTACCAAGTCCCAATTCGATTCGGACATGGTTACTGCAAACAGCAAAGACATTGTTGCTCCGCATCCCGATGTCATTCCATCGATTCCGTACAAGTGCGGATTTGCGTAGCATATGCGTTCGGCCTGGGATATTATAGTATGGTGATCCAGGACGATTATGTCGCAGTCCATTTTATCGAGTTGGTCGATGTATGATGCGCCCAAATCGGTGATTATGATGCATTCGGATTTCGTATTGCGTATGACATCCATATTGTAGTCGTTGAGTGTCGTAAATAATGTGACGCGGAATTCTTTTCCGGCGCGCATCAGCGTTTTGGCTATGATGGCCGCGGACGATACGCCGTCTGCATCGTAATGCGAATAGACCTGAATAAAATCATGCTTGCCGACAATGTCCTTGGCAGAAGATAAAGTGGTAAAAAGTTTGGTGGGGACCTGGTCCTCCATACAGACTCACTTAAGCATGAGTTCCGCGTTGCTGAGAGAATACTTCCAGTCCGCGGGGAGAACGCCGTTCCTCTTGTAGTAGCGCTCGAGTCTCCTGATCTTTGCTTCGATCATGTTGAGACCTCTCTTGTTGGAGACATCTCCTTGAGGTGGACGTTGAGGGAGATTGCGCGTCTCATGAGGTTGGAAAGGTCCTCGGGAAGAGAGGGTGCGACACCTTTCTCGTCCATAATCTGAGTGACGGTCTTTCCAGTAGCGAGCTTAACGTTGGGGACACCGTACTGGTCCCTGAGGATGAGTCCGATCTTTGCGGAAATGACTCCGTCCTTCGCGAGTTTCACGATGAGGTCCTCGATTTCGGTGGCGTTGAGGGGAACCCATGCGGGATTCTCGGAAATCAGTGGGCGTTTTGAACAGGATTTTCCCTTTCTTCTTGTATGCATTCTTGCCATAGTGTGATCCTCCGAATCATTCTAGGCGGCGAGGCTGTCTTTCTCTATATTAAAGGGGTATAAATACCCTCACACAGGCTCAATTTCGGCGTTTTCGACGGCTTTGCGTGCCCACGGCACAGTATCGTCGTATTCTTCGCGGTCGAATGATATTTTCTCCGGAATTTCATCGAAAAAGCATGTTTCCATTTCGTATGTATCTGAAATTCTGTCGCCCAATACGGCGGCACATACAAAACAGTGTCCCAGATCTCTGGTTTTTACCACACGTACGGAATATCCAGATTCTTCGACGAATTCCCTCTCGGCTGCCTGCTCCGGGGTTTCGCCTTTTTCTATTTTGCCGCCGGGCATTTCCCATCCCCCGCGGCGAGGGTGGTAAACCATTAGGAATTTGTCGTTGCTGAATGCTATCGTGTATACAGTGGAGTGCATCTGCATCATCTCTTGAAAACAATCATCTCATGGGATTTTTCGTACGGTTCGATCGAACGTGCGTCAACGATTTCGAATCCCTTGCTTTTTATGTATTCTTCCGAGCGTCTGAAGACAGTTTCATCGGATGCGGTTGCATCTTCGGATCTGGCTTTCACGGCGACCATGCCCCATTCGGCATTGAATTTATCCATGTTCTGACATATTATGGATGCTTGATTTTTCTGTGCGACGTCCTGGTACACAATATCGACGTCTTCCGCAAACACGGAGTATTCCTCGGGTTTGGTCGCATCCCCCAGAATCGGCATCATGTTGGGGCGTGTGGAGCATGTTCCGACCAATTCTCTGAACATTCTTTGCGCAAATTCAACGCAATACACTTTTCCGTCGGCACATATGTCGGCTACATGTGACGGCGTGGTGCCGCTGGAAGCTCCCAAGTATAGGACTTTACTGTTTTTCCTGAACGGGAATGTGTTACCGCCTACTGTAAGATATGCCGACAGTTTGCTGCGTCTCGGTTCCCATTCCCTGTATTCTGTTCCGCCGACCGAAACAAGTCTTTCACCGTAGATTCTTTTGCCGGGACATGCCGAAACCGTATACAGGCGATTTCTGTCCGTGAAAACCGTTCCACATGTGAAATCCAATCCGTCCATATTCTTCCGTCATCGGTTTCGGCTTTAAACAGTTTTCATGAATCAGCGGTCCGCATCACCCGATGCGCGAACTTAACTATCGGAAAGGCAATCGTTGGCTTATGATAACCATCGAAACGCTTTCCAAAATCGCCGATGCGGTTCAGGATGCGATACGCAGAATTCCCTGTTCCGAAGATTACGGTGTCGAAGTCTGCATGGGTGCGGACGGTACTCCGACATTGGAAATCGACAAGGTTGCCGAAAATGCTGCGCTGTTGTATATCGAACGGGAAAAGATAGATCTGAATATCCTCAGCGAGGAAATCGGATATGTCGACAACGGTGCGGAGGAGACGCTGGTGATGGATCCGATAGACGGCACATCGAATGCGGCTGCGGCAGTCCCTTATTATACCATTTCGTTGGCTGTGGGAAAGAATAATATTTCGGGCATAAGGCTGGGATATCTTCGCAATCCTGTTACCGGCGATGAAATTTGGGCAGAAAAAGGAAAGGGGGCGTTCAAGAACGGGAAGCCCATCCACGTCCGTAAACCGGATATGGACGATTTGTTTCTGATGATATATCTGGGTAAGAGGTCGCATCCCGATGCATACGCTCTTGCCAAGAGGGTAAAATCTTCACGTTCGTTCGGTTGTGCCTCTTTGGAGATGGCAATCGTGGCCGAAGGATATGCCGATGCCAATTACCACAAGGCATCCAGTTATCAGAACGGTATACGCGTAGTCGATATCGCAGCCAGTGCGATAATCCTACGTGAGGCCGGAGGAGAAATACTCGGCATGGACGGTACTTTTTTTGATATGCCGTTTGATCTTTCGTTCCGTGCGGATTACATTGCATTCGGCGACCGCAGGGTATACGATTTCATACTGTCCCGCAAAGAAGAAGGCAAACACAAGTACGCGGTGTATACAAATACCAATATTTCACGTGCCGTTGAACTGACACAGCGTGTCATCGACTGTCTGAAAAATCAGGATTTTGAAATTGACGAAGATATAGCCAGAAGGATGGGTATCGACGGAAGGCCTTTGAAGGATATAGATGCGGACATAGTAATTGTGATCGGAGGAGACGGAACGCTTCTGAGAGCTCTTCAGAACACAGATGCAATGGTCATAGGGATAAACGGAGGCAGCGTAGGATTTCTTGCAGAGATCGACGCATCAAATCTCGAAGAGGGTATGGAAAGGCTGTTGCGCGAAGACTATTTTGTCGAAGAGCGTTTCAAACTGTCTACATTCTACAAAGGAGAATATCTTTCCGAATGCATTAACGAAGTGGTCGTGCATACGGCATCCGTTGCAAAGATCCGCCATTACAGAGTATACGTAGACGGAGTTCTGGCATCGGAGCTCAGAGCGGACGGAGGGATAATTTCAACACCTACGGGTTCTACGTGTTATGCCATGAGTTTGGGCGCACCGTACATGTCTCCGGATGTGAATGCACTCATGGTTGTTCCGATGGCAGCCTACAAGTTTACTTCCCGTCCGTTCATTGTTTCGGCCGAGTCAAAAATTACCATCGAGAATGTTCTTGACAAAGAATGCCTTATTGTGGCGGACGGTCAGGGAGAATATCCGATGGACGGCCTGACGAAGGTGGAGTTTATGATGTCCGAAAACAAAGCACGTTTCATAAGATTCCGTTCCGATTTCTTTTCCCGTGTACGTGAGAAGCTGGTGAACAATTTATGATGCCCATAAAAGGAGTCGATGTCGATTTCATAGATGCGTTCAATGCGGCTGCCAAATCCACGTACCCGGATGAATTCCTCTGCATGGTGCGTGCCGAGGACGGCATAGTTACGGAGATGGTTATGCTGCCGGGAACCGTATATGGGGACAGCCACAGTTTTCTCAATGAGTGGATGGCGCCGATTGATTATTCTTTGGTAGGCAGTGCCCATTCGCACCCGGGTTATTCGAACGAAGCATCGGATGAGGATAAGACGTATTTTGCCAATACCGGAGGGGTGCACTTCATTACGTGTCAGCCGTATGACAGGACAAGCTGGCAGGCATACGATTCTCACGGAGAGAAAATAGATTTGGAGATAATTTACTGAGATATGCCGGACATGCACGTACGCACATCTGTTTTGATCATTTCCAACAATCCTACCAAATATGTATGATCCTTGGATTCCGCAATTATATCCAAAACTGACGAATCGTTGGCGGAACGGATGACGGCAGCCCAACCCTTATTCATTTCGATTCTCCATCCCTCGTCGAATTGTTTTACATCAGGGTATGTTTTTGCAGCATAATCGTCAAAACACTTTTTGAACTCTTTAAAATCACAATCTATGCTGACGGATGCGGAGGAACGTTCGTAAAGTTCCATTTCGTCTATTATGTTGTGCATGCTGTTCAGTGATGCTATGTGGCTCAATACAATGGCAGTTTTGATTCCGTCCGGAAACAGAGAAATTTTTGAGAGAATAACGTTGCCCTTATAGAAGCCGATTGACGCGCCCGTATTCTTCATCATGCCGCATATATTTTCTATGCCGGGCTGACAGTAGATAATCTCCTTACTGTCGGGTTCGGGATACGGGGATTCTATATCAACGGAGGCATTCCCTTTCTTTGATTTCATACTGCCGAACAAAGCGTCTTCAACCAAGTGCGTCTCGTCGAACGGGACGACAATTTTGTCGGGCTTGAGAAACATAGTGATGAGGGCTTCCAATATGCCTGACGGAACATTCTCGTGTTGTTCATCCACCAAGCGGACTTTTGTTCCCACCCTGTTGAGGAACATACCGATTGTTCCGGGAGCGGATTCGATGAAACGTTTTATGGTTCTGAGTCCCGAATCCTTGACGTCTTCGCGGTCGAGATCGTGATTGCCGTCGCGTTGGGCATTAAGTGTGACAACTTCTGCGCCCAGCATATCCAAGATTTGAGGTGCGCATAACGAACAGCTTCCGTAACTGCAATCCAGTATAAGGGCACAGTCAATGTCGCATTCGAATGCTTTGACCATGCGGCGTGTATATGTTTCGATAAATCCGTCCATTCTTTTGAGTGTGCCTACTTCCATGGGTTTCGACTGTTGCGGACACAGATGAACAATCCAATCCAGTTTTTCCAATTCTTCGGCATCGAAGAGGTTGCCTTCCGAATCAGTTATGATGAATCCGCTTACGAGTCCGTAATCTTCGCCTTCCGTTACATACACGGCGCAATCACCCATTTTGGCCGCTTCTGTGATAACAGGTGCGGGGACATACCCGATATCAATAACATCGGTACCCGATGAAAGGAGTCCGGAAATCAATGCATTTTTCATCATCAGACTGCTGCGCATGTAGTCTACTCCCACCACTACCGTCTTGTGGTCTTTTGCAAGAGCCTGACCTACAAGAAGACCCATTTCCGGAGTCATGTAATAGGTGGCGGTAGAATTGAATGACAATTTGCTGCAGCCTTCCATGATGGTATCTACCTCTCGGTTGTTTTTATTGATTGCGGTTTTTTCTGCGTTTGCAGATTAAGGGCAGTATACCGTTTTTATGCATGGATTATGCATCCTATGAGGGTTATGGCCAGATGTCCAGTTTGAAGGTGATTTAGGAAAAATTAAATACATTACTATTGCTCTAAACGTCAAACATCTCAATGGTGGCACGAAAATGGTAATGGAACGTATTGATTTCGAGAAAGCAAAGAGGATTGCGGACACAAAAGGTCTCGTCGCAGGCAAAGTCAAGGGAACCGAAGGAGTTCAGTTCACCAAGGGAAACAACAACAGGCTCGATGTGATCAGCTGGGATGAGTTCAGGGAAATACTCGCCAAGAGAGGTCTTGCCATCTACCATTCCGGCGGATGGATGAAAATCATGAAAGCATGATTTGATTCTCGAAAACATTATAAAAACCGAGTATCACTGTTTAAATAATATGAAGTGATGCTCGGATTCATCTTGTGCAAGGGTATCCGAGCCTGGCCAAAGGAGATAGGTTCAGGGCCTATTCTCGTAGGAGTTCGAGGGTTCAAATCCCTTCCCTTGCACCACTATTCTCATTTTATGTAACAAGGTTGAGTATTATTCCCGAACTTGTTATCAGTAGCAGAATTATACCGATTACGCCCCAATATACGTCTTTTTCAACGAACAGGCAAACGGTGGTGGTAATAACGCCCAGGAAGGGGGATGCGATCAACAGAAGCAATCCTGCATATATGAGGCCGTCTCCCATTCCGGCCCATTCTGTAATAAGGCCTATGACAATCAATGCAAGACCTAAGAGTATTCCCACTCTCAGAGTCGTTGCCGTCGAGTGCTCCAGATTCATAATATGCCTCCTGCCTGCAGCAAAACAAGTGCCGCCATAACGAACAAAACTATCGAGAAATATTTTCTGAGATGTTTGGTTGATATAGTTCTCGCAGCTTTGGTACCTATAAGGGATCCCGCGAATGCACCGATTGCCACAAATGCCGCGTACTCAAGCAAGACGTGGCCTCCTATGAAATACGTGGCAGCACCGGAGAATGCGGTTATTCCGATCATGTAACTGCTTGTGGCACTGGCGGCTTTAAGCGGTATTTTCATGTAGATGTTCATCAAAGGCACTTTGATTGCACCTCCTCCGACTCCTGTCATGGATGATACGGCTCCTGCAACAGTGCACAGCGCCATTCCTCCTTTGATGTTCTGGACTTCGTAGGATATGTCTTCGTTGGCGGATTCGTCTTTGTAACGGAATCCCAATCTGCTGTCCGATGAATCCGTGGGTTCTATCACTTTCTCCGGATTAAGAATCATGCGTATTCCGCTGTATACCATTATGCATGAGAACATAACCATTAGAATCCATGCTTCAAGGTACATTGCCACTACGGCACCGATTATTGCACCTATCGATGTGGTTATTTCCATCAGTAGCCCCAGACGGACGTTTGACAGTCCTTTGTCGACGAACACAGTGGATGCTCCGGTAGATCCGGCAATGATGCCGATAAGGCTCACGGCTACGGCTTCCGTCGGTGCCAAACCGAATACAAGCATCAAAACGGGGACGAATATTATACCCCCTCCAAGACCGAAAAGGGCACCCAGAACTCCCGCTCCGGATCCCATGATAAGTAATCCGATGATTGTAATCGGGTCCATGTGCCGTTATTTTCGGTGCGGTATAATTTGATTTGCCATGTGCGATGCAGTAACGGGGACCGACAGAAATAATATATTGCGATTTTTATGCAAGTATGTGGCAATCCTATTAGTCAGATATTCGGAAATAGGCCTTAAGAGCACCCCTGTCAGGGCAAAATTTGAGAAAATACTGAAAGACAATATGCTGACGATGCTCATGCAGGACGGAGTGGAAGCCTTCGTTCAGAAAAAAGGCGCCAGATATTATGTTGAAGCATCCGATACAGATAAGGCGATTGCATCGCTTCGTAAGGTTTTCGGAATAGGTTCCATCTCTGTGGCCGAAACGTGTTCCTCCGATATGGACGACATATGTTCGACGGCTGCAAAGTATTCCGTAGGTCGCATAGCCGATAACCAATCGTTTGCGGTAGATGCACGCAGAGAAGGAAGTCAGGGATACACCAGTATGGATGTGGGCAGAGAAGCCGGATCTGCCATTTTTATCGCCAACGAGGACAAACATCCCAAAGTAGATCTCAACAATCCCGATGTGACGTTCTATATCGAAGTACGCGACAACAAAGCGTACATCTTTATGGACTACATACGCTGCCACGCAGGATTGCCGGTAGGCAGTCAGGGAAAGATTATCGCCGATATAACCAGCGACAGAGGTCTGGTTTCCGCATGGCTGATGATGAAGCGCGGTTGCAGAGCCCTTTGTAAAGGAGACAACGATATCGAACTTCTGAGGAAGTACGATCCGTATGTGAAGATGGTGAACGAGAAGAATGCCAAAGATGCTTTGGGAATATCGATGGGCCTCGACCTCAGAGATATCGCATCCTTTGATCCTTCCGCTTACGAACTTCCTGTATTTTTCCCCACAATCGGTATGTCTGATGATGAGGTTGCGAAATACAGGGAAATTATAGAGAAAGGGCTGTAATTCAAAACACCAAACCGGCAGGGTTCAATAGAATTATTTTTTTTTGAATCAGTGCCCTGTCGGTTCACCTTATTTTTATTTGCCGTTCTGACTTTTGTTAATGTCAGTCCGCGCAGAAATACACAAGCGAAATCCGCCTAATTAAAGAAGTGGTCTGTGATATAAGTTTACCACAACAAAAA
>SAMEA104315432__coassemble_461_pt1 | contig 20320 bp, 20 predicted proteins | sample SAMEA104315432__metabat2_high_PE_023 | metagenome-assembled genome bin SAMEA104315432 (sample SAMEA104315432) | gut metagenome | biome: Monkey gut; feature: monkey-associated habitat; material: faeces | place: China | collected 2013 | reverse complement strand
ACCAATGCCGTGGGTGCGTTACCGATGGCAAAGATTACAGGATGTTTCTTTGCTTCCTCGGCACCTTTTTCCATACATATAGTAGCGCGGGTGCATCCGCGTGCTTTGGCTTCGGCCGCAACATCGTCATCGCTGATGTAGCAGTGAACTTCTCCTCCGAACGCTCCCAGTTTCTTTTTGTTGATTCCTGCGGCAGCCATTTTGGTATCAGTCACTATATGAGCGCCTGCCCTTATGGCAGCTACACCGATTTCGGCAGCATTTTCCGAAAATACCAAATTATCTGCATAATCAAAATCGGCTGATGTGTGTATGCACCTCTTTACGATTGAAAACTGAGGTTCCGGCCATGTTCTGCCGTTTAACTCAGACGTAATTATCTCCATGCTGCGTTTCTCTATGTCTTCCGGTTTGACTATTTCTATTGTCATGATATCACTCTTTGTAATCATATCCTCTGGGAGTTATCATACGCCCTTTGGACACATATGTCTGTGAATTGCCGATTATCACTATGCTGAACATGTCAACGTCGGCTTTGTCTAGTTCCCCCAATGTGGTAACTATTGATTTTTCGTCGGATCTGCCTGCGTTGCGCACGATACCTACAGGCGTTTCGGGTTTCCTGTATTTCAGGAGAATTTCTCTTGCACGATCCAAATACTCCGTTCTGGTCTTGGATTTGGGATTGTACAGACATACAATCATGTCGCCCTGTCCGGCACAGTCGACACGTTTCATGATAAGATCGAGAGGCGTCATCAGATCGGAGAGGCTTATTATCGCCAAATCGTGCATAAGCGGTGCTCCCAGAATCGAAGCGGCCGTTGATGCGGCGGTTATTCCCGGAACCACGTCGATATCAATGTCCGCACCCATATCGTCTGCCAGTTCGTATATTATTCCGGCCATACCGTATATTCCGGAATCTCCGGATGAAATCATGGCCACGTCCATACCGGTCATGGCATCTTCGATTGCCATCCTGCACCTTTCAACCTCTTTCATCATACCGGTGGCCTTGTAAACCTTGTCCGGAAAGATGGGTTTCATCAGATTGACGTATGTCGTATATCCGGTAACGACATCCGCGTTCTGTATGACCTCTGCGGCTTTGAACGTCATGTGTTCTTTTCCACCGGGTCCGAAACCTACAACGTGGAGTTTTCCTTTCATGCTTTTCACTCCTTGGCCTGGCGGAATTCCGTTGTGAAGTGCTTGTCGTAGAGTTTTGAAAGATCATGCTCGTTTCCGAGGAAATCTCCTACTACGGTAAGAGCAGTCTTCTTTATTCCGGCATCCTTCACCTTACGCGCGATGTCTGAAATCGTACCGTAAACTATCTTCTGGTCGGGCCAGGTAGCCTTATAAACAACGGCAACGGGTGTATCCGGAGAATATCCACCTTCCAGAAGCTGTTCGGTCATCTCATCCATGAATCCTATCGAAAGGAAAATCACCATGGATGCATGATGTCTGGCAAGATCGGACAGCTTTTCTCCTTCCGGCATAGGCGTTTTGCCTTCCATCCTTGTCAGAATGACGGTCTGACTTTTTCCGGGAAGAGTGTACTCCTTGTTGAGAACAGCGGCTGTTCCCAAAAACGAACTTACGCCGGGAATTACCTCGTATGTTATGCCGAGTTTGTCAAGTCTGTCCATCTGTTCCCTGTGCGCACCGTATATCGCCGGATCGCCGGTATGCACACGCACACACTTCTTGCCGTTCTTTTCCGCTTCTTCCATAACGGCAATCACTTCGTCGAGATCCATCAGAGCACTGTTGTAGATTTTTGCTCCGTCTTTGTGGCCCGAAAGAACTTCGGGATTGACAAGAGATCCCGCATAGATTATGACGTCTGCCGAATCGATCAGTTTCTTTCCTTTGAGTGTAAGCAATTCTGGATCTCCGGGACCTGCCCCTATGAACGATATCATGTGTGTACCTCCTTGTTGTAATTTTTCTTTATAATCACTGTCGTAAAATAACTGTAAGAACGTTCTCTGTCCAAAATACCGATGTACTGATCGGACATCCCGACATTGCTGATGACCGTGGCAGCATCCATCGGGATTCCTTTTGATTCCATCATGTCCATTATCTTCGGTATTGATTTGAACGCCTTCATGACTACTATATTGTCGAATGCATCCATAGCAACGGAAAGCAATTCTGAATTCTCCTTTGCCACAGGAACGATGGCCAAACCTTCGTTGTTGAGCGTCAGCGGCAATCCGGCTACAGCGGCACCGTGGCAGAATGACGGTATTCCCGGGATAATCTCTACCTCGTAACCGTTCTCCTCTATCGCTTCCTTGATGTACATGAACGTGCTGTAAACGCCCACATCCCCCAACGTCACCATGGCGATGTCTTTCCCTTCGCCGAGAAGCAAGCACAGACTGCGTATGGCTTCGTCATGCCCCGCTTTCCAATCCCTGTCATCGGGACTCATACTGAAGAGAAATTCCCTTACATCGCGTCCTTCCAAACTGACGGATGGTCTGATAATCTCCAACGCCGTACTTCCGTCACCCGGACGCTTCACAGGATATGCGATTATATCGCATGAATCCAAAATCTCTTTGGCTCTGAGCGTCAACAGCCCGGGATCTCCGGGACCTACGCCCACGCCGTACATTCTACCTGTCATTTCCATTCTCCTAATAATTACGGTCAGCTCCCCAATCCATTCGAAAGTATATAATCTGGTTTATCTATCCAACGAACCAAAAAGCATAGAATCGGCAAGGAGAACAGATATGGCCAGCACAAAAAATGATCATTATGTCATGGTCAATAACCGCAGACTCAGATGCGGACATACGACGGGTACATGCGCAGCCGCGGCATCCAAAGCTGCCGCAGAGGCACTGTTAACCGGAAAAGATGTTGAATCGGTATCGATTGCCACACCCAAAGGAATTGTGCTGAATCTTCCGGTGGAGGATATGAGCCGTATCGGAACCGCCGTCAAATGTGCCGTCAGAAAAGACGGGGGAGACGACATAGATGCCACAAACGGTATTCTGGTGTACGCAGAAGTAACGAAAACGGAACGCGGTATCGAAATCGACGGGGGAGAGGGAGTGGGCACCGTCACACGCAAAGGTTTGGATCAACCTGTCGGAAATGCAGCAATAAACCGTGTCCCGCGCCAGATGATATCGGAAGCTTTGTCGGATGTTTCGTTTGCTACGGGATATTCCGGCGGACTCCGTACCGTCATATCTGTCCCTGAAGGCATCAATCTTGCCAACAAAACATTCAATCCGCGTCTTGGAATAACCGGCGGCATTTCGATACTTGGAACCAGCGGAATCGTGGAACCTATGAGCGAAACAGCTCTGATAGACACAATAAAGACAGAAATGAGAATGCGTGTTGCCAACGGAAACCGCACGTTATTGGTCGTTCCCGGAAACTATGGAAAGGATTTTACGGAGAATATACCGGGAATAAATCAGGAATTTGCCGTAAAGTGCAGTAACTTCGTGGGAGAGATGCTTGATTACGCTGTAGAACTCGGTGTCGATATACTGTTGGTAGCCAATCTGGGTAAACTCGTTAAAGTAGCGGGAGGAATAATGAATACACACTCACGCAATGCCGACTGCAGAATGGAGATACTTGCGGCAAACATGGCTGTTGCCGGCGGAAGCATCGAATCCGTAAGAAAAATCATGAAATGTATCTCAACGGATGATGCCTTGGAAGTAATAGAGGGCGAGGGCTTCCTGAAAAAAGTATCCGACATACTTGTAGAAAAAGTCGAATTCTACATGAATCATCGCACCGGAGGGGCAATACGTACTGGAGCGGTGATGTTCTCCTCCGTATATGGGTTGCTTGGCAAAACCGGATCTGCAGATGAGCTCATTGAATGTATAAGGAGGGAATTTTCCGATGAAAATTAATGTGATTGCGTTCACCGGAAACGGGTGTAAAACCGCAATTGAAGTAAAAAAGGCACTTGAATCGGAAGATGAAGTGCACCTGTGTTGCAAAACAACCCATGATTCTTTCGGTGTACCAAATCTGGAAGGTAAATTATCCGACTATATCGGCACCTGGTTCGAAACGTATGATGCACTGATATTCATAGGGGCAGTCGGTATCGCAATAAGATATATCGCACCGCACATAAAATCCAAACTGACAGACCCTGCTGTAGTATCCATGGACGAACACGGCAGATGGGCCATCGCACTGTTGTCCGGACACATCGGAGGAGCCAACGAACTCACCAACAGACTCTCGTCCACCCTGGGTTGCGAGGCCGTAGTGACAACCGCCACGGACATTAACAGCAAATTTGCCGTAGATACTTTTGCGGTACGTAACAAACTGCGCATTATGGCTATCGGAACCGCCAAAGATGTTGCGGCAAGGGTATTGGACGGAAGATTCGTAGGATTCTGTAGCGAAATCCCGGTCGAAGGAAGTATGGGCAACAGTCTGACGCCTGCCGATACAGGGGAATTCGGAGTTTGCATATCATACGATCCGTACAAAACTCCGTTCGAACGTACTCTGAATCTTGTTCCGATGGACATAGTCTTGGGAATCGGATGCAGACGCGGAGTTGATTCGGAACCTATGATAGAATTTGTATGCAATATACTGAAAAAAATGAACATTGCCGAGGAAAGAGTCGGCATGATTTGCAGTATAGTCCTCAAAAAAGACGAATTGGCGATAAAGGAACTTGCAAAATACTTCAAATCGCCGCTGAGGTTCTTTACATCCGAACAGCTCAATGCCTTACCCGGAAAATTCACAGAATCAGACTTTGTAAAAAGTGTGGCATCCGTGGACTGTGTATGCGAAAGATCTGCCAGTATGATGGGCGGCGAATTGATATGCAAAAAAACGGTTTGCAACGGAATGACTCTGGCAATATGCAGAATTCCTACAGTAGCGAGGTTTCTTTCATGAAAGATATTTTTGTGTTTTCGGGAACTACCGAAGGCCGCACACTTGCAGAATACTTTGCATCGCGCGGCATTATGGTTCATGTCCGTGTGGCAACTGAATACGGTGCAGAAATAATGCCAAACGGCGAGAATATAAGCGTCAAAGTGGGAAGCTGCGGCGGAACCGAAGGAATAGCGAAAATTATCCGCGAAAATATGTTCTCCATCGTAGTAGATGCTACCCACCCGTATGCCACTGTCATCTCCGGACATATACGCGAAGCGTGTACGGTTACCGGTGCGACGTACATCCGTATATCCCGCAATTCGTCGGATATCGGAGGAGACGTCATCGAAACGAACAGCATTCAGGCAGCCGTAGATTATTTGAAAGACAAAAACGGAAAAATTCTTGCCACAACAGGTGCCAAGGAAGCCGAAATTTACACAGACTTGCCTGATTTCAAAGAAAGAGTTGTAATGAGAATACTGTCCACGCTCCCCAGTATGGAAAAATGCGTATCATTGGGATTCGAGGGACGGAACCTCATCTGTGCCCAGGGTCCGTTTTCCGAGGAATACAACTACGCTGTACTCAAAGACAATAACATCGAATGGCTTGTCACAAAGGATTCGGGAACCGTCGGCGGTTTTGAAGATAAAATCCGTGCCGCACGCAGGGCCGGAGCCAAAATTATACTGATCAGAAAGCCGGAGGACAACGGAATAACCTTCGGCGAAGCAGTATCTCTTCTGGAAAATAAATTGGGATTGGAACACAAATCCTGCCCTGTTCCGGAAGGAAAAAGAAAAATGTGCTTAATCGGCATAGGTATGGGCCCGGGAGACCTTACCCTCAGAGCACATAAAAAAATTCTAGAATCAGATTTACTGATCGGTGCGCGCAGGATGTTGGAATCCGTAGATACAAACGGAAAAGACACTCTGGAAGAATACCGTGCCGACAAAATAAGAGAGTATGCGGATTCACATCCAGAATATCACAGCATATCCGTTCTTCTGTCCGGAGACATCGGATTCTACAGCGGGGCAACCAAACTGCTGGATGAATTCTCAGACGGAAAATATGATGTCGACACGGAATGCGGAATTTCTTCCGCAGTGTATCTCTGCTCCAAAATAGGTTCCTCATGGCAGGATGTCCGTATGGTAAGCGCACACGGACGCGACTGCAACATAGTCGGTCTGAGCCGGGTTCATTCCAAACTGTTCACTCTTCTGTCGGGAGAAGATACCGTACATGATATGTGCAGAAAACTGTTCGAATACGGGATGGATGTCAAAATAACCGTAGGACAATGCTTTGGATACCCGGATGAGAAAATAGTCTCCGGAACACCATCCGAACTTCTGGAAGAAAAATTCGGAAATCTGTGCGTCGCATTGATAGAGAACAAAAATCCGGACACGCGCAACCCGATAAACATCAGAGACGATGAATTCGTACGCGGAGACGCCCCGATGACCAAGAATGAAATCAGAACTCTGTCCGTATCCAAGCTGAAACTGTGCGACGATTCCATAGTGTACGACGTCGGTGCCGGAACAGGTTCCGTTTCGGTCGAGATGGCTCTGTGTGCCGTAAACGGAAAGGTCTATGCCATAGAGAAAGAAGACGTTGCGGCGGATTTAATAGAAATCAACAAAAAGAAATTCCTTGCCGACAACATAATTGTCGTACGCGGACTGGCACCCGATGCTCTTGCCGATTTGCCGGCTCCCACGCACGTATTCATAGGCGGATCGTCAGGTAACCTGAAAGAAATCGTTTCAAGTATATTGGAGAAGAATCCCCGCGTCAGAATTGTCATCAACTCCGTTACATTGGAAACCATCGGAGAAACCATGAATGTAATCAAAGAACTGAATCTCATAGAGGAAGAAACAACCTGCGTAAACGTGTCATGGGCGCGCAGACTGGGAAGATACCACCTCATGACTGCTCAGAATCCGATTTACATCTCGGTGGTGAGAGGTTCGTGACCACCCCGCGCATATTGATAGCGGCTCCTGCCAGCGGAAGCGGAAAAACACTGGTGACTTGCGGAATACTGCAGGCATTGGTCAACAGAAATCTCAAAGTTGCTTCATTCAAATGCGGACCCGATTACATAGATCCCATGTTCCACAGCAGGGTAATAGGAACCAAATCCAGAAATTTGGATTCGTTCTTCTGTGATGACGAAACACTGAAATTCATATTCGGAAACACGGCACAGGACTGCGACATATCTGTTGTCGAAGGAGTTATGGGCTATTACGACGGCATCGGAGCACTCACGACGGAAGGCAGTTCGTTCGAAATATCGGAAAAACTGGACATACCCACAATACTTCTGGTAAACTGCAAAGGTGCAAGCATATCCGTTATACCTGTGGTACAGGGATTTCTCTCTTTCAGAAAAAACAACATTCGCGGAATAATATTCAACAACATGTCCGAAAAAATGTTCGGAATGATTGCACCGGAAGTAGAGAAAATGGGCGTCAAGGCGATAGGATACGTTCCCAAAGTATCCGATCTGGTTCTGGAAAGCAGACATCTGGGCCTATGCATGCCGTCCGAGATAAACGAACTCCGTGACAAACTTAACAGACTTGCCGATATACTGGAAAAATCGCTCGATATCGATCTGCTGTTGGAAATTGCGAAAAATACACCAGAATTGCAGTATGCCGTGCCGTGTGTTCCGAAACTGTTCGCCGGCATAAAAGTAGGATTCGCCGAAGACGATGTGTTTTGCTTTACTTATGAAGACAATGTGGCATTGTTGAAAAGATACGGTGCGGAAATTGTAAAGTTCTCGCCCTTGAACGACAAATGTCTTCCCGATGTGGACTGCCTGATATTTTCCGGAGGATATCCGGAACTTCATGCCGACAGACTGGAATCCAACGAATCTATGATGGATGACATCCGCACAAAAATAAACAACGGAATGCCGTGCATAGCAGAATGCGGCGGATTCATGTATCTTCACGACGAAATGGAAGATGCAGACGGAAAGATACACAGGATGTGCGGAGTAATTCACGGAAAAACACATAATGCCGGAAAACTCACCCGTTTCGGATATGCAACATTCGAGACGGGACAAAGCGGAATGAAAATCAAAGGACACGAATTCCATTATTGGGACAGCGACAACAACGGCTCCGACTGGACTGCCGTCAAAACAAACGGCAAAACATATCGCTGCACACACGACGACGGTACGCTCATAGCCGGATTTCCGCACCTGTACTACTACTCGAACCCGGATTTCATACGCATATTCCTAGAAAAAGCATCAGAATTTTCATCAAAACACATCGGATAAATGCGCGGTTTTATATCGATGACCGCATACGAGAATTCTATGGCTATCAAATCCGTAAGAGCCTCCCACATCCTGGTATCCAATGCCAGGGATGCAGAGGGAATTATGATCCGCATCTCCAAAGGAGAAGACTTCGCAGAACTCGCAAAGAGATTCTCCAAATGTCCGTCCAAAGCCAAAGGCGGAGACCTCGGATGGTTCGGAAAGGGAGATATGGTTCCCGAATTCGAAAAAGCCTGTTTTAACGGCAAAGAAGGACAGATTGTCGGACCCGTCAAAACAGAGTTCGGATTCCACATTATAAAAATAACCGGTCAGAAATGATTGGAAAATCCCCGGTCGCCCGGGGTAAATCTTTTTTTTTACTTGGATTGAAGCGCTCCAGCTACGTCGATTGCTCCGCTGATAATCATGAAGATACCGATTACCAACATGACTGTATCTGCGGCCTCTCCGGTGTTCAGCAATGCATAAACACCCATTACAATCATCAAAACTGCCACGACAACAGACAGTATGTTTCCGATTTTGGATGTGAAATTTCCGTTCACGGCGCTGAATATGTTCATTATTCCGATTATAATAAGCGCTGCGGCCAGAATAACCATCAGAAGTGTCTCGAAGAAATTGGGCGATATTGCTAAAGCCAAACCTATAACGAGACCTATGGCTCCGATTACTGCATTACCCATCGCACCGGCGGTTATACCCTTGTATACAGAATAGGCACCGGCTACGATGAAGACGATTCCGATTCCGATAAGAATCCACTTTAAAGCTTCTTTCTTAAAGGCAACAAGAACCAGACCTACAACAATCATCAGTGCGGCTGCAATCAGCATACCGGTTCTGGGATCGCTGTTCTTCACAATAGTGAATTCGGTTATATTATCACCGAAGATATATCACAACACAAACTAAAAAATACATTCGTTCGAAAAACATTCCTGTGAAACAGCGGTATTGCGCACATCATTTCATTTACCCGATACAACATGGCACAGCAGAAACATGATTTCGTTCGATGACGTACATACTTTTGACAGGTGCCCGTACGCATACAAACTTGACAAAACCGAAGCGTTTCCGGACAAAATCACTTTGTCCGAATGTCTTTCCCAATCCGTCAGAGATGCCATACACGAATGCTCCGAACGTCGTATCATCGGTTACAGAATTGATGAAGAATCGGTTCTTGAATCATTTTGGAATCAATGGGACAAATACTTCACGAAAGTATACAATCCCAACAGGGATGACCCCATGCAATTTATCCGCATAGGGGAAAAATGCATCAGAAACTTTGTATCGCTTTCGTCCGAATATGCATTTTCGGAAATTGTGGCATCCTTCATGCAGGGTACGTTGATTCTGCCGAACGGCATCGAAATACGCGTAAATGCAGAGGAGGTGGGAAGAAAAAATTCCACCGTAACCATAACCAAATACATTACATCGGTCCAAGTAGAACCTAATGAAAAACTGGAATATGATTTGGAAATGAGTGCCTTGGCATTATGGGCTATGAATAATCTCAATACCGAACAAGTCATAAGAAGATGGGTATTCCTTCTCCAAAAAATTACTTCCGAAATACCTGCAGACAAAGCAAGTTGTACAGAATCAATGAAAGATCTGTCCGATAAAATCAAAAATATGAACTCCGAAAATCCTCTGCCGCATGAATCGGAGTATTGTCCGATGTGTCCGTACCAATCAAGATGTCCGCGTTTCCTTCACGAACTGTCGGTGATGAAAACAGGCCCGGATGAAGGTGTCAAACTGGCCGACGAATATCTTGAAATCGAAAAGAAAAAACAGGCTCTGAAAAATCGCATAGAACTTCTGACTGCGGAACAGGATCAAATAAAAGCGAAAATAGTTGCATTCTCGGATTCTAACGGGTATATGTCCATAAAAGGGAGCGACGGAAAACTCCTGATCAGACATGAAAAGAAGGTGGAACTTCCGGATGATAAAACCAAAATAGTGGAGAGATTGAAAACAACAGGCCAGTATGACAGCATATCTATGCCCAATTATCCGCGTCTGCGTTCGGACATCGCCAAAGGTATAGCAGATCCTGCTATCGTGGAAATGGCAAATATAATCAGCATAGGCAAGATATACATCAAAAAAGAAAAATGAGTTCCGCGTAATACTGCCTGAAATATTAACAAAAGAATACTCCTGCAGACTGGGTATAGTTTTTAATACAATTTATTTGGACATTTGGATGCATAATCCGACTAATTATTAGGTATTCAAAAGATACTTCTTTATACAATCTGGCCACAAACCGTAGCAACTAATATCATTGTACAAATATAAATCGATTTAAACATAAATTGTCAGTCCGAATTATTGAAATATCAACCGCTATTCTAAGCCGATTATGAAGTCCTGTCCATATTGCGGAACCGTATTAAACGCACTGAATCCTTTTTCCATGTGTCCGGATTGCGGTCAGCCGATTGAAGACAGATATATCATGAGCGATCGTTCAAGAAAGATCGAAACATATACCGTCCGTTCCGGAACCAAAATCTGATTCCCTCATATCGGCACCCCTGTGTGGGATGCCGACCTAACATATTTTTCAATAGAACGCAATACGGATGTATGGCAGTACCCAATCTATGCCCCAACGAATCCGATGCGTCGTTGCATGTGGATGACTATCTGACGAATCCCGACAACCGTGTCCTTGCCGGATTGGTATCCGAAGGAATTACTGGCCTCGTTAAAGTTATATCCGATGCGCTTTCACGTTTGGAACCTCAGTCCAAAACCATCATATTGAACAGAGACACACTGTCTGATGAAAATATATTGTTTGAAAGAGACCTCAAATCATACATCGACAGAGAAATGAAAGAGGGAAAAAGAATCAACATTATTGTTGAAGGAGACATTCCTGTAATGAACTGGTATCTTCCATTGGAATCTCTCAGAGGTAAAAACGCACAACTTCATTGTGTATCATTCAGTTGTAAACTGGTTCCCATGTGTTCCAAAGCTTTTTGAACATTGCATGGACCGAATGCAATCGGACTGTAACCTCAGACACGACTCAAAGGCCGTGTCTGAGATAATCAAAATAATTAATTTCCGAATTCTTTCTTAATCTCCAGAAGCATATCGTGGAATGTGGATTCGGAAGGAACGATATCCGGCTCCCTTCCCAATTCTCTGAGCTTCTGCGTTGTGGAGGTTCCGATTGCAGCGATTTTAATCTTTGAGAGGTATTCACGGGCTGTGTCCTCTCCGTATTGTTTAAACATCGATTCGAAGAACGACTCCGCAGATGCGGGAGATGTCAATGCGAGCACATCCATCTTTCCCCTTTTGATTGCTATCATCATATGGAACATTCCGTTACCCATTCCGATTTCACGGATTTTGTATACTGCAACGGTAATAACCTCGGCACCTGCTCCCTCAAGCCCTTCTTTCAGAACATCGCTTCCGCGATCGGATCTTGCAAGAACGAATTTTTTGCCTTTGGCATCCGCACGAAGCATCTCCAATGCACCGTATGAAGAATAATCCTGAGGTTCTTCGGCGCCCTGAATTCCGTTCTTGACAAGTTCTTTGGTCGTTGCCGGACCTATTGAAACAATATGGCATCCTTTCAACATTCCCGGAAGCGTATTTCCAAATCTTTTTGCCGCTATTTCAACGGCCGATGCAGATGCAAACACGACTGTAACGCCTTCCGATACCGATGATGTGAATTTCTTGAATTCTGCATCGTCTCCGATATCTATGTCCATAGACGGTGCGGACATTACTGTAAAGCCCATATCTTCCGCTTCTTTAACGGATTCTTTCAACTTCTGTGCCGGACGCGTAAATCCTAATACGACTGTCATGCCAAATCACCCAATGTATTGCGAATTTCAGCCACTGTTCCGATAACCATAATGCCGGGCGGTTCCAATGACTTCTCCGAGATTGTCTTTTCCAAAGAATCGACGGTTGTCAACTCCACTCTTTGTTTAGGAGTCGAGCCGGAACATATTATCGCTGCCGGCGTCTTGGGATCCATGCCTCCCGAAACAAGCTGTTCGGATATATTGGCAGCGTTTCCCAATCCCATAAGAATTACTAACGTGCCGTGTCCTTCGACCAGCTTTTTCCAATCCACACGGTCTCCGTTTCTGTCGTCCTTCTCATGACCGGTAATGAATGTTACCAACGATGCATGATCTCTGTGCGTAACGGGAATTCCCGCAAGTTCTGGTACGGATATGGATGACGATACTCCCGGAATAACGTGCACTTCACAACCGGCTTTGCGCAGTTCCTCCGCTTCTTCGGCACCGCGACCGAACAGGAACGGATCGCCGCCCTTTAAACGAACTACAATACATCCTTTTGATGCATAATCCACCAAAAGTTCGTTGGTCTGCCATTGGCTGAGGTGGTGGTCACGGGCACGCTTTCCGGCATCGATTAATTCGGCATCGGGTCTGCATTCCTTAAGCAGATCGGGATTGGAAAGTGCATCATACATCACCACATCTGCTTTTTTCAGTATTTCCAATCCTTTGACCGTTATCAATCCCACATCTCCGGGACCTGCTCCTACAAGATACACAACACCTTTGTTCATATGACCACATCTCTTTTACCTGCAAGATACTCGGCAATTCCCAAAATCTCGTCCATAACGAAATCCAACGGTATGTATTCGTCTACACGCCTGACTTCATCCTCAAGAACATATGAAACAGCTTTCACCCTGATCATGTCGCCCTCTACTTCGGCATTTATTCCTACCGGCGAAGAACAACCGGCTCCCATAAGTTTCATTATGCCCCTTTCGGCCGATATAGCCAAACGGGTGGGAGTGTGCGACAGTCTGGACAGTCTGGAAACTGTTTCGGCATCATCTTTGCGACATTCCACCGCAATCACACCCTGTGCCGGTGCCGGTATGAAGACATCTTTGTCCAAAACAAACATAGGACGTACGATTCCCATGCGGTCCAAACCTGCTTTGGCCAGAACAATTGCATCGTATTCTCCCGCATCCAGTTTGGCCAGACGTGTATGGATGTTTCCCCTCAGAGGTACTATTTCCAAATCCGGACGGTATTCCTTCAGCATATGCTGTCTTCTGATAGAAGAGGTTCCGATACGCGCTCCTTCGGGAAGTTCGTCTATCGGTACAGGGAGTATTACATCTTCAACCGCATCTCTTTCAAACACGGCACCGATTGTAAGGCCTTTGGTGACGGTTATGGGGATGTCTTTAAGCGAATTTACCGAAACATCAATCTCGCCGTTGATGAGAGCCTCATCTAACTCCTTAACAAACGCACCCTGCGCCGACATCTGACTGATTGATGATTTTAAATCCTTGTCTCCCAAAGCTTTCATACTGACGGTTTCCAATTCTACCTCGGGATAAACAGCGGCGAACTTCTCGCAAAATATCTCCGTCTGACGCATTGCCAACTTGCTTTCCCTGGTTCCGATCTTCATGCCTTCAGCTCCCTTAGGAATCCGCGGAAAGCATCCTCGAATTTCGTCACATCGTCTTCGGAATGCGCCAATGACATAAATTCTACTTCAAGAGCCGACGGAGGGAGGTAAATTCCGCGTTTCAGCATATATCTGAACATCCTGTCGAATGTCGCACGGTCTACCGACATAGCCTCGGTACCGTTGATTATCCTGTCCTTTCCAAAGAACATGGAAAACATGGAACCTGCTGTATTGATGCATCCTGCCGTATTCGAATCAACCATAAGATCGGACAAAGCAGACGTTAGTTTCGCTGTTCTGGCGTTCAGTTTATCATAGTTACCATTGGAACACATGAGGTCAATCTGTGCATAACCTGCGGTTGCCGATACGGGATTTCCGGCAAATGTACCCGCGACATAGACTGATCCCTGGGGAGCTACGTTTTCCATTATGCTTTTTTTACCGGCGAACGCTCCTGCAGGGAACCCTCCTCCGATTATCTTACCCATAGTTGTCATATCCGGAACTACTCCGTAAAGGCCCTGCGCACCGGAACTTGACAGCCTGAATCCTGTTATAACTTCATCAAAAATGAGAACTACTCCGTTATCTGAAGTTAGTTTGCGTACGGCCTCAAGATATCCTTTTTCCGGAGTCACGACTCCGACGTTTCCCATTACAGGCTCCATGATTACGCATGCAATATCATCGTTTCCTTCGATGATATTTGCCATTGATTCTATTGAATTGTATTCCGCAGTAAAGGTGTGTTTGGCAACATCGGCAAGAACGCCTTTCGATGACGGAACACCGCCTGCCGAACCGGAACCCGCGGCAACCAGCACGGCATCGTGTGCACCGTGGAAACCTCCGTTCATCTTCACTATGCCGTCTTTTTCCGTTACTCCTCTGGCAACACGGATTGCATGCATCGTAGCCTCTGTTCCGGAACATGCCAACCTTACCATCTCGGCACTGGGGATTCTGTTGTGAATACATTCGATCAAACGCAGTTCTGGTTCCGACGGGGCGCCGTACACAGTACCTTTGGACATTTGTTCAGATACGGCATCCAGCACATGCGGACACGCGTGTCCGGTAATCAACGGGCCGTATGCCATACAGAGATCCAAATATTCCCTGCCGTCAACATCGAAAATACTGCTGCCCTTTCCCTTAGATACAAACAAAGGATACGGTTTGAATGCCCTGACCGGACTGGAAACTCCTCCGGGCGTGACCTGCACAGATTCGCTGTAAAGTGATTCCGATTTGTCCATTTTATTCACCGTTGAGCATTCTGGCTGCGTCGCATGCAAAATATGTTATTATCATATCTGCTCCGGCTCTGTGAATTCCCAATAAGGATTCCATCATTATGCGGTCGCCGTCAATCCAACCGTTTGCGGCAGCGGCTTTGATCATCGCAAATTCTCCGGACACCTGATATGCGGCCAACGGAAGATCGTATCTGTCCCTGGCTTCCCTTATAATATCCAAATACGGTCCTGCGGGCTTAACCATAATCATATCGGCGCCTTCTGCGATATCAAATTCGATTTCCCTCATAGCTTCGCGTCTGTTAGAACACGACATCTGATATCCGGCACGGTTTCCGTGACCGGGGCAGGAATTGGCAACATCTCTGAAAGGACCGTAATATGCACTGTAGAATTTTGCGCTGTACGCCATAATGGGAACATTCTTATGGCCGTTATCGTCCAGAGCCTGCCTTATTGCCGCAATCTGGCCGTCCATCATACCGCTTGGTGCAATAATATCAGCACCCGCATCAGCCTGCGAAACGGCAGTCTTTGCGTACAGTTCGATGGTTTCGTCGTTTTTTACATAGCCTTTGTCATCGAGAACACCGCAATGCCCATGATCGGTATATTCGCAAAGACAGAGATCTGCAATCACAAGCATATCCGAATTATCCTTCAGCCCCTCGATGGCTTTCTGGATTACACCGTTCTTCGAGTAAGCGTCGGATCCCACGGAATCCTTATGCTCGGGAACACCGAACACTATAACGGAATTGACTCCGCTGCCCTGTACGTCGGAAGCAATCGAATCATATCCCGAAAGAGGATATGTGGGAATGCCGGGCATAGATTCGGTCATCTTTACCGAATTTATGTTTGCATCAAAGAACAAAGGATAAATGAACTGATCCGGATGAATCCGGGTTTCTGTAACCAATGCTCTCATTCTTTCATTCTGTCTGAGCCTTCTGAGGCGCACTTGCGGGTACATCATACTACATCCCTCAATCCGAATAATTCCACTGCGGCATTACAGACATTCATCTTGCCTTCACGCGAAGCAGCTCTTAAATTGTTATAAAGTTCGGCCGTTATTTTATTTACCAATGCTCTGGACATGTCGTCCAGAATTTCGTCCACACCGGCATTACCCAAGCGGGACATGGCCATTTCGAGTTCATAATCTCTTATTTCTGATGCCTTTATGCTGATTTTACGTATTATGTCGTTGGCAATCTGCTCTTTCGTTTCAACATCTATTCTTTCGAGTTCCTGTTGGATTATCTTCTCGGCTGAATTGATTTCACATGTTCTCAAACGGGTATTTTCGGCTGCTATGGATTGCAGAGAATCCATAGTTTCCAAATCTACATTATTTACTTCGACAACATCTTCGTCCACGTTACGCGGTACAGAAACATCGATTATCAGCAACTTACGCCCCTTGCGAATAGACATTGCCTCTTCCACCGAAGGTTTATGCAAAACAGTGTGGGGCGCAGATGTTGCCACCAGAACCAAATCGCTGGATGAGATGGCTTCGTTCATATGGGCCATTGAGACTGCCTCTCCGCCCAATTCATCGGCCAGTTCGACGGCGCGACTGTATGTACGGTTTGAAACAAATACCGTACCGACGTGCCTCCCCACCAGATTTTTAGCAATAACGGATGCCATATCTCCTGCACCCAATATGGTAATCGTTTTACCGTCCAAGGTGCCCAGCTTGCTTTCTGCCAATTCAACGGAAGCCGACCCTATGGAAACGGCACCTTTGTTCAAAGCCGTTTCCGAACGGACGCGCTTACCTACAATCATTGCCTTATCGAAGAGCCTCGTCAGCATGGCTTTGGCGGTACCGTTCTCTTTAGCCTTCATGTATCCCTCGCGTACCTGATGCTGAATCTGATCTTCGCCCACTATAAGCGAATCCAATCCGCATACAACACGGAACAGATGTTTTATGGACTCTTTATCCTCAAGAACGTAAGCTATGTCGGTAGACGGAACAAGAGATCTTATGATAGAGCCGAATCCGGAAACAAGTTCCTCGTTATCAACGGCGCATGCGTACAATTCAAAACGGTTGCATGTTCTGATAATCACGTATTCGGAGACGGATTGAATTTTGGAAATCAATTTGGGAATCTCCGTCTCCAGAATAGGAATTATGCGGTTGAGAGCTTCCACCCCTCCCGCAGACGTGTGCGTAACATGCATACTGACAATCATTCTGCATCCACCTTTCTCATAGCCCGGTTACGGGCTCTTCTGAGATCGTTTTGTTTCAAAAGCATCCATATTCCGCGATCTTCCATGACCTCTGCCAAAAATTTAGCACGCGCAGGCTGGGTAGGAATCAATTCGCGTATTTCCTTGCGCAGATCCACCAAAAGCTCCAACATCAAATCATATGACGGATCTAGATATTCGTCGATAGCTTTAATGACATACGGAGGGAAAGCAGGAACGCGCCCCTCTGAAGAAACGGTAATCTTATACCCGTTGCGTTCCAAAGTAGACGGAATTAGCACATCGCCCCCGCCGTGTGCAGAATTAGTCATAATTCCCTTGGACATCGACAGATCGCGTATGGCATCATTGAGTTCGTGACTGTTGGTTGCGGCAATTACCATGCTCGCCCCATCCATGAATTTGTCTGCCGTCTGCGGATCTACGGCAACTTCATAAATTTCTTCGGCAAGCTCTTTCAATTCCGGAAGTATCGTCTCAGCGACTATACGGAATCTGAATCCTTCAAAATGCCTGCATTTGCGTAATGCAACAGGGCCTCCGCCGAAAACTACTATTAGTCTGGAACCGGGTGACAATAGAATCGGGGACATCAGAACTTTTTCCATATTGCTGCCTCTGAATACCCCCACAGCATACAGATAATAAAGTTATGCGTTTTTTATTTCATTCGTGTTACTCATGCCCCTCCCCATGATTGCATGGGAAAGGGCAGAGTATATAAAATCAGATTTTGTCCAAAGCCTGGGAAAGATCGGCTATTATGTCATCGATATGCTCGCAACCGATAGACAGCCTTATTGTAGTCGGTTTTATGCCGGAGCCGAGCAACTGCTCTTCAGTCATCTGAGAGTGGGTTGTACTGGCGGGATGGATTACCAAAGACTTCATATCGGCAACATTTGCCAACAATGAGAATAATTTGAGACTGTCTGCGAAACGCTTTGCACCTTCTTTTCCGCCTTTTGTCTCGAATGTAAATATGGATGCTCCGCCGTTTGGATAATAGCGTTCGTAAAGTGCGTGATCGGGATGATCGGGAAGCATGGGGTGATTTACCTTCTCTACCTTAGGATGCTTGGAAAGGAATTCAACTACTTTCTGCGTGTTGTATACATGACGCTCGACTCTGAGAGACAGGGTTTCCAATCCTTGGATAAATGCAAAAGAGTGTACGGGTGAAATACACGCGCCCATATCTCTCAAAATTATTGCTCTTATTCTTGTGCAGAACGGTACACCGGGACAATCTTTGACGAAACTTACGCCGTGGTACGAAGGATCGGGATCGACCAGATGCTTGAATTTACCGGATGCGGCCCAATCGAATTTTCCGCTCTCGATGATTGCACCGCCCAAAACCAATCCGTGTCCTCCGATGAATTTGGTACATGATTCGACAACGATGTCCGCACCGTGTTCAAGAGGTCTGAAAAGATACGGTGTTGCGAATGTGTTGTCGACAATAAGGGGAATACCGTGCCTGTGGGCCATCTCGGCCATTGCTTCGATATCAATCAAATTGGCGTTTGGATTTCCGATTGTCTCGATGTACACACATTTTGTGTCATCCCTTATGGCATTTTCGAAAGCCTTCACGGAATCTTTTTGGGTAGGGTCCACAAATGTACAATCTACTCCGAGGCCTTTGAGCGTATGATCGAAGAAATTGTACGTTCCGCCGTAAATTGTTGTAGCAGACACAATATGGTCGCCTGCAAATGCGATATTGTTTATTGTGTAGGTGATTGCGGCTGCTCCAGATGCTACAGCCAATGCCGCAGATCCTCCCTCCAATGCCGCAAGACGCCTCTCGAATACATCCGTAGTCGAATTGGTCAGTCTGCTGTAAATGTTTCCTGGTTCCCTGAGTGCAAATCTGTCGGCAGCATGATCGCAGTTTTTGAAAACATAAGATGTTGTCAGATAAATCGGAGTTGCTCTCGAATCTGTAGCAGGATCTGCTTCTTCCTGTCCCACATGCAACATCAGTGTTTCAAACTTTTTGCCATCTTTGTTCATAGGTCCGGATGGAATGTTTCTGTCTTCCTGAAATGTCATTTCTGTCCTTCCTTGGTACAAACGTACATTCTAAACGATAATTAACATCTGAATATATGACTGAATCGAAAGATTGATTCGTGACGTCAATATCTGAGAGGTATGCCCAATACTTTTTTGTGATATTCTTTATGATAATATCTCCGACGTCCGACGGTAGAATCTCCGAACTGTATCACCTTTTTAGGACACATGTTGAGACATGCCATACACATGCTGCACTTCTCTTCGTCCCAAACAGGTTTGCGGTGATACACGCGTATAACTTTTGACGGACAGACTTCTTCACACACCCTGCATTCAATGCATCCCGGATCCAGTCTGAATTTATCCGTTACACGATCTGTATCATAATGGCTGTACATATCCTCCGCACCATCTTTGGAAGACATAGTAGTAAAATCGCCCGACTCGCAGGACTTTATGGAAGCTATTATTCCGGATACGGTTGTATCGGCATCCGAAAGTATCTTTTTAACCTCGTCTTCGGTAGGTCCGGGTTCATAGAATATTGCATTATTCGGCATAAACACGTCATAACACGCGTCGAGTTCCAGCCTGCCCGACAGAGCTTTTTTGAGCATTCCGCATGCATCGCCCGATTCCCCTGCACAGGTAACTACACACCATACGCGACCTGGATTTTTCACATCGATGTGTTCCGCAAGTTCTTTTACCTGATCCGGAAGTCCCCAGTAATAAACCGGAAATACAAATCCGACATCCTCGCCTTTGGCATCGAAAACCCATCTGCTGTTCCATACCTGCAGAGGTATATTCTTTAAATCCTGACCGAGCTCGTCTGCGATGCGTCTTGCAACTACATACGAATTTCCTGTTCCTGAAAATACAAATATCATATTCCAACCACTTCAATCAACACTAATAGTTTCTAAAACTACATTCGGAATCATTCCCCAAAATGCCAGGCCTATGAGAATGACTTTTCCGTGCATGTTTGCGTAGTACTTTCTGTCGTGAATCTGCTTCACGGCATTCTCCGCAC
>SAMEA104315432__coassemble_459_pt1 | contig 20413 bp, 16 predicted proteins | sample SAMEA104315432__metabat2_high_PE_023 | metagenome-assembled genome bin SAMEA104315432 (sample SAMEA104315432) | gut metagenome | biome: Monkey gut; feature: monkey-associated habitat; material: faeces | place: China | collected 2013 | reverse complement strand
TATAGGTGTTATATTGAAATACAATGTTGTTAATTAGAATCATGAACACTGGTGCCGTCCGAAGACGGCTAAAGGGTTTCACTTAAGCAATTCGATTATAAACCGAATCGCTTCAAGGACCAGGGTTAACTTTTGGTATAGGTCCCCCTGGTCCTTCTTTTCGTCGGTTATGTTTTCACCTCCTCAAGAATCCAGGCGGAGCCCGTACCGAGGTTAGGAGTCCTCACGTGCGGGCCCCTTTCCTGGCGAATGATCTACAAAACAAGGCTATATGAAGAAATGTGCATGTTCACCGGTTTATAGATTATAGCCAGTAGATTAGAATTAAAGGATATCGAGGCGATTATAGATTTATTTATACCTATCTTAACTCCGTGAAGCTGTTAGAATCGGCATTCAGCGGGTGCAGATACAAGGTTATAATTGATAGAGTCTATTGCAGTATACTTCCAATGGGATTGGTATAATGAGTAAAATTTTGATTGTGGGTACAGGTATATCCGGTTCGACTATTGCCAATATGGCGGCCAACGACGGTCACGAGGTTGTAATAATCGATCGTAAGAATCACATTGCCGGTAATTGTCATGATGCACGCGATGAAAACGGAATTATGATTCACACGTACGGATCGCACATATTCCACACGTCTGAAAAGAAAGTTTGGGATTATCTTAGCAAGTTTACTTCTTTCAATACATATATGCACAAGGTGATTGGATTGATTGACGGTATCGAAACAACGATTCCGTTTAACTTCAATACGCTTCACGATGTTTTTCCCGAATATCTCGCCGACAGAATCGAAAAGAAACTGCTTGATAATTTCCAGTATAACACAAAGATTCCGATTATGAAATTTATGGAACAGGACGATCCCGATCTAAGGTTCCTTGCTGAGTACGTATACGAAAAGATTTTCCTTCACTATACAAGCAAACAATGGGGTAAGGCGCCCGATCAGGTGGACGGAGCCGTTACGGCACGTGTTCCGATATACCTTTCAAAAGACGACAGATATTTCCAAGATGTATATCAGGGAATTCCGCTCGGCGGTTATACACAGATGATTTCGAACATGTTGAATCATCCCAACATCAAGATTCTGCTGAATACCGAATACGATGATGTGGACAAATCCGGATACGATCACATATTCCATACGGGCGCAATCGACGAATTCTTCGGTTACTGTTACGGAGAGTTGCCGTACAGGAGTGTGAATTTCAAATTCGAAACATACGACCGTGAGCATTATCAGGCCGGGGCAGTTGTCAATTACCCCTGCAATTATGATTTCACCCGCGTACACGAATACAAGTACTATCTCAACGACCGTTCCGATAAGACGGTTATTGCCAAGGAGTACTCCGAACAGTATGTAAGGGGAAAGAACGAGAGATATTATCCGATTCCCGGAGAGAAGAATGAAGAACTGTACGGAAAATATCTTGAGGATGCTTCAAAGATCGGAAATGTCCATTTCTTGGGAAGACTCGGAGATTACAGATATTACGACATGGACAAAGCTGTTCTCCGTGCCATGAATCTGTATAACGAAGTATTCAGCAAATGATAAAAAAATCCCGGGATAACCTCCCGGGAAAACAATTTCATTCCCACTCGATGGTCGCCGGCGGTTTGTTGGTGATGTCGTAAACCACACGGTTGACCGAATCCTTCATGGAGTTGGTGATGCGCACGGATATGGCATCGAGAACGTCCAAAGGAATTTTCGCATAGGTTGCAGTCATACCGTCTATGGATGCGACGGCACGGATGGCTATGGTTCTGCCGTATGCACGTCTGTCTCCCTGCACTCCTACGGATTTTGAAGGAAGGAGTACGGCGAAATATTGCCAGGGCATATCCATTTTTCCGGCTTCTGCGCCTTTTTTGATTTCATCTTCTACGATGAAACATGCTTCACGGACGATAGCTATGTTTTCGGGGGTCACTTCGCCGAGACATCTGACGGCAAGTGCGGGTCCGGGGAAAGGCTGTCTTTCGGATGCTTTTACCCCGAGTTTTCTGGCGACTTCGCGCACTTCGTCTTTGTAGAGATCCCTGAGAGGCTCTACGAGAGTCATTCCCATGTCTTTGGGGAGTCCGCCTACATTATGGTGTGATTTAATGGTGTCACGCACACCGTCACCGCTCTCGATCCAGTCGGGTGCGATGGTTCCCTGAACAAGATATTCGGCTTTGAATTCTTTAGCGGCTCTCTCGAAAACGCGTATGAATTTTTCTCCGATGATCTTTCTTTTCTGTTCGGGGTCGGTAACGCCTTTCAGTGCTTCGAAGAATTCTGCACCGGCATCGGCGATGAGGTAGTTTATGCCCATTTCCTTGAGCATATTCTCTACTTCTTCCGTCTCGCCTTTCCTCATCAGGCCGTTGTCCACATAGACAGCCAACAGTCTGTCCCCGATAGCCCTGCTTGTGAGGGTGGCAGCAACCATGCTGTCCACTCCTCCGGAACATGCTATGATGGCTTTTCCGGGGATTTTCGTTTTTATATCTTCAATTGTCTCATCGATGAACTCTTCAACACCGAACATTTTTAATCACTTCCTCGGAGTCCGCAAGCACTTTGTCTGCCTGCTCTTTCCTGTATTGCAATAGTTTTTCCGTGACTGATTCGTCTTTCACGGCAATTATTTCGGCTGCCATCACGGCAGCGTTGTCTCCGCGGTCCATACCCACTGCGGCTACCGGGATTCCCGGAGGCATCTGCACTACAGACAGCAGGGCATCAAAATTCAGGGCACCGCTGACGGGTACGCCTATGACGGGCTTTACCGTGAACGATGCGACCACTCCGGGAAGTGCCGCAGAAAGTCCCGCAATCGCGATGAACACATCGGAATCACTGGTTTTCACGAGCTCTTCTACCCTTGCAGGCGTTCTGTGAGCCGAAGCGACATTGATATCGAATGCGATACCGAACTTATCCAGAATCGCTATGGCTTTCTCGGCGACCTTAAGGTCGCTTTTGCTTCCCATTATGATCGAAACCTTTGACATCACTCGGGCGACTGCATAGCAGAATATAAGATATATCTCGGGGGCGGGCCTTCCAGATGTAATTTTTGGGATGTTTTGTTGTGATATCGAAACATTTTGTATGAGTCACATTTAGATTAGTTTAAATACTGGTTTAGATAAAGAAAAAGGATACCATACAGAGGTGCGTTTGATGAGAGACAGTAAAGGGGCATACAGGCTTGGAACTTCGAGAAAAGCTTTTGCTGTTGCGGTTGTTGCTTTGGTGATAGCTGCATCCGCGGTTCCGTTTATTGTCGATCAGACAGGCGGAGATTATGTTGACGACAGCACCTCTGTAGTTTACCATTCATATTATTCCAAACCCGTTTTGGGCAACGGAATCTATGTTACGAGTGTCAGCGGAACTAAAGTAACCCAGTCTTATGTGGAATACAACACGGATAACGCATCGGACGGAGACAGCGAACGTACGCAGGAGATGAAGTATTACGGAACTGTATGGTCAACCGAGTACAATCCCCAATTATGGACTTCGACTCCCGGAGATACGGCGAAAAACATAACACAGAATTGGTATGATATTCAGAAGTACAGCAGCGGTGCCGTAAAGATCGGCAACTCGAATTATGAGGCCGGACGTACGCTTGTTTTCACCGGATGGAAGGCCGCCGTATACGAGAACGGAAGTCTGACGGGTGTATCCGATGTTACATACTATCCCGGAGAAGTTATTCCCAAGACTGTCCAGGATAAGGCAACCCATGACGGCAAAATCCACATTTATGCAACGTGGGGATATCTCAATTATACCGATGCCGAAAATGCTCACAGATATTATATGAATGGCAATACCAACATCTATTGGTTTGTAGATGCTAACGGAAATTCGTATTATAAGGCGGACAGCACCGAATCCAGCATCTATACCAATATAGTCAGTTCTATCAGATCGTACATTTCTGCAGGAAACTGCACTATAGACCCGACGATAAAATCGGGAGCTTCTACGACATACAGTCTCGGAAACAACAGTGTAACAATGCAGGGCGATTTGATAATTCAGAATGCTACAATAAAGGGCAGTTTCGGCGGAAATCACGGTGAAGATTTCAAAGGCGGTCTTTTTGCGAACGGACACGTTCTGATTCTCGGTCTGGGTATGACCGGAGGAAATACGAGCAATATCAAAGAGCATCTGCAGGTATTCGGCGGAAATAACGGAGGCACGATTAACAACGGCATCTCTCGCTATACCTACGGGAATGAAACCAATAGTTTGGCCACCATGGTTATAATTCATTCCGGAGCATATTCTAACGTAATCAGCGGAAGCTTATCCGGAACAATTAACGGTTCGACATATCTGAGTGTCAGAGGAGCAACAGTTCTCGATACCGTAACGGGCGGATGTTCCGGAAACAACGGCAACGGTGCGATATCGGGTTCCGCATTTGTATACGCTACCAACATGAATATGCCCGGTGACACCTACGAGGAGAAAAAGCTCGGAACAAACATGAGTAATTTCAACGGCATTTCTGCCAGTAATGTGAGTTCTACAGAATCTACCATTTTAACAGGGGCGTCTGTTAGCGGAACAATATCCGGAGATACACACGTGTACATTTCCGGAACTACTGCCGTTTGGGATGTTCAGGGTGCCGGAAGAGGCGGAAAATCATTCGTAACCGGAACTGCCAACTTAGATATTTCGGGAAAATCGGTAGTCAAGCATGCTGCCTGCGGATCCATTACAGACGGTGTTAGAGAATATATTTCCACTCCCTGCGTCAATAAAGTGAATATTTCCGTACACGATCAGGCCCGTGTTGCAGGTTTGTTCGGAGCAGGATACGACACGTTCTACAAAGCAAGCTATGCTTCGATGTTCGGCAGTGACAGTTCGATCGATCTTACCATAGACGGCGGAACGGTGGGATATGTTTACGGCGGAGGATACAGAGGTACCGTAGGTACTACCGGCACGGGAGACAATCAAAAAGTCAGTCCTTTGGATCATGTAACCGTCAATATGTCCGGAGGAACAATTCTCGGAGATGTTTTCCTGGGAGGAAGAGGCGGTTTGGATAAAATCTGTCACAATACCGACGGAACCTACCAATGGGGAGATTCGCACAACGACACAACCGGATATTCTCTCATATACGCAAAAAGCGTGAATTTGAATATGACCGGCGGAACGGTGGAGGGAAACGTTTACGGAGGAGGAGAATCGGTCCCGGTTATAAGCAAATATGACAATAGTTCCGCATTCGGAGGCAAAACTCTCGGTGGTTCAAATTCTTTCAAAGACGGAACCGGAGTGGCATCCGTAGTTGCCGACAGTCTCAATATAAACATAGAGAACGCTACAATAAAAGGCAATTTCTTCGGAGCCGGAAAGGGAGTGGACACCGCAGCCATAGATTCTTCCAACAGGCACGAGTCCGCATATACTTTCGCAATCACCGATAGCGGAAACATCATCAAGATTCCGTGGCTTTCATACGGCAGTGCGGGAACAACGGTTGAGGGAACCGTTGCTGCCGGTACTTACGAAAATTATGCTTCGGTTATCGTAAAAACAATGTCGGTTACAATCAACAATTCGACAATAAACAACGGAAACGTTTACGGAGGAGGGGCTCTCGGAAAGCTCACGGTAAGCGGAGAATATGTTCTGAACGTAACCAATACAACAATGAACGGTTCCGTGTTCGGCGGAGGAAAAGGATCCTCGTTGAATTCGAGTATTGCATCTGTCAGCACAAATTCGATGGCATTGAAATTGTCCTGTACGGGAATGATGCATTTCATAGGCGATTCGGTCTACGGCGGAGGAGAACTGTCTAAATCCAACTCCAATGGTACCGTCTCTGTAATTGTTGACAATTATGAAATCAGAGGCTCCGTATACGGCGGAGGAAAAGGTACCGATGTTATCGGTAATGAAGATTGGGCACTTCTGAAAGCAAATTCTGTTGAATTGAAGGTTAGTAATTCCAAAGTATATTCTTCGGTCTACGGCGGAGGGGCCCTCGGAAAAATCAGTTGCAGTACTGTCAATCTTTCCGTCACCGGAGATTCGGTTATCGAGAATTCGGTCTACGGCGGAGGAAAAGGTTCCGAATCCAACATTAACTCTGCCCAGACTACTGCATCCGACAGCGTTAATGTAACAATCGACGGTTCTTCTGTACTGAAATCGGTCTATGGCGGAGGCCAGATGTCTTTGGTTAATGCAAAATCGGTAGGCGTTTCGTTAATCAACAGTGCAGGAGTAGGAGGTTCAGTATACGGCGGAGGCCAGGGTCTTTCGGGTAAGAGCGAATGGGCACTTCTGAAGGCAAACACAGTCGGTGTATCTGTCGAGGGGTCTGTCGTGTGGGGTTCCGTATACGGCGGAGGATCTCTCAGCCGTACCGAAGGTTCCATTTTAATCACAATAAACAACTCGACAGTCAAGGGTGTGGTGTTCGGCGGAGGATTGGGATCGTCTGGCGTTGTTTCTACAGTAGGATCCCGTACGGTAAAAATCTCCAGATCCACTATCGAGTCTTCGGTTCTCGGTTCGAGTTCATTGGGTGACGACAAAGACGGCGATTCGACAATATTGCTTAACGACAATGTTTCTGTCGGAGCATCGGTCTACGGCGGCGGATTCAAGGGAACACTCACGGGAAACACCAATATTACCATAAGAGACAACGTCAACGTTAGATTCTCTGTCTATGGCGGTGCCGATATCGGAGACGTTACCGGAGATACTTTCGATGATACGCTTGTTATCGGATATTCAACAATCGAAATTTCGGGACAGAACGTATCAATCGGCCGCAGTGTGTTCGGAAGCGGAAACTCGTGTAAAGTAGACGACGGAAAAGCCACTACACAAAACACCATAACAATAACCGGATTGGGATCTTCCAAAACAGTATCGATGGAGTCCATACAGAGCGCTGATGTCGTTGGTATCACATCGTCAAATCTCATCCTTACAGGAAGGGCAGACGCATCCATGTCCCAGGCATCTACGAAGTTCTCTCTGAATCATATCGGTTGTCTCAATCTCCACGAGAAAACTACGCTTGATCTCCGTGCTTCCGTCGGTGATCTCGGAGAATACGGCAGTTATCTCGATGCATCTACCGAATCGACGGTAGAGAACCCCTCTAATACGATTGTACTGAACGACGGAATGACGTTTTCCGTGATGAAGGACAATGGGGTATACGGACTTGTTAAGGGGTACACCATCCTTTCCAAGAACAGCACTACATACGGAGCATACGCATACGGGTCAAAGAATACGAGTGAGAACAGCGGTTTCAGTGTTCACTCTGACGGAGTATACGTTAAGCTGGAACCTTCGATTTTCGAGGAACAGAACTGTAAATGCTGGTTTCTCAAAGGAACACTCACGTATGATATTACGGCGGTTGCCAAATACGGATCCAACAGTACTACGGTTACCAGTGTTATACCTGTTTCGTATACATCGATGATCGACACTGAGAAATCGTCTATAATATTCGTAGGAGCCACACCGGTCGTATTGCGCAACGGAGCCATGGAACTTGTCGAAGGCGATTATGACGGCAAAGGATTCGGCGGAACGTTGAGTGATTCCAGTAAATTCGGACTTATTGTAGGTACAAATCTCTCCGGAAACATGTCCCCCACCATGACTTTCGGTAATGAAAAAGGAATAAATGCGCTGCATTCACCCACTTCGACCGAAGATTATGCCAACTACATCGGTAAACGTAACGGAATGCCTGTTGTTTCGTTTACTCTGTTCTACAATCCCGAACAGGAGTACACTGGATATGTAGGGTATGTGATTCTGCATTTCATAGAGGCTTCCAAAACGGAAGACGGCAGCTATTCCAAATTTAACGAAATAAACGTAAGATTGGCGATACACACCGAAGGCGATACGAGTTCGTTTAAGAACATGGGTGATTACTCGGTCAATATTGTTCTGGACCACGGCTCCGGAAAGCAGACTTTCTCCATACCCAGATCGTTTAAGGATTATACGCTTTGGTACGCCGGCAGCGAGGTAACCGACAGATATACATTCGATATGCTGTCGTATCAGACGGTATCCAACGAAGGTAATACCTTCGGTTGGAACAACCCTATGGGGTCCCCGAATCTGATTTCATTGCTGCCCAATGATTCGGCTATAGACTCGCTCAAGGGAAGTCATGCAGCTGCGATAGAGTTCTCTCTTGACAATTGCACCGCGCAGTCCTCGGCTGTCGCAAAACTGAATTTTATCCTGAAGCCCGATACAAAGGGCGCTTCGATTCAATTCAGCATAATAGTTTCCGTTACCCCTGTAAAGGCACACAATGTCACATTCCATCAGGATACGGATATCCCGGTGATAATTTCGGTGAATGATGGAAGCACCATTCACAGCACGCTTATTCCGTCTACCGGAAAGTACTTTGTCGGTTGGTATACAGACGAGGCCCATACCAAGAGATATGACTTCAACACGCCTGTTACCGTGGATTTGGATTTGTATGCGGACTACAAGTTTACCATAACGTTTGTTCACGGAGACGGTACCGTTTCCACGCAATACATCGAGAAGAATACTGTGCAGGGAAGTACCGTCTATAAACCGGAGGATCCGGTGAGATTCGGATATACGTTTGCGGGATGGGCAGATAAGAGCGGTAAAGTATGTTTCGAGAAGAATCACGAGACAGTTTATGACGATACCGAGTACACGGCAGTATGGACCGGAACAGCAGTGAAAGTGGATTTCGGATTCAGCAACAGCCTGTCCGAAGAACAAATCAACAGTCTCGTTGCAACGGGATTCAAGAAGGAATTAATGTTTGATTTCGGTCATACCTATGCCGAAGGATATTATACGGACAGCAACGGAAAAATCGTGAATGTGGGTTTGGAAGAAAATACCGCAAAACTCAAAAAATATCTGAACGAGAACAATCTCGGTAAATTCATCAGGTGGGGTCTTTACGACACCGACGGCAATTTCCTCAACGCATATGTCTACAGCGATATGCAGATTCAGTCGACGTCCGATCATAGATTGATTGCACAGATCGACAACACCGCGCTTCTTATGGATTTAAACGGGAACAAACCGTCGGGTTTAAGCGATACTTACCCCAATCCGGCTATTAATGCGCCTATCAAGAGCCTTTTGTACGGTAAAGACGGCAGTTTTGTATTGTCTCCGAGTTCCGGTTCGTTGAAAGGATTCACTTTGAGCGGATGGACATACGAGACTGCTTCCGGCAGCGTGACAATACCCAATGGAAGTTCTGTAACCCTCACACTGAAAGACGGTATTGTTTCGGATTCCTCGAATCGTAAAGTTGTGTTCACTCAGGTAACAGACGAGGATTCTGAATTTTACGGAGCTCTGCGTATAGAGATGAAGGCCGTATGGGAGCAGATAGATTATACTCTGTCAATCGAGGAACCCCTCGGTAATGCAAAAATCGTTGTGGACAAAGTTGTTAACCATAAAGGCGATGTGATAGACTTTAACGCTTCCAAACTTCATTACGGGGACAAAGTAACTCTGAGGTACGACAGCAACGGAGCGCAGTATTCGTTCTCCGAGTGGGTATGCGGAGGGGACTGCTACATCGAATCTTCCGAAGGAGAAACAGCAGTCTTGGTTATCACAGGCCCGTGCAGCGTATCGGTCCGTCAGGGAGGTATGTACGGAGTCAATATACTCTTGAAAATAGACGGAGTACTCACAACCGATTACAACCTTGTTTTAAAGGACGGAAACGACAGCTATACTTTGAAAGTAGTCAAAAATATGTATACGCATACGTTGATTCCGATAGGTACGTATGATTTGATACTCGATTATGAAGGTAAATCATACGTTATTTCGTTAATCGAAGTGCACAGCGATACACCTGATATCGAAATTGAGCTTTTTACGATATCTATAAAAAGCGTCAACGACTCCAGCAAGGTTTCATGTCCTACCGTCATTGCGAAGAAAGGTACTTCGGTCAGGATCGATGTGGAAAAAGGATATGAAATTACAGAATCAAATGTATCACTGATTGATAATTGCTTTGAGGTCGTCAGCAAAACAGAATTGGACTTGACAGTAGATTTAATCAGATATACAATATCGGTTAACGACCGCAGTGATTACGGCAGTTTTGAATTATCTGCAGGAAACGGTGTAATAAGTCCCGTTTTGGAAAACGGTGTCCTGAAATATACCGTAGATTACGGTTCCGGCGTTTCCATTAAATTCGAGTCCAAAGAGTGGACCATATTCAAATGGATGGTCAACGGTGCAGAATACAAATCCGGCGTAAATGAAATATCGTTCGATGTTTACGAGAACAAGGATATCGTCACGATTATGAAATCATACGGAAGCTCCGTAGACAGGGCAGATTTGGGAACCCGCGAGATTACAGAGAGAAACGGCACATATGATTCCGAAGGAAAATATGTGTATTCTATACTGGAAATAAAGAAGAGCGAGGTTTACAGCATATCCGATATCAACATCGGAAGCATTTCGTTCCGTTTGACGGAGAAGGACTCCTGCAACGTGATAGAGGTTGTCTCGAACGGTCCTCTGTCCGGAACATTGCAGGTGGTGTTATACTGCAATGACGGAAGCGCTACGATAACATTGAATCTGGTCTTTATAGCACCTCCCGCACCTGCGGGAGATGTTATATTCCCATACTGAAACCGAAACTTTTCAAGGACGCCAGGTTATCAGCTTCATACGGTTTATTGCGTCATAATGCACGATTCCGTTATCCGAATCCACCAGTTTCCTGACAATGGGTTCGATATCGGTTTCGACACCGTATGCTCTGAATGCCGCGCGTTCTTTTTCTATTAAATCATCTAAACGGAATTCTGCGGTTATGCGTGTTTCGAGAACTTCGTATGCGGGATTGCGTCCGTTATCCTTCAACCATTCAAATGCGGGATTGTTTCTGCGGAAGTCGAAACCGTATTCTTTTCCGAGTTCGTGCCATATATCGGATGTCAGATCGTCGCCGTGATTTTCCAACCACGATACCATTACGCAACCGTCTTTTGATACAGATTCCATTTTCTGTAATGATTCGGGGGAGCCTGTGCCGGGGCACAGCGAGGACATACACACCGAATAACGAACTGTAGGGGTGAACACAGTCCAATCCGAAAGAAGCGGCGTTATGTTTCTGATGTTTTCGGATGAGGCCGAAGCTATCAGACGGTCCAGCATCTTGGGAGACGTGTCCATGCATGTTACCGATGAAACCGTACGGGCCAAAGGAAGGGAATATGTTCCAGGTCCCGATCCGAGCTCCAATACGGTAGACGAATTATCAATGAAACCAGTGTCGATTAATCTGGCTATTATTCTTTCAGGTATGTCTCCCTGTTGCATTGAGGAGTATTTTTCAGCATAATCGTCCCAAAATTTCAGAGAATCGCTGTGGTTTGTTTTCATACCTTGGAACGGATGTATGTCGCGCATACAGATCACCTCTTTTCAACAATCACTTCATGGGAATGCGTGGTTCCGTCATGGGTGTGGTGATAATGTGCCAACTCGCGGGGAAATGTATGGGGAATTACGAACGGCATGCCGTGATGCATTATCACATCGGAGTCTATGCCGTACACTTCGCGGACAAGCTGTTCCGTGATGATTTCGCGTCCGCCGTATGCCCATACTTTGCCGTCTTTTATAAACAAGAATTTGTCGGAGTAATGTACGGCCAGATTTATGTCGTGCATAGTCATTATGGTGCACATGCCTCTGGATGATACGGCGTTTAGTATCGCATGCATGGTAATGTGCTGATTGGCGATGTCAAGATTGTTTGTGGGTTCGTCCAGGATGAGAATCTCGGGTTCCTGAACCATAGCTCTCGCAATCTGCACCTTTTGGTATTCTCCGCCGCTTATCTCATCGGCAAAACGCATGGAAAGATGGCTGAGGCCGAGAGATTTCAATACATCTTCGGTAATTTCAAGATCTTTTTTGGTGACTCCCCATTCGATGTAAGGACGTCTGCCAATCAAAGCCGTATCGAATACTGTCGTACGTACCGGTTTGGAGCTTTGGGGAACATACCCTATGTGCTTGGCAAGTTCTCTGCCGGACATTCCGAGTACGTCTTCTCCGTTGATTTTTATGGAACCTTCCTGAGGGCGGTGCAGATTGCACATGCATCTCAGCAACGTGGTTTTTCCGACCCCGTTGGGGCCCAGGATAGAAATCATACCTCCGTTTTCGATATCAAAAGATATGTTGTCCAGAACTTTTCTTCCTCCGTACGAGAAAGACAGATTTTCTACATTCAGCTTCATGACGATACCCCCTTTCTGCGGTATCCGCGTATGAGAAGGTACAGAAACAGAGGGCCTCCGAGGAATGATGTGATTATACCTACCGGAAGTACGAACGGCAGAAGAGTCTGGCCGACACAGTCCGATATCAGAAGTATAATCGCACCGACCATCATGGATCCTGGCAGCACATAACGGTGGTCGTTTCCCAGTGCCAGACGAATCATGTGAGGTCCTAAGAGTCCTATGAATGCTATGACACCCATAAACGATACTACGACTGCTGTCATCAGAGCAGACAGCAAAAGCGTACCGAGGCGAAGGGCATTGACATTTACTCCGAGCGACTGTGCGACATCCGCTCCGTTGTCCAGCGCATTGAAATCCCACCTTTTCCACAGGAAGAACAGGGATACGGCAATTACGACGACGGCTATGATGGCTAGCTCGTTCCATCCGGCTTTACCCAGAGATCCGAATTGCCAGAATACTATCAGAGACAGGGCAGTATCGTTGAATATGTACTGCATCGCACTTATTCCCGCGGAGAAGATGGAGCTTATCGCTACACCGGCAAGCACCATGGTTTCTGCCGATACCGAGGTGAATTTTACCAGGGCGATGATGATTCCGGTTGCAATCATCGACCATAGAAACGCGCATGCTGCGATAAAGTACGGGTTGGTGTAGTTTATTGCGGCCGCACTCTGTCCTATTATCGTTCCGCCGCCCAATACAATTCCGATAGATGCTCCGAACGCCGCCGCATTGGAAAGTCCCAGCGTATACGGGGAACCCAGGGGATTCCTGAGCACGCACTGCATTACGGCACCTGCTATGCCCAATCCGAATCCTGCCAGAATTCCGCAGGCTATTCTGGGCATATACAAATCCCATATCAGGACAACATCCGCGCGGTCGTTGGCGGGGTTGTTTTTGTCGAACAGTATACGGACGAGTTCGGAGAAGGATATCGATCCGATATCCAGTTTGAGTGTGGATATCGCAACGGATACCATTACTACTGCCAGGAATATCATTACGAATGTGTTGCGTTTCGTATGTGATACATATTCCGTTAACCCGTCCGTTCTGTTCATATAATCACTTTACAGATATGTTATACCGGATCCGCTGACGGATATTTTGCCGTGTATGGGGTTTTCGCGTCTCTCTTTGTATACCGTACTCATATCATCGTAGACGGAAGTGTTGGGTTCCGGCGGCTGAACTTTACTTGCCGTTTCATTGCGCAGGGACTCTGAAGTGCCCAGGAATCCTTCGTAAACGGCATTTATTTTCTGGGTCAGTTCCTCGTCGGATATGAGTCCGTAGGCATCGTGGAGTATCTGGTATGCACCGACAAGAACGTTCTCATAGTTAATTCCGGTCCATATGTACGGGCATGCGATGTATGCTTCGTGGTCTTTGAACAGTTCCATCAGTCCGAAGTCGGTATTGGTATTGCATGCAAATATTCCTGTGGCGTCCAGGAACAGAATTGTATCGTCCTTCATGTTCTCTTTGACGGCAGTAGCACTGTATGTTCCTACGTGACTGTTTTTGTCAACATCATTTCCGTTTGTGTCTTTCATGATGTTTTCGATTCCCGCAAGTGCAAAGGGCATGTAGTAAGATATCGACGAATCGATGCCGTGGGCACCGTTGTATGCGATTGCACCGACGTATCCGGTACGTACTGCGGTTATCTTTTCTCTTATCGAAAGAATGTCGGAAACTGTGTTTTTGATTGTGTTTTTCAGTTCGTTTCCGCGTTCCTTCATATTCAGTACTTCGGACATGGAGTCTATTTGCTTAACGAGATCCGAAGTCATTTCAAAAGTATCTCCTTCAAGGAAGGTATAGATGTATCCGATGTGGAACACATTGAGGCCGGCGTTTCTCAGGGCTTTCATTTCCTGAGGGTATGTCGATTCGAATTCGGCGGGTACAATGATTATGGAAGGATCGAGATCGATTATTGTTCTCACATCATCGGGAGTAATGCCACAGTTTGTTGATGTAAATTTGAGGTCTGAATTCGCTGTCAGTGCTTGTGCTTTACCGACATACATGAATGCTTTGCCCATGTAGTTTGTTTTGTCATTCATATCGACCATAACACATTTGTCGGCGAGTCCGAAGTATGTGACCCATCTGAACGAATCCTGACCGACGGCCACGATACCGTTGTCAAGGTTTTCTACGGGGTTAATTTCCATTCCTGCAAAATCTTTACCGATTTTGTCATTTTCATCGTTGTTTGTTACAACGATTGCCGCACCTGCAATCACCAAAATTGCTATCACGGCAACAGATACGAATGCCAAACGATTCATGTAATCGCGGATGCGGATGCCGTATTAATACGTTTTTAAAATTAGTAACACTGAGGTATGTAAAGAATAGAATGTCGTAATACTTTAAGACCGACTGAACCGAATCGTCAGTTATATATCAGATATTCAGGTACCATTGGGTATGAAGATTTACGTCGTCGACAACGGCGGACAATGGACGCACCGCGAGTGGCGTGTTTTGAGATATCTGAAGGTAGAGACCAAGATTGTACCGAATACAACGCCCTTCGACGAGATTAAGGATGTAGACGGGCTCATATTGTCCGGGGGTGCTCCCAGTGTGGCGAGCGATGCTGCGCGTATGGGTAACAACGGAGAGTATCTCGACAAGGCAGAGTTCCCCATTTTCGGAATATGTGCGGGAATGCAGTTCCTGTGCGAACATTTCGGCGGAACGCTCGGTCCGGGAGCAATGCCCGAATTCGGAGGCGTGGGCCTTAAAGTTATGTCGCATGACGATTTGTTCAAGGGACTTCCCGATTCGTTCCAGGTATGGGCTTCGCACAACGACGAAGTGAAGACGATTCCTCCGGGATTCGAAGTAACGGCATCATCCGATTCATGCCCTCACGAGGCTGTCAGATGTATCGACCGCCCCATATACGGGGTACAGTTCCATCCCGAGGTCGAGAACACGGAACACGGTCCAGAAATATTCCAAAATTTCTTAGATATCGTTAAAGATTGGCATTGTTAATCGCAATGTTTGATTAAATACACCTCCGGGGTTTATCCGGAGGTATTTTTTTAAAAGGGGGCGTACTCAGGATCTGCTGAGTGTTTCAAGTTGGCTGATGACGTTCCAAATCATCGTCCTGCCGTGCAGGGGGATGTTGGGGTCGTTTGCGAGTTCGTCAAGTATTACGATGGCGCCAGTTGCACGGACGTCCATAGGCTCGCCGGTCTTCATCAGTTTGGCTTTTGCATCCGCCGCTCCCTTCCTGATGTTTCTGGGAACCGAGTTGTCATCGGCAAGACTGTCGAGGTAATCCGCAACCTGTTTGACTTTGTCTGCTACCATGTCAGCACCCCGTTCAGTATTCAAACTCTTCCTGGAGATCCTGTACGAGTTGTTCGAGAACTTCCTCGAATGCATTGGATTTGTATTCTCTAACTCCGCCCAAATCGCTCTGAATTCTGATGACGAAATCGTTGTTCTCTTTTACAAGTTCGACGTTACAAAGGACTTCTTCCATAATAAACCCCCAAAGGTTGGGCTACCTATCAACATCTCATATAAATTAATGTGGGACTCCCCTTTCATAAACTGAACACGAAACTTTTAAAAGGAAGATAATATAGAGGGACGTATCCCGTGGTTATTGTCCTAGTGATAACAAGCACGGCAATATGACCGTTAGACGGTTCGGAGAACGAGAAAAATGGCAGAAATCGACACAGCTTCATCCGATTTCCAGGACGAGTTCGAGTCTAAGGCCCGTGGTTTTGGAAAAGGAAAATACGGTAGGATTCTCAAGATGGCGCACACCCCCACGAAAGATGAATACATCAAGACGATGTACATCAGTGCATTGGGAATTATCGCTATCGGAGCCATCGGTTTCGCAATTTGGTGGGTAATGTCCGTTCTTCCGACGTACTTCTGACGCGAGGAATGCTATATGTGCCCGACGATCACAGGTAACAACGATCTGAAGAAGGTCACTGCAGGAAGCAAAGTTTCCTGGCAGTTCAAAGTATCTTCGTCTTCCGCTCAGGTCAAATTCTCGTTCTCAGTTATTGCAGGACCTGATGCGGAGAACGCCCCGGAGTGGGCTGTCACGCTCAATGACGCCGCCAATAGCGAATGTTGGTGCAGCGACCGCGGAGCACCCGAGATTGATTTCGAAATTCCCGGAAACGCACCGAAGGAATTTAACCTCATTGTCGAGTGCCCGAAAGGAGTCAGGTATGGGGACAGTGTCACCACAGAAATCACCGTATCCGGTGATGACGGTACCGATTCCGTATGTTTCGAGGCTATTGCCCAGCAGTCCATCATGATTCTTAAAACACAGATGGATAAAGAGGTCGAGGTTGCAAGAGCACTTGCGTCCAAGGCAAACGTCGGTGAGAAAGACGTGTATTCTGTTCTGAGCCCTGCCGGACTCAGAGGTTATGTGTTCGTGGAGGGTATGAACACCGACCGTCTTCGCGAGAAGACCAGAGACATCAAGAAGGCCAGATCCTTCATCGAGGGAGAGACCAGCATCGAGGAGATAAGCCCCTATCTCATACCCGTGTCCGCAGTCGGAGGATTTGTCGAGGGAGACATCGTCGAACTCGTTAACGGACCCTTCAAAGGCGAGCACGCCAGAGTCCAGAGCATTGATCAGAGTAAAGAGGAGATTACCGTCGAACTCATCGATGCAATGGTTCCCATTCCCGTTACTGTCAAAGGAGACAGCGTTAGGGTCATAGAAAAGGAGAAGTGAGCACAATGGTAGATACTGTTGAAGCATTGGTTGAGGGAGGCAGGGCAACAGCAGGTCCGCCTCTCGGTCCCGCACTGGGACCCAAAGGAGTGAACACCGGACAGGTTGTCGCAAAGATCAACGAGAAGACAAAAGTCTTCGAGGGAATGAAAGTGCCGATCAAGGTCATCATCAACGATGATAAGACTTTCGACATCAAGGTCGGAGTTCCCCCCATGTCCGCACTCATCAAGAGCGAGCTCGGAGTCGCATCCGGAGCACACAACGCTAAAGCCGAGAAAGTCGGAAACCTCTCTCTCGACCAGGCAAAGAAGATTGCCGACATGAAAGCCGACGATCTTCTCGGAGCCACCCTGAAGGCACGTGTCCTCGAGGTTGCAGGAAACTGCGTTTCTGTCGGAGTTACCATCGACGGAAAGAACCCCAAGGATTTCATCGCAGCCGTCAAGGCAGGCCAGTACGACTCTCAGTTCTGAGTCGAAACCGAGGGGCATATCCCCTCTTTTCTTTTTTTACATCCTAATTCATTGTAAGGAATAAACAATACACGCATACGCGATTTCGATGCTTTTTGTAGTTATCAGAAATGTCAACGGTCCGCCGGGTTGTGTCTGACGAACCGTGTAAATTCAATTAAACTGAGTGTTTATGCGTTGCCGATTTATCAATCCGACCGTTTCAGAAATGCCGGTTTGTCGTTCTTGATTTCTCCGATCATTTCCGGGAATCCGATTTCATTTTTGTTGTTGATCAGTCCGAACCACAGCAGTACAAGTATGGCGCAATACTGAATTATTCCTGTGAGCAGGTACAGGAGGTGGTGGAGGGTTGTTCCGCCTATGGCCAAATCAAACGCATGATGAATGTTCATTACGGTATCGACAGAAATAAGGTTAGTCCATTGGGCCAAAGACATCAGGAGCGGACCGTTTGCTACCAGTACAAACAGAAATACTCCGATGGATACTGCTACATAACCTTTCATGCATTTCTCGTTGTTCATTCCAATCATCAGAGCTATGAACGGAACGAGAATTACCACATATTGCGGTGTCGGGGGATACAGCATGCAGAAAATCATCATAAGGAAACATAATGCTATGAATCTTCTGTCGAAGTCTCCTTCTCTGTTTCTATACATGACGATTCCGGATACTATACTCATGAAGACGAGGAATACATAGAATGCAACACGGGAAGCCGAAATTATGCTTCCTCCGGCTATGTACAATACGGTAACCGCTGCAACGGCGGCCACCGTACCAATCAGAACCAAATTCATGCAGTTAATGAAGTGAATATGTTTTTTGTTGCGGATATAAATCAGCAATGCAATTACAGCCGCAATTGCCGCTAAAGCGCATATTATTAAAGGTGCATGTGATGAAATCATGCTTTCCATGGATGCGGCGCGGTCGGAAAGGAATCTGAATGATTCAAAGAACATTCCTTCTTTTATTACAGGGGCATATATCACCAAAGTGGCAATTAATGCTCCGACGATGCTTTTTGTTGCGTTACGTATGCATGCCGTGCGGTCGTCTCTGTATTTTGCAGCAATATATGCCAGTAATATGAAAATAAGAAATACGGGGAAGAATTTTGTAAGAACGGATATCGAGAAGAACACTCCTGCGAGGAAGTATTTTTCACGGAGCATCATCAGTATTGTTCCCGCTATGAACACTGCGGAATATATGTCCGGCATTCCGATGAAACACGATCCGACTATTGCTATCGGGCAGAGCATTACCAATGCTGCGGATTTAAATGCGTTTTCTTTAGAATAGCTGAGTTCTCCGACTATGCAATATACAAGATATGCCAATATGAAGTTGCCTGCGACCAATGTTGTTTTGACGATGAGGTTGAACAGCGGTTTTGTGGTCTCGGCCGTAAAACAGAACGGATCAACCTTTATTCCGATAGCTTGGGGAACAACGACAAGGTAGTTACCGAGATCTACCAACGATGTAGCCAGTGCATCGGATATTCCCAGTAAGTATCCCCAGACCGGAGTATAGTAATATCCGTCTACGGAATACAATCCGGAACCGGAACGTATGTTGCGTACCATCGCCGCCCAATATGCGGAATCAAATCCTGCCGACAGCATGCATGCGCATATGTTGATTACTAAGGCCGCTGCGATGATTGTTGCAACTTTATGTTTTTTGATAAAACCGTAAAAATCATGCATTGTATCTGGCTCCGTAGGTAGTCATTGTTCCTCCGAAATAGACATAAACAGACGTGTCGGAAGTTACAGGGGATTCGATTGTTACGGTTTCATGGCCTTTGAACGAACCTTCTCTGCATTCGGTAACGGACGTGTCTGCGCACAATCCCGAAGTTATAATTTGTGCCAGATCATTGCTGACGGACATAAACATAGTTCCGGAGACGATGCATACGTTTCCTATTCCGACCCCGAAGAATGTCACTGTCGAATATGTTCCGTCGCCCCATCCCGTCTGTAAAACGCGGGATCCCGTTCCCGCGCTTGCACCCAACACCATGTTTGTGTTGTACAGGGAATACGGGTTGGCAATTTCGCGGTCCGCTTTCAGCTCGCCGATGTTTTGTACGGCATCGCCGATAAAAAACGAACTTCCGTTCACGGGAACAATGTTGTCCCCGTCATAATACAGGGTGCCGATTTGGGATCCGACCCAATATAGCGTTCCGCCCGATGAAATCCAATTCAGTATTTTTGACGAAGATGTACCGTCGTATACATTCGAAGGCAATGCGTAACCGAGGCATACGATGCCCGTTTCGGACGGATTGCAAGTGTCGATTATTTCTTCGATGTCCGTCGGTCCGCATGTCCGAACATTGTAAAAATTCCGTATTGCGAGATTCTTTTTCAATTGGTCCGCATCGTGTTCCGGGTCAAGTTCCAGTACGTATGAATATTGGCGGGCGGCATCGAGGTTCCTGCTATAATCGGGATCGATATAAATGAACAGATTTTCCAGTTTCAGGGAATTCTCGGCGAGAACTATCGAATATGTATCGTAGAGCGACGAGTGAATATCTACGTCTACGCCGTCAGAAGACCACGCGGCTTCCGACGAGTAGTTGCGTGTATCCACTCCATAGACGACCAACTCTCCGGCAAGGATTATTACTGTTACCGCCAGCAGGATTGCCGTTCCGGCATGCATTTTGTTCATTTAGACACCCGTTTTAAGAAACATAATATGTGCGAATAGATATATTATGTGAGGCTGTCGAACAATTTTTGCGAAAATTTAAATGATAAATGGTGTG
>SAMEA104315432__coassemble_447_pt1 | contig 20790 bp, 21 predicted proteins | sample SAMEA104315432__metabat2_high_PE_023 | metagenome-assembled genome bin SAMEA104315432 (sample SAMEA104315432) | gut metagenome | biome: Monkey gut; feature: monkey-associated habitat; material: faeces | place: China | collected 2013 | reverse complement strand
ATTGTGTTCAGATCGAGTGTATTTCCCGATATCAGATCGAACCATACCGGAAGTCTGGTTCTTATATCCAGAACAAGTACCAGACGTGTTTGTATTCCGACGGAATCCAACTCATGCGAACAGTTGCGGTTTGTCGTAAGATCCGTTATGGAATTGGGGAGAGGCGTAGAATCGACATAACCGTAATTTCAAAACCTTTTAATTTTTTTCTTAATTTTCTATAGCCTTCGCTAATAGAGGGTTGTTTCTTACACCCTGATCTTTATTTGGATCATACGGTGTGAAGCTGCTTGTTGCCGACAGAAAAAATTTCTTGTTTTTCCGACCTCGCAGGGGTTGTTCCGATAGTTTCGTGATGGATGTATCACTTATATATTCTTTCATTATCAATATTTCTTATTTACGAAAGTTCTTATATAATTTGGTTATAACTGTGATTGGGGCTAGGAAGCCGTTTCGAGTGATGAAAATGGAGATAATCTCAGAAGAAAGAACATACGAAGGGATACCTGCGTTGCCGTCTCTTGTCATGGCTGTGATGGAATCGTCCGGAATACGCGGATATATCGATTCATGCTGCGGAAGCGAACGTTCCGACGGTCTTTTCCTGACCTCGGGTGTGGCAGTGAAAGCTCTTGTCGGAACTATGATCGAACGCGGTAAGAGACCATTGTACCGTGTTTTCGATTATTATTCCACGGCCCCGATAGACAAATTGTTCGGAACTTTCGTGGAACACGAAAGTCTGTCGGATGCCGTAATCGCAAAGAGGCTGGATGCCGTGTTTAATCTGAATACGGAAGAAGTACTGTATGGGTGTTACAAAAAGCTCCGTGAAAAATACGGTTTTTCAACGGAACGCCTGTTTTGGATGCAACCAATTACACTATGTTCGGAATAAAATATGCGGAATCGCAACTGGAACACAATGCGGTATTGATTGAGAACGGCATAGAAATCAAAGAGAGTCCGATGCCTGCGTACGGAGGAAATGCCAAAGACAAGAACAACGACAGGGTTCAGATGAATCTGGGTTGCGTCGTTGACGAAAATGGCATTCCTATGTTCGGCAAATCGTACGACGGAAACGTTTCGGACATAAAGATAGACGAAGATATGATTGGGCTTCTCGGAATACCGATATGAAATACATGATTCTGATGGCCGACTGCAAACTGTGCACCAACGAAATACTCGGTTCGTTGATATCTTCGGACATTGCGTTTGTCACGAAGGTCTCCTTCAACTTTAACTCGAAGTTGAAGGAAACCGTATTGTCGTCGGTTCAATGCAGTACGATGACAGAAAGCAAAACCCGTCCGAAAAGGAAATATTTCCAAACAACAGATGAGATCAACGGAACGCAGGTACGCGTAATCGCATACATGCTTCCGCATGCGGAAAAAGATTCGGAGAAATTCCTCAAAGGTCCCGGATTGGAAAAAGCGACCAAGAAACTGAAATCGCTGAAGAGCCGCAGGTTCTTCTGCGAGGATGATGCGTTGGATGCTTTCCGCAATACGCTGAAAGAATTGGACGGCGAATGCTATATTGCAGATCCGAAAGTTTATGCCGACGAGGCTGCCGAAAAAAGACACGGAGACGGAAAACTGTACCGCGTCGAATCGGAAAACGTGCGTGTAGACGAATCAAAGCTTCGGAATGCGGTAATATCTCATGCGGTGCAGGTGCTGATTACCAACCTTCCTTTCTCGGCAGATCATTCCGACAACCCAAGAAAAGAGGCAAGTGCCGATGACATCATCGATTTGTATCTCGAACAATACAAGGTCGAAGCGGGATTCAAGATGATGAAGTCTGGAATGAACGTTGCCGACGTTTACATCCATACGCCGTCACGTATTACTGCTGTTGCATTCATTGTATGTTTGGCAACCACGGTCTGCAAGACCATGGATTTCGTTCTGAGAAAGAAGAAAGAACCCGGAAAACGTCGTATCACGGTAAAATCTTTGGCAGACATTCATGCAAACACGATCGTAAATACGATCGTCCGCACGACAGACTGTCAATTATGGGATTTCCAGGTGCGACACACGAGATTTTTGCGATAGCGGAAAAACTGTCGATAAATCTCCTGCATCTTCTTGGATATTGATTTGATCTCCGTCATCGATCAGTGTAAGCTATAGAAAAATCAGCAAATCATGTTGCCTGGTTTGAATATACGTTCGAAACAGTTTCAAAAATGAGTACGGGACGGCCCAAATTAACTCGTTAAATTACCAAGGGTGCGGATTGACTGTTTGCACTCTGTCGGGACTGGTAATGTCCGACATACCGAAAGATGTCTAGATGTTGTCGGAGAAAACGGGTTTTTCCTTAAAGATGATACATGCCACATAATTCGTGTGTTAGAGTTAAAGATATAATGAAATCAGCAATTGGTGACAATAATATTAAAATTGCAACGTATAGAACAATGCTACATATAAGCATACGTACAGACCAGGTTGTTAATGTCGATCTGCATTTCCAGTACCACCTCACATCTTCCGTCAGGTATTCATATACGTTTATCAAATCATTATACATTTCTTTTTCTGTATTCATTTTTCTAAGATCTTCTATGCAGGCAGTATTGCACAATTTTGTCTTTGAAAAAATAGACGTCATGGACAGATATAGCGATGCAAGTAATAATAAAACGGGGATGAAGACAGTATAGCTGTACTCAGAATCTATTTTAAAAATACTAGATATCATAAGTGTCATCATAACACCTAATGCAATGAGAACATAACTTATATTGAATTGAAGGTGTTGATTCGAATCACACACTTTTTCATAATTCGATTTTGCATTTTCATAAATTAACTTTAGCGCAGATACGGACTTTCCAGAAAGATAGTCTTTTGTTTCGAATGATGTAGATTGACCTTTGGTCGCATACCATATTGCATTGCGTAATAAGCGAAACATCCCTTCAGATACATCTTTGTATCCACAAAATGAACAATATGTGTATGTATGTCCGTTTATTGTTCGTATCGTCTTTTGACCGCAACGTTTACAGCGTGTGCCGTCTTTGTAAAACTTATTATTATTTGGTTCGAACGAATGATGATGATTGTAACTTGTATTGTCTTTTGTAACTCTTTTACCACAAAACGGACAATAAGCTACCTTACCCTCGTAGTCTTTGCAATTACTACACATATTAATTGCATCCAGGATATGTTTTTCCAGGCCCCATATTACCCACCCTCACTCTGTGATCGTTTTATTAAAATGTTTTAGGAAGATTTCTCTCTGTACAGAAATCTTATTAGTCCTATTTAATCTCTATTAAATAAATCTCTGCAGAACACTTTATCTCTATACGGTAAAAGTTCATTAGTAATCCTATTAGCCAAAATGATATCCGATTCTTTGTAAAATTCATCAATCGATGATACAATATTCCAATTTTGGAATTTATCTTTGACAGTGGGTTCATAAATTACTATGTCTAGACCTCTGTCAGAAAGATCGTGCATAATATCCATAACCGACGATTCTCTGAAATTATCCGAACCCGATTTCATAATAAGTCTGTATATTCCAACGGTACCTTTTCTTCTGCCAATAATATGATCGATTTCATCTGCAATGTATCTTTTACGTATATCGTTACTTTTTACAATCGCAGTTATCAAAGAATTCGGGACATTTTCATAATTAGCTAACAGTTGTTTAGTATCTTTCGGAAGACAGTATCCTCCGTATCCAAAAGAAGGATTGTTGTAATGGCATCCTATTCTCGGATCCATACAAACGCCTTCGATTATTTCTTTTGAATTAAGGTTGTTTTGTTCGGCATACGTATCCAATTCGTTGAAGTATGCCACCCTCATTGCAAGATATGTATTGGAAAACAATTTCACAGATTCGGCTTCGGTAGAGCCGATTATCATTTTTTTCACTGTTGTTTCTAAAGAACAGTCTTCCAAAAGGTCCGCAAACTGTTTGGCTTTTTCTCTCAATTTTTCATCTGGGATTCCCACGATAATGCGTGACGGATGCAAATTATCATAGAGTGCTTTTCCCTCTCTGAGAAATTCTGGGGAAAATATAACATTGTCATATCCGCATTCGTTACACAGTTTCTTAGTATAGCCTATCGGTATTGTCGATTTAATTACAATTGTGCTTTCGGGAGAGATTTCATTTACCTGTTTTATAACGCTTTCAACAGAAGATGTGTTAAAGTAGTGTGTTTCGGAATCATAGTTGGTAGGCGTTGCCACAATCACAAAGTCGGAGTTGACACATTCATTTATATCTAAAGTAGCATTAAGTTTTAAAGTTCCGGTGGAAAGATATTCTTCAATTTCATTATCTTTTATAGGAGATTTACCAGTATTGATCATATCAATTTTTTCTTTTATGACATCAACCGCGACAACCCGATTTTTACGGGAGATTAATGTTGCCAAAGACAATCCCACGTATCCTGTTCCCACCACAGTCACTTTCATAGTCATCCGTAGATATTAATGTCATAAAATACAATCGATTCGATTCTCAAAAAATTCAATCGACTCCATGATTTGTCTGTATTTACTGATGATTTGTGGATTAATCCGCGGGCTGTATTCGTTTCTCCAGCGGTTGATTGTTCTATTGATTAGATTCTCATATCCGTTATTTTGAGCGAAAATTAAAACGTCTAACATCGATTTTAGAAGTCCCTCGGTGTTGCTTTCATTATAATTTACTGTATTATCAGAACGGATATAGTATTTGTAACATACAACCGGAATTATGCCGTATGTTTTTGCTGCATGCATTGCTTTAACAAAAAACGGCACATCCTGATACCTGGAATAGTTTGGAAATTCAAGACAGTTATTCAGAATGAGATCTTTACGAAATATGAAATTTGAATAATCATAATCAATCTGCGTATCCGAATAATTAATGATTCTTCCATCGGGATGATTCTTTAATTCCTTGCGATTTGTTTCTGAATAGTTTTTATGTCCGTCAATATCGATGATACGCAATCCGCCACACACGTTCAGATTATATTTTTCGGCATATTCCGTTAATTCTTTAATCGATTTTTTATTCGGATAAATATCATCTGCATCAAGGAATGCTATGTATTTTCCTTTCGCCTTTGAAATACCCAAATTTCTTGCAGACCCTGCACCTTTGTGATTCTGTTTTAATACATACACGCAACTATATTTTTTGGAAATTTTATATAAAATCTTTAAAGAATCGTCATCAGATCCATCATCGATGCATATTAATTCGATACAAGCGGTTTGTTTCAATACACTTTTGATGGCCCTTTTTAGCGATTTTTGTTCATTATAAACAGGCATTATGATGGATGCAATGGGCTCTTGTGTATCTGTGTAACAATTCAATGACAATCCTCACAGAGTGTTTAATGTAAAACAGATTTAGATACTAATGTGGCAAGTTATGACGGTTTTTATTCGAATTCTTTCCAGTGTTGGTATCCGCCATGTAAAAATAAAGATTTATGGGTTATTTTAAGGCATAATGAAACTGCTCTCTTGGTATTTCTATTTACTATGAATCCTTCATTTTCACATTTAAAAAATACACTCTTCAACCGATAGAAATCCTCGGTATGATTGTCCCAAATATCTCTTACAGCTTTTCCTCTGGAAGGCAGCAGCGCTCCGTTCAGAGTCAGTTTCCTGAATAAGAATCCGGCAGGCTTCACGCATTTTTCGCATTCAAACGAATCCAACGGAACCAATTCCGGCATTTTGCATTCAACCATTCCGTTTTTGTACAAACCAAGAACATATTCCGGACCTTTGACGAAATCCTCAATTCCTTTGATCATCATCTCCGCATCCAGATAACGGTAGCATGCAATCTCGACATACACCTTTTCTATAACCTTCTTCAGATTATGTCTGCCGATCCTTCCCGTAACGCACCCCACAACCAGAAGATTCCTCATGTAATAGTAGCTGTTTACGGGAGAGTATTTTGCGGTAAATCTCTTATGAAACACCGATATTCCGCATACAGTAATCTTTTCCTTCTTTATCCTGCACCCGTATTCCACATCGTCCATCTTGATGAACAGCGGCAACGGCAATCCCGCTTCCTCAAATGTTTCCCTGGAAAGTACAAAGTACCACCACCCTCCGTAGTGGATGTCTTTTTTCCTTTCAATCAAAATATTCGATTCCAACAAATTTGTATCCAGGTTTGCATCGTACGGGTATAGTTCGCAACCTTCGAATCTTGCTCCCGATTCCACAACTGTGTGTCCGTCATCCGCATCAATCATAGTTCCGCAGATGCACACGTCCTTTTTACAGAAACCAAGGAATGCTTTCGTCCTGAACAGTACTTCCGGATCGAACAGCGCATCGTCGTCGTTCAGGATAAAATGCGTAATCTTTTCGTTTTTGGAAGCTTCAATCATGGCATTGGTGAATCCCGTACTTCCGCCGTAATTCGGTGACGGAAACACATGTGCTCCGTCAATTTCCCCCAATGCAGATCCGTTATCGGTGATGTATATTTCCGCAAGACCTTTCACCGCTTCGACTTTCTTCCTGACATCGTCGTACAGTTTGTACGTACAGATGCACAGTGCCGGATTGACTTCTTTCGGTTTTTCTTCGCATGTAACATACAACGATTCTACAAAACAATCTTCCAAAGCCGTGATGCGGAATCCTGCAAGGATTCCGTCGTCACCGAAACAATCTGATTCCAGTACAGTTTCGGTATAATCTTCATGATACACAAGAATCTCAGAAGATACTTTGCCGTTACAGTTAACCTCAAGCATAAAACGGTGCAAACCGCAGTAATCTCTGTATTTGCCCACGGGAAAAAGATCGAAATGGGAATTTAAAACGACATTGTCTCCGCAATCCAACTTTTTGTTGATATCGATACGGTGCAATACGGTTCTTCCCATTTCCAAACACCAATCAGGTTAACCTTGCCAGCAGTCAATCGCACTAAAATCATAAAAGACAGATGGCGGGCCTGAAGGGATTCGAACCCTTGGCCGTTCGATTAAGAGTCGAACGCTCTACCTAGCTGAGCTACAGGCCCCTGCAAAATCCTCGGATGCCGTTTTCATATTTAAACATAATCTGTCGGTATCAATCCTTATAAAAATCCACATAGCCAATGTTCATATCCATGGTATTCTTTACTCCCTATCCGATGTCTAAACTGAAGGTAAGGGATCTGATGACCACGCAGCTGGTGACTCTGCTGCCCACAGACACTGTCAGAAAAGCCGCGATTACGTTCGCCGTCGACAACATTTCCGGCGCCCCGGTGGTGGATAACAGAAACCATCTTTTGGGCATTCTGAGCGAGAACGACATTCTCAACGTAATCATGAAGGAACAGTTGATTCTCGAAAGCAAAAACTACAACGGATCCATGCTTACCTACCCCATGGATTCCGCAAGCGAACCCGACGACAACCTCAAGAAAATATCCGAGGAAATCTCCAACAGAGCCGTTTCCGAGATAATGGTCAGCACCGTACTGACCACCACTCCCGACACGGAAATCATAGAGGTTCTCAGAGCCATGATAAGCATGAACGTCAACCGCGTTCCCGTCGTGGAAAAAGGCGTGGTTCTGGGAATAATCTCGAGAGGAGACATCATCTTCTCTCTGTACAACAAGAAAAAGGCCTGACATCCATGGTAGATGTGCATATCCTTGCCAGCGGTAGCGACGGCAACTGTGTTGTCGTCGATACCGGCAGGGATGCGGTAATGATTGATGTGGGCGTCAGTTACAAACGCATACAGGAGTTCGCTTCTACCGCGGAATGCGATCTGGACCGCGTGAGAGCCATACTGGTAACGCACGAACATTCCGACCACATTAAGGGAGTGCCGGTCACTTCGCGCAAACTGGATGTTCCCGTATTCTGTACCAAAGGTACGAGTACGGGATTCAAAGCTTCCGACAAAGTTCAGGCCAATACGTACGGTCTGAACGATGTTTTCGACATCGGACCGTTTCACATCACCCCGTTGCCTACTTTTCATGATGCGGCGGAACCGAATGCGTTTTATCTGGAAGCCTGCGGACGGAAAGTGGCCGTCGTGACGGACACCGGCCATTGTTCCTTCCAGATAGAACAGGCGCTGGCCAATGCCGATATCGCCGTTTTCGAAGCCAATTATGACCTAACAATGCTCAGGGAGGGGCCGTATCCGTATCCTCTTAAGAAGAGAATCGAAGGTCCCAACGGACACATGGACAATGCGGAATCCGGGAATCTTCTCAAACGTACTATGTGGGACGGCAGACAGATATTCCTGGCTCATCTCAGCAAAACCAACAACACTCCGGATACCGCAAGGGATACGGTGGCTTCGAGAATGGGCATAAGCCGTCTCCGTGTCCAATGCATGGAATGGCCGGGAGACGTAAGAACGCTTACCACGAAGGTTTGATGATAACCGCTTTTCCGTCGTTGGCCAGAAGTTCCGCCAATGACAACGGAAGCATGACAACGTCCTCTTTCATCAGACGGTACGTACGTTCGGGACCCGCAAATTCGGGAAGATCTTCCGTTACGCGTATCGGAACGGGTTTCATCGCATCGGGGATTTCTTCCTTTTCGCCGATTTCCTGTTTCAGCGGATCCGGTTCGGGGAACATTTCCGGGAAATCCTCAGGATCGGGAATCGTTTCGTCGAAAGGTTCTTCCTCAGCCATCTCAACGACAGGGGGCATTTCCTCCCGCACGGGTACGGGCGGGAGTTCCGGTTCCTTTTTCACGACGGGAGGTTTGGAGAAGTCTGCATCCAGGCTTGTATCTTTGGTCTTCCGTCCTCTCATACGGTTTACCAGGGAGAACAGTTCCTTAGTCCGTTCGGATATCTGACGGTAGTATTCTTCCTCCTCTTCGGCGAGGATGTCTGCCGGGGCATCGCCCCCGGCAGCAGTCCTTATAGCCATGGCGCAGATTTTCTTTGCTCTTGTGTTAACCACTTTTTTCCAGTGGTTTTCCGCATTTTTGAAATTCTGGTTGGCTCCGTCGCATATAATCGATTCCGGATCCTCCGCCAAAAGCCTCTCGTAGTTCTTGCGGAGGGTCGTCAGAAGCGTGGCTACGGCTTTGAATAAATCCCTTCTCACCGGAGTAAGGGAATTGGAACTGAGCTCCTGTCTGTACAGTTGCGACAGGTCGTCGAAAGTCATGGGCTCGTGTGCGCCGGCCATCTTGTCCGCCCATTGGAATCAGAGCCTTAATGGTTTCTCTGCACCTCGCCGTATGCGGAAACCGACGGTTCGAGTACTGTCTTTTTCGAACGGACGTAAAACGCAATATCCAGGAACATGCACACAATCATTCCGAATCCAAACATCAGTATGGCAAAGTCCAAATAGTATGTTGTCCGTGGGAGTATGATACACAAATTAGTGATTAATATGGCTAATCAATACGAGTATGTAACCCACAGAGAATTTTCAACCAATCAATCAGAATTTTCAACCAATCATCAATCAGGTGCACAAGGAAATGAAACAGCATGGTATTACTTTTCAACACGAATTGATTGGTAGCGGTAGCAGAAGGCTTGTAACGCGTATATCAGGCGGAAATACTGGTTATGATTTTGATTACAATTTTGATATCCAACAATTTCCAGATGAATTTAGTCCCAAGAAAATCAAAAATCTGTTTCGTGAATCATTCAGACGTGCTTTAAGGAATACCAAGTACAAAGATCCTGAAGATTCCACATCTGTTCTGACGATAAAAATGATTGATTCTAAAAATAGCAGAATTTTACATTCTTTTGATATAGCCTTGACTTTTTGTTCCGAAGACAGAGAGAAATATATCCGCAACAACAAAAATGGGAGTTATACGTGGGAATGTCGTAAAAGTAAGGTATTCAATCAAGAACTTGTTGAAGAAATCAAGGATTTTTATGTTGACGGATGGGGCTTAATTTACGAAGAATATCTTGATCTAAAGAACAGCAATCGTGATTCAAATAAGTATTCATACAATCTGTATGTCGAAGCTGTCAACAACATTCATCATATGATGCGTCAAGATTCAGAGTACAGGGATTGGAAAAAACAGAGAATGTTAGAATACGATTGAGACAGACAAAGGCCACGCTATTCCGAAGTTGAGAGTGGCAATAAGTTTAATTGGTTCTTTCCGATATAGTGCGGGCGGGTAGTTTAGATTGAGGTCTTACCGATGCCTGTTGTAAGGGTGTTTTGAGGGGTTGCGAACGCGTTCCGCGTTCACAGATGCACACCAAATTTTCAAATCCGATTTGAGATGCGCAACACCGTTCCTTGATATGGACGCCTATTTGGAGAAAGGTCGCGCGGAACCCCGTACTCTCTAAACACTGTGTGCAAGGTTGCGGTCCCCGCGCTTAACAACAATAGCAATCGTTGCTATTATTAAAAACATCTTAACAAACGCCTTATCCGTTGTATTTATCTGTACATTTACATATATTCATGCACATAAACACAGTATCATTGGATACTGTACCGTCACATTGAGATTTGGATGCCATTGTTTTATCCACTCCGAGTTCGAAATACGGCGGATATTGCCGTGTAGAACGGAACCAATCCGTACAGTATGGACAAAACTCTGTTTGTATTTGCTCCAAACATACTTTGCAAACAGAATTACCTGAGTATTTCCAAAATACCGTCGGCACAGTAAACGCGGTTTCTGCTTCTGCCTGTAATCTCCCTCAGGATGCCTGCAGATTCCAACCTGCCGAGAATTCTTATCGCCGTCGGCATAGATACTCCCGTAACTCCGATAATATCTTTGGATGTCACATACGGATTTCTGAACAGCATATCTATGACTTTGGACTCATCCAGATTTATGGCCATGGATCTTAGCTTATTTCTGCAGGATATCAAAGAACGGACCGTATCCGCAGTGGACTTAGCCTGTTCCGTAAATCCGTCCGAAAGAAACGACAGCCACCTGTCAATCGAACTTTTGCTGCTGACTTCGTACAGCATATTGACATATTTGTCCCTGCGGGAATTAAGATATCCGCTGATGTAAAGAACAGGTTGTTTTAATAATCCGTCACGACGAAGTATCATAAGGGCCAACAGTCTTCCGACTCTGCCGTTGCCGTCCCTGAACGGATGAATGGCCTCAAACTGGTAATGGGCCATAGCAACTTTTTCCATAGTATCTATACTATCCGAATTTACATATTCCAGCCAATTATCCAAAAGATAACACACGCTTTCGGGGGGCGCAGGTACCATTTTTGCCGTCTCAAGCGTATCAAACATGTTGCCGATGGCATTTTGTTCGGTTTTGAACTCCCCGGGAGATTTGTCGGACCCGCGCACACCATACATAAGTGTTCTGTGCAGACTTTTGATGAAATTGATATCTATCCTACCGCCTACAGGCAGTTCTCTGAAACCCTGCAACAGAGCCTTGCGATAATTGACAACTTCTTGATTGTCCTCGGATTTGATTTTATCGTTCTCGGGTACTTTCTCGGAGCGGAAAATATCGTCTACAGTAGACATCGTACCTTCAATGGATGAACTCGATGTGGATTCCCTCAGAGATAGGTTCGTTGTCAGCATCTCTATGGTTTCTTTGTCGATAAGTTCGAACATACCGTCCAAACGTGTAAGTTCGTTCGATGCAAGATTCATTCTTCTGCGAACATCATCGGAGATCGTATGGTCAAACGGAAGTTCGTATGGCTGAAAATAACAGTATCTTCCGTTCATACCCCATCTTACTTCTCCGACTTTCGTAGTTGTAAAATCCGATTCGTCCATATGCGTTAATAATGATAGTATATAAAATACTTTATTAAAATATTTTTTAATAAAATATCTACTACTATTTTTAATTTGAAATGTTAGTAATTAAAAATTCTTTACTAAAATCAAAATAAATTAAAGGGTTTATATACTGATTTTATTAATAAATCTGGATGTTAACAATCTGTTGTCTCTACAATGACTTTTGGTATTTTGCCCCAAAATGCCAAACCTACGAGAATGACTTTTCCGTGCATGTTTGCGTAGTACTTTCTGTCATGGATCTGTCTTACGGCATTCTCCGCACAGGCTTTCAAGTCTTCTTCCTGATTGGCTTTCTTCAGTTCGATGATGATCGGAACAGTTCCCTCTTTTTTGGGAATCAGAATTATGTCTACTCTGCCGTTGCCGTATTCTGTTTCCGTCCTTACTTCGTAGGACGGAATCTTTCGTACAGAATTGTCATCAAAACCGCTTCGTAATGCAGCTCGGTTGTCAGATTGTAATAACTTCCCACGGACAGAATCTTTTCAAGTTCCCTCGTCATGGTTTCGGCATCGCATTCCAGTACGGCACGGTTAAACATAGCAAAAGCATTCTTGTTAAGCGGCATCATTTTCCGTGCCATTGTCTTAACAATCCTCATAACCTCTTTGTTAGGAATGGAAACCGCAAACATTCCATCCCCGACAGGTACGGCCTTGAGATATCCCGACATAACCATAAGGCTGTACAGAGACTCGTCATCCGCATTTAAATCAGAATATGCGAGAGCTGTTTCCAGATACGTATCGGCAGATTTACCTTCGATTAACGAAAGAATTTCGGAGAAATTATCCGTATCTATCCTTTCAAGGAGCCATTTTATGGGTTTATCCGAGCCGGAATTAACCCAATACATTTCGGCAGAGAACTTATGGGATACGTAATTCATGATGCTGAACGGATTGTACACTTCGGCGTTCCCGAATCTGTATCCGTCGTACCATTCTTTTGCTTCCGCAAACTTCTCGGGATGTCCGTAATATGCGAAAAGTTCTTTGATTTCGGCTTCAGTGAAGCCGAATCTCTCGTCGCTTCCGGTTGAAAACACATTATTTATTGTAAGATTGTTCAATCCCGAGAAAATACTCTCTTTGGCAATCTGCATCACGCCGGTAACGTAAGCCATCTGAACGTTGTAGTTGTTTTTCAGTATCGGCGACAGGAACGAACCGAGATAATCCATAATCTTACGGTGGGATTCCTCTCCGAAGGAATCCGATACGGCACGGTCGTATTCGTCAATCAAAACAATCGGATTTACGCCGTGATATTTTTTCAGTAATCTGCACAGTTCGGGTATGCATCTCTGAATTATTTCGTCGGATATGTTTCCAAAACGTATCTCCTCATAATTTGATTTCTCACGATTACTGAACATATCAGATTCTGTAAGATACATATGATCCAGGTATGCATCGGAAATTACGAATTTTAGACAATTCAAAAACTGACTGACGTCATCACACTTTGTATCTTTGAGATTCAGTTTGATTACGGGAAACGCATTCTTGTAACGTTCGTATTCGGGATAATTCGATATCGCCAATCCGTCGAACCAGTTGTTTCCTTTGTATTCGATGTTGAAGAAGGCGTCCAACATGGATAAATTGGTGGTTTTACCAAACCTGCGGGGACGCGTAAAAAGATAAACTCCTCTGTTGTCGCAGTCTAGTATGTCCTTTATCAGCAACGTTTTGTCGACATAATATTTATTTTCATCACGCAAATCCTTGAACAACAGCCCTCCCGTGTTTATCTTCTTCATAAATCCCAATCCTGTTACGAATTATTAAATTTGATGTTATTTATGAAAAATGTGTGCTGGGTCATCCCCATTGGATTAATTATTATCCCGACCTTTATAAGATAAATCATATCATGATCTGTCATTTCAATCAAAACAATCGGTTGTCTCGATAACGGCTTTCGGAATACGGAATTCAGAACAGCCTTCGGCTATGCGGGTATATGCCTCTTTATCTGTATTCACAGATACAACACGACAGTACTGTATTCTGACGGAAACGTCCGTTTCGCATTATTGCAATCATTCTTTCTTTTTACACCGGGGCTCGTTTAGACACGATTTGAGATATTCCGATGCCGTGCGGTATTTCCCTTCACGCTGTTTTTCATATTCCGTCATAGGACGTGTGTATCTGGACGAATCCATATTATGCGCAAGATCGGATAGTTTGACTTTGGTTGCAATAGGATTTGTACTGATTTTTCTGATGTATTCCATATACTCTGAACCGTCGTTGTGGGTCATTAGCATGAGTGGATCGATAACCGATTCCGGAATCCCCTTATGTCTAAGGTCATCGAATGTAACATCCGTATCTTCAACGACATCGTGCAGCAAAGCCACGGCAGCAGATATCTCGTCGTCCATACGGTCTGCCACTTTAAACGGATGAAATATGTACGGAGCGCCGTTTTTGTCCAGCGTTCCGTGGTGTGCATCGTACGCGATGCGCATTGCAAGATATGTCAGAGGAGTGTAAATCACATTCAGGATTATCGGTTCTTCATTGATAAACGGGACTGTAGACAATACTGTATTTCACGCCCCGATCCGACGGTTTGTTTCCAATTACGAAAAAGTTCGCGTTCCCGCATTCTGTATGCGAAGAACAATTATCATTCGGTTGTTTCATACGGAACAACGGTCGGATAGGGGTATTCATGAACATCGCAGACGTTTCACGCATACGCAACGGTTGTCTGGAAGTGGACATACTCGTGTCCCCGCGTTCCAACAGATCCGGACCCGAAGGATTCGACGAGTGGCGCCGCAGGCTTATCGTGCGTGTAAAGGCGCCCCCTCTCGACGGACGTGCCAATAAGGAAGTGGAAGAAATATTCAGAGAAATTACCGGATGTGCGTCCAAAGTCACGTCCGGACAATTGAACCGTCAAAAGACTGTTACGGTAACAGGCGATGCAGATGCCATCCTGAAGAAACTGGAGGCTTCTGATGGATCCCAGCGAACGTCTTAACGGGATTGCGGATGCTTTGGACAGTATTCCGCGGGAATCCGTAGTACTTGTGGAAGGACGTAAGGACGTAGCCGCACTCAGGGCACTGGGGGTCGAATCGGATATGTTCACGGTACAGGTCTCCGGAGGACCGACGCGTGCGGCGGAATTTTTATGGGAATCGGGCAAGGCCGCAGTAATTCTTACGGACTGGGACAATCGCGGTAACAGGCTTGCGGACGATCTTGTAAAATCAATGGATTCCCTGGGCGTACATTATGATGTACGCATCCGTGAAAAGATATCTTTTCTGGCAAGGCCTTATTGCAAAGATGTTGAATCGTTGGATTCCGTTATGGCTCTGTTGAAATCCAAAATCGATTTGCATCCCGACATATGAATCGTTACCAACAGTAATATGAATGCCGTAAAACAAGTATGCAGAGGGAAAGTTCGTTTTTGACTGTCGACTGAATCCACTGAATCTTTTTAAATACAGAACAACAATAATTATTGCTTCATGAATAAAGAAGCAGGTGAATTCAAATTGATGATACCTCAGGCCGGAAAGAGCGATTTCAAGGTAATCCGCGACGGCAATTATTATTTTGTCGACAAATCTGAACTTATATCAGATATCGTAGACGATGGAAACGAAGTTTTTCTTTTCACCAGGCCGAGACGTTTCGGAAAGACCCTCAATCTGTCAATGATCGATGCATTCTTCAACATGAAGTACAGGGGAAACACATGGTTCGATGACCTGAAGGTTAGCGAACATGAAAACTGCATGAAACTGAAGAATATATTTCCCGTGATTTTTGTATCCATGAAGGAACTGGGCGTACGCGATTTTAATCTGTTTCGGTCTGACGTGGCTACAAGGATGACAAACGTATTCAGAGGCTTCAGATATTTATCCGATTCAGATAAAATCGATCAAGCCGATAAGGACGCGTTTATGAGAATCAGGGAAAAGACTTCGGACGAGTCTGATTTGAAAGATTCTTTGCGGTTCCTGTGTGAAATGTTAGAAATCCATCACGGAGTAAAACCGATAGTTCTAATCGACGAATACGACAACCCAATCAACTGTTCGTTCAACATTAACAAAGATACTTATGAACAGATACTATCATTCCTGAAGGGATTCTATTCTTCGGTTCTCAAAGATAATATTCACATGAGTTTCGCAGTCGTTACCGGAATTATGCAGATTGCCAAAGAGAGCATCTTCTCCGGATTGAACAATCTCAGTGTAAACAATATTTTTACTGAAGATTTCGACGAAAGATACGGATTCACAGAATCTGAAGTGAAAGAAATTCTGACATATTACGAACACCCGGAAAAGTTTGTCGAAGCCAAGGAATGGTATGACGGATACAGATTCGGAAATGCGGAAATATACAATCCATGGAGCATATTCAAGTATGTACGCAAATTCAAAGCAGAAGCATATTGGATAAACACCAGCAGTAATGAAATCATTTACACACTGATTGACAATGCTACGGACGAAGTCTATCTGAATCTCACAAGTATTGCCAACGGCGAGAAAGTTACCGCCAGGCTCAATCCCGCCATATCAATGAGAGAGATGAATTCGAAGCCGAATACAATCTATTCCGTTATGGCGGTTGCCGGATATCTGAACGCAGTTCCGATCAAGAAAAAGAATGCGGAAGACGATGAATTGTATACAATTTCCATTCCGAACAAAGAAGTGCGCAAAACATTCTCGTCAATGATGATTGACAGAATATTCGATGTTGAATCGGATTCGTTTATAGATATGTTCGAAGCCATAAAATCCGGCGATGTATCGAACGTAGAGAAGAACATGAAAGATCTGTTCTACAGCAAAGTTCCCTCCATTGTTCTGAAAGACGAGGGCGACTATCAGCTGATAGTCGCATCTGCAGCAATGAGCAGTATGGGCGATTACAAAGTCTATCTTGAAGAAGAGGCAGGAAACGGAAGGGCAGATATCATAATGAAACACAACCGTCCCGGACTTCCGGACATCGTAATCGAGTTCAAGAAAATCAAATCCAAATCAGACGATGAAACAACCCAGCTGAAAGAAGCCGAAGAAGCAATTAAACAGATCAAGAACAGAGAATACTCATACGGTCTCGGCAAAAATCAGATTTTGTACGGTGTGTGTTTCAACGGCAAGAAGCCTAAAGTTGTGATGAATCGTATGGAATAACAATATTTTTGCAAGCATACGATGTTTAACATTGTCGGGTTACTGTAACAAATTAGAGTAAAGTATACATCAGTTAACACATACCGCATATCAATGAAAGGTGCGTTTGTAACCTTAGAAGGAATCGACGGTTCCGGCAAGACCACTTTGTGTAAGTTGTTGGCCGAGAAACTGTCGTACAGAAATGCAGTGGTAACCGCCGAACCCACTCACGAATCTATTGGAATGTTCATAAGAGACGGTTCTGCCGGAAAAATATCCCAGCGCACCGAATCGCTGTTGTTTCTTGCCGACCGCAGCAATCACACGGAACAAATCAAGGCCATGACGGCCGACGGCAGCGTAGTTCTGTGCGACAGATATTTTGCTTCCACTCTGGCATATCAGTCTGCCAGACTGGGCGGCGACTGTACCGACATGGAATGGTTGGAGAAGATCAGCGAACCCTTTGTCCGTGAAGCAGATATAACATTTCTTTTGGACATCGACCCCAAAATAAGTCTCGGCCGTGTAGACGAAAGGGGAGAAGACATCAGTAAATTCGAGAATCTCGGATTTCTCGAAGAAGTCCGTAAAACATACCTTTCTTTGGCTTATAAATATAATTTCATAATTTTGGACGCTTCAAAACCCGTTGACGAATTGGTAAATATCGCGTTAAAAGAAATTGAGAAGGTTCTGTGATATCATGCACCCGTCGGAAGAAATCTATTGTGAGAAAAGTACCAGACTGAGAGGAAAGACAATCATTATGGGTATCACCGGAAGTATCGCGGCCACCGAATGTTTCGGAACCATACGCGAGTTAATCAGACACGGAGCAACTGTGTTCCCCGTAATGACCAAAGAGGCATGCAAACTTGTAACCCCCGAATCGTTGGAGTTTGCAAGCGGACACAAGCCCGTAACCGAACTCACCGGTGCAACCGAGCATATATCAATGGCGGGAAGCCCCCGCGACGCAGATCTGCTTCTGATATACCCGGCTACCGCCAATACGGTATCGAAGATAGCATGCGGAATAGACGATACGCCCGTAACGTCCATGGCAACGGTAGCATTGGGCGCAGGCATACCCGTGGCAATCGCACCTGCCATGCATGAATCCATGTACAGGAATCCCGCGGTATCCGAAAATATGGATAGATTGAAATCATGGGGAATCACGTTCATCGGACCGCGTACGGACGGAGTAAGGGCAAAAGTGGCATCCAGAGACGAGGTTGTGGCATGGACTTTCCGTATGCTGTCCCTGAATTATCTCACCGGAAAGAGGATCCTGGTCATAGGCGGACGCAGCGAGGAACCCATAGACGGAATGAGAATCATAACCAACCGTTCCACAGGTCTTATGTCGGTCGAGTTGGCAAAACGCGCATTCGAAAGAGGTGCAGACGTGGAGATGTGGATGGGAGGATGCAGCGTGGAACTTCCCGACTATATTCCCATACGCCGTTATGCCACGGTATCGGAATTGCTGGAAATGTCGAAAGACATCAACCACGATGCCGTTATCGTACCTGCGGCCCTTGCCGATTTCGCACCGAAGGATGTAGCCAAAGGCAAGATACCCAGCGAGAACGGATTCACGCTTGAATTGGATCCGGTCCCCAAGGTTCTTCCTGTCATACACGACAAATGCGAAACGGTAATAGGATTCAAGGCCGAATCAGGCCTGTCGCCCGATATGCTGGAGAAACGTGCCCGCGACCGCTTGGACAAGTACGAACTTGCCGCAGTGGTAGCCAACGACATAGATGCAGTCGGAATGAAGACTTCATCGGCTATGCTGGTCACAAAGGACGGATGCAGAGACGTCACGGGAACCAAGGCAGAGATCTCCGACGCGATTCTCGATTTCTGCGTGGACCACATATGAGCAGATGTTTCTGTCCGGGGCACGTTTCATGCGTGTTCCAGCCTTTTTCGTCGCTCAATCCTCTGGCCACAGGGTCCAGAGGATTCGGCATAAGGCTGACGCTGGGGGCGCATTGCGAGGTCAAACCCAGAGAAGATTCCGAAATCAGAATAATCATAGACGGAACGGAATCCGAAGCTCCCGTAACGCGTCTGGCGGCAGAAGCATTGTGCGAGGGCAGAGGTTTTGACGTAAAAATAGACAATGATCTGCCGGTCAGTCAGGGTTTCGGGATGAGTGCCGCCGGAGCTTTATCCGCGGCCGTATGTATCGCATCCGAAACAAATCATACTATATCCGAAGCTGTGGAGGCTGCGCATATTGCCGAAATCAACGGAGGAGGAGGATTGGGCGACGTCGCGGCAATAGCCGCGGGAAGAGATCTTCCGGTCCGTACGGTACCCGGAATACCTCCGTACGGCAGAGTCGAAAACGTGAGAGGAAGGATGGACGGGATATGTCTGGCGGTTCTCGGTTCCAAGATAATAACATCAGACGTTCTTTCGGATGCCGATGCCGTAAAGAACATCCGCTCGGCAGCGGATTCCGCAATCGAATCGTTTCTTGCCGACCGCACGCTGGACTCTCTTTACAGAGAATCGAATGTTTTCTCCAAGGAATCCGGGATAGAGTCGCGCGAAGTTACGGAAGCATTGGAAATTCTTCATTCGTACGGATACAGAGCGGCCATGTGCATGCTGGGAAACAGCATATTCACGGACGCTCCGGCGGAAAGGACGAGAGCATTGCTGGGTATAGAAAAATCCAACGTGTACTCGTGCGGTTCGTGCCGTGACGATTTGAGCGTCACTCGAACAGAGTGAACAGTACATCGTCTCCGTCTACGTCAAACAAACCGATTCTGGCTCCGCAGTCAAGCCATGCATGCGCATAATTGACCGCTGCAAAAGCAGTTACGATGTCTCCCGTTTCTTTGAAGTGTTTTGCATCGGAATAGTAACAATTGGCCATTTCCATGAAACTGTCTGCCAATCTTCTGTTGAACGACTTTTCCGGAGCGGCTATGCGTATTTTTTCCAGAGCCCTGCGCGTTATGTCCAGATATTTCTCGATTTTTTCATCTGTCACCGTGTTGTTCTTTTCCATAATCTTTCATCACTTCGTATCCAATCGGGATATTTTGTAATTTCGCAGAATCATGCATTTCGTAATCATCTGATGTTCTGGTACAGAATCCTCCGAATCATACAAAATTATGATTTATGATTGGCATGACCTATATGAAGAATAAAAATGTGACAACATTATTTTGTATCATCCAGAAAGAATGATTTTGACTCTGACTGTTCAATAAAATGAGTATGTTGGCGTGCATATAATTTCGAAAAAGATTATGCGCAGTGGAAATGGTGGTCATTTTGACTGTCGGCTGAATCCACTAAATCTTTTTAAATACAGAACAACAATAATTACTGCTTCATGTACGAAGCTGGTGAATTCAAATTGAAAATACCGCAAACAGGAAAAATCGATTTCAAAGAGATCCGTGACGGAAATTACTACTATGTAGACAAATCGGAACTCATCTCAGATATTATTGATGACGGAAACGGAGTATATCTTTTCACCAGACCGAGACGCTTCGGAAAGACTCTCAACCTGTCTATGATTGACGCGTTCTTCAATATGAATTACAAAGGAAACACATGGTTCGACGGTCTGAAAGTTCAGGAACATGAAAATTGCATGAAACTGAAGAACAGGTTTCCGGTGATTTCCATTTCTATGAAAGAATTGGAAGTGGACGATTTTGATTCGTTTTTATCAGATGTTGCTACAAAGGTGTCAAATTTGTTCAGAACATTCAGATATCTGTCTG
>SAMEA104315432__coassemble_427_pt1 | contig 21274 bp, 7 predicted proteins | sample SAMEA104315432__metabat2_high_PE_023 | metagenome-assembled genome bin SAMEA104315432 (sample SAMEA104315432) | gut metagenome | biome: Monkey gut; feature: monkey-associated habitat; material: faeces | place: China | collected 2013 | reverse complement strand
TCCCGTTCCGAAATGTCATACACAGGCAGTCTGGATACCCCGGACGACTGCCTTGTTTACTGGATTCCCGTCGGACGCCGTTCCGAAAAGATATCGGACAACAGCAAACCGTGTTTTCTGGTTCCCGTATCAATGTCCGGATACAACGGCGAAACCGATGCGGACGAAGGACATATCAAAACATTTCTGAATAAATTCAAATCACCCGAAAACAAAATCGACAAACCCCGCGAAACCGTAAATTTTCCGAATACAAACGATAAGGATGTGAAAACGGAATGTTACGACAGCCTTCCTAAGCAATACGGATTGCTTTTCAAACGCATGGATGCGTTCAACGGAGACCTCGTCGGAATCAGCGAAAAAGGATTGCACGACACGGACCAACTGTCCGAAGAAGGCTGGAACGATCTGCTGGGATACGAACCGGAAAAATTCGACGCGAACGCGAAAAAACTGATTGCCGACCGGTCGTTCGGATCCGTAGCATCCAGATACAAAGTATCCGACATCATGTCGATGCAATGTCAGAAAAAGACTAAAGGAGAACTCGGAAGACTCGCAGCGTTCACCGTCGTATCGTCCATGCTGTTCGGCATACTCATGCTGGCCGATTCTCCCCTTGTAATCAACATTCTGTACATCGTATTCTCAGTATTGCTCTTTTTCGCATCCGTAGAGCATGACACAACGAAAAGCTTCGACAAATATCTGGACTACAGATGCCTCAGCGAATACTGCCGCGTGGAATTTTACAGAGCGGTGGCCGGAATCCGCGACCCGTTCTGTGTTTCGTCGTACGGATACATGCGCAACGAACTCCTGTGGGTGCATGCCATTATCAAATCATGGAGTGCCGAATTCGCTAGTATGGACAACTACGTATCCGACAAAGTGAACGGCTCAGATGTAGCATACAATTATTGGATGGAAAACCAACTGGCATACCATGAATCAAAGAAATGCGCGAATGAGGATAAAACATTCAGACTGAACAGAAATATCGCAGTTATCGAGATTCTGAAAAACGTTCTCTCCGTAATGCTGCTGTTGGTGTCCGTATTCGGACTCCTTTCGTTCTCGTACCAGTGGGACGGACTGACCGCATGGAACATAACACTGTTCAACAGATTCACTCTGAATACGGAGAACCTTATCAAAATCGGAATGATTCTGCTTGTGGCCGCAGGTTCCTGTGCGGCATATTCTTTAGCCCGCGTATTCGGGGGTTCTCCGAGGGAGATAGACGCAAAAAGGCGTATGTTCCAGAATGCAAAAAATCAATACTGGCTCTGCGATAATGCGGAAGAACGGCTGAGAATCATACACGAACTGGGAAACCAAGCCATTGACGAAGTCAATGACTGGGTATTCGAACACAAATCAAGAGATTTCGAAAAATCGGATTCGAAAAACGACGTGACGGAACTGCTGGGTTCGAAAAATTGAACCCGGCAGTTACGGACGGAATCTATGTCGAAATCGAAATCACTCGAACAGATCCAACGGAAAACAGATTAACTCTGAACCGTTGTTATACGAAACCGTCAGTTTGCAATGGTTTACGTCAATCTTGCCTCCGATACATTGAATTAGAAATGCTATGTCCGGATTCTTCAGATAAATATCATCGAATTCGGAAAGAAGTACGGGCAACTCCTCTTTCGGAGTGCCGTTTCTGATGAATATGCACAATCTGACAAAACACGAATCGGGCCCTCCCGCATATTGGCTGTTCTCCAATATCTTCAATGCCCTCTCATAATATTCAACGGATTTTCCGACATTCTTTTCCGAACTTCCCATACAAATCAGCGTATTGGCATTGTACGGATGCGACACACTGTTCTTGTCGTTCTTGTATTCCAATATCTTTTCGAGCTCCGCGGTATCGGAGCTGCCTTTCACCGCATCAATCAGTGCACGGTTGTTGTAAGCGGTCAGCGAATACGAATGAGGCCTCAGACCGACAGGCAATACCGAATCATTGAGTCTGATCGATTCCGACAGCACTCTGTATGCTTCATCGTATCTGCCGTTCATCAGCAAACTGTTTCCGTAATTCAACAGGCTCCACGCACATTCCACGCTTGTTTCGCCGAACGTCCTGCGGTAAATGTCCACGGCCTTCTTTGACAGTTTGATTGCCTCTTCGAAAGACTCGGTCTTTGCCAGATAACTCCAAAAATAACAATATTCCCAGGCAACTTCCGGAGATTCATCACCATACATTGACTTACGCGTTTCTATGGCATACCTGTAAAAAGGCAACGAACGTTCCGTATCCCCTATGCGGAGATAACAGCCGGCAAGATTGCCCGCACCCCATGACGAGATGTAACTGTCCATCTTTTCTTCTCTGAATACATTTACGATATACTCATACGCCTCTATCGCTTCTTTGACACGGCCTCCGGAAACACACGAAATTCCGTATTTCAGCACATATTCGCATACTCCGATTCTGTCGTCGGGATAATTCTCGCGGAACTCCCTGATGATTGCGCGATAAGTCTCGCGCGCACGCCCGAAACTGTCGTCCCCCAATTTGTATTCCGATTTGGCTCTGGCGTTGAGAACGGTAAGTTCATCATGTTTGTCAAGTTGTCCCAAATCCGCGTTTGCCAGAGTCTTGCATGCAAGAAAACAACCGCTGTCCACCAAAATGGGACACACAACCGGCAAATCCTCCGTTCCCATGTTTTTGCCGAAACCGTTCACGATTGATTCCGTATCGCCTTTCAAAAGATTAAACGATCTGACCAATAAATGATAGTCATAACCGCGCAGCGCATAACATACGTTTTTGCGGAGCAACAGCTCCGCCAACCGTCTGCGGTCCTGCAGCTTACCGTATTGAAATGCCAATTCGGCATATGCCGCATTATCCGTACAACCGGAGAAATACGAAACAAGACTGCCGCGGATTTCTTTCTCGAATGCACATCCTTTGCGAATTATGCACTCTGAGAGCAAATCATGATCTATCTTCAGACGTCCGTCTATGTTTGTTATAAACAGCTCGAAAGCCTGAAGAACGGTTACGCGGAAAAACGTCGAAATTCCCAATATATTTCCCAAATCCGACTCTCTGAGACCTTTGTACGAATATACCAACAAATACAATGCCCTGTCTGCCGATTCGGATTCGCGGTTGAAACGGGTAAATATTGCCCGAACGGTACCACATATCAAATCATATAACTGTTCCAGATTCGATGCGGCAGAAACTTTATTCACATAATCTCCGAACGAATCGTAATCGCCGTAAACACGCAGCAAATTCGATGCAACCCTCAGCATAAGCGGAGAATCCAATGCTCTGTTAGAAATGATAATCTCCGATTGTCCCTTCGAAAGGGATTTTCCGTACTTCCGCAGATACGTTTCGAGAATCTTTTTCTTTTCGGCAACATCCAACGGCGGAATTCTGAATTCCGGCACATTCGATTCTCCTACGACATTGACACCGGACGAAATTATACGGACTGTCGGATACATACCGACAATCTCTGACAATTCCGATTCCAATCTGTGTTTGGTCTGGATCTTTTCAATAGCATCAAGGAATATGTACAAATCCCTGTTACGGGGCCAATGTCCCAGTATTTCTTTGATTCTGCTTTCGCCGGACTCCGATGTAATCTTAACCGGCCCGACATGCGCTTCGACGAATTTCATCAAACGGGTTGCGATATTCTGCAAATCGGAACTGTGGGGCTCTATTCCGGAAAAATGGAAGAATACTTCCTTATTCCTCACAACCCCGAACTCTTTTATCAAAAATGCCATACGGGAAGTTTTTCCGGATCCTTTGCCTCCCTGAATGTAGACAAATCTATTTCTCTCGATAAAATCAACCAGTTCTCCGTCCGACTGCAACGGAATGTAGTTGTGCGAACGTTCGTTTAACACCGACAGCTGCACAGGATAACTGTCATCCCCGTACGGCAGATCCATCTTCGGCACTTCTCTGTCGATTTGTGAATATAATGTGGAATAGGCCAGTTTTTCAAACGAATCCAAATCGTCATAATATTTTGCACCGTGACAACCCAGCTCCGTTTTCAAATCGCCCAATTTTTTCTCGGCATCGTCCCCGGGTTTCATATAAAACGAATACTCCGTCTTTCCCAAAAGAGGGTTCATACCGGTGCGGATTTCCATTTCGGTAATACTCATACCCAGCACGTCGTTGCGACCGACATAGTTTTTCAGACATTCCGATGCATTTCCTATTTCCTTTGCATCGGGCTCGTAACCGTAACGGTTGCCTATTATTCCGAGAAAAAACGGTTTGCATCTCAGTACTTCACCGAGACAGATTTCGATGATTTTTCCGGATTCTGCCAGGTCGTCGGGCAATCCCCACCTCAGATCCACATCGATTATCTCAACCGAACGGTCCGCAAATGCCGACCTCAGTCTGGGAAATACCGATCTTACAAGGATTTCGCGTTCGTCTTGAAGATCTCTGAATGTAGACGATATAAAAATCCTGATTGAGTTGTTTTTCCTAGTACCGAAGTTTGGTATCATCGTAATTGGAATGCGCGGATGCAATATGATTTTGATGGTCGGCTGTCTCACGTGTCAAAACATACATTATGTTTGTTTTGTGACGTGTCGGAAGTCTTCCGACGGAATTTGAAAAACACCGAATACCGAATTTATATCTCCGGCACCGCATATATTGTTGTATAACAACATGACACCCAGAGAATTGGCGTCGCCCTATAGCGGGATGAATAATGTTAGGTCCCTTTTGTATGAAAGCTACGGACTATCCCAGTTTGAATACCCATATCGATGATAGGCCCCTTTCGGGGCCTGTTTTCTAATCAATGCTGCAGTCTTCTGAAGACCAATACGGCAGCGGACAATACTGTGATTGCCGCCACAACACCGATTATAACAAGTTTGTAATCGTTCGATTCGTTTTCTGCGGGACTTCCAAGCGAATCTTCCTGTGCTATGACATAGTACGAGAAGTGATCCGTTTCGAAGCTTATGGTACGCGTTTCCACATCATATGCGGTCACCCTCTTGTAGAAATGACCCTCATCGTCAACAAACCATACCACGATACGGTCTGCGGATTCGCCCTGTCTGAGTTCATACGATACGGTAACAACTGCCTTTCCTCCGAGTTCGTGCACCGGCGAATTGCCGACGGACGCTTTCAGCTGAATAACCGCGTTGTCCTTTACAACATCCTTCTGCGCCTTGGACAGACCGCTCTTATCCACGGACGATATACTCAGAGATATCGTGTCGTCGCCGTTTTCCTTTGCTTTGGATGTCAGAGAGGAAGCAACGGAAACATCCACGGTAATGGTTCCCACCGCGGCCTTGACGGAAAGACCCGCATTGTTGGATGCGACTGCATCCATCGATGATGCGGGGATTTCCGCAACCAAAGACTCGTCCGCGTCTCCGGATACGGAAACCGAAACTGTCCTGTCGATACGGACGTCTCCCGTGTGACCCATGTTCTCCTGCGTCTTCCTTATCTCATCTTCGATCTTTTCAAACTGCTTCAGAGCTGCATCGATATCTCTGTCGGATACTGATGCTTTTCCGGAATCCGATACCGTTCCGACGGTAGCTTTTACCTCGGCGGCATTGTCCGCCGATTCGGGATCCGTCTTCATATCGGCGGATGTTTTGATCCTTCCGTCATCCGATTCGAATGTCATCGAAGTGGATGTCCGGCTGTTTCCTTCATTGTCCGTCGCTATTATCTCGGATTTGGTAAATTTGCCTTTATCGTTTGTCTCTACGGTATCGACCTTTGTTGTGGTTCCTACAATCTCTCCCAAATTGTTCCTGACGGTCTCCGCAACGGATGATTCCACAGTCTTTGTACCGTCGTTGTAGAATTCTTTGTCAACATAAGATTCCGTAGTCGATGAAGAACCGTCTTTATCGAAAACAGTAGTTGTGGTCTTCTCGCTGTCGGATACGACAGTGGTTGTAGTTCCCTTGGTATCGTCCTTGGTCTGGATACCTTCGGCGAATACGGCATCGAAAATAACGTCTCCGTGTATTATGTATCCGTCGTCGAAGTCCTTCCATCCGACAAATGCGAATGTTTTTCCGTCTGCCGGAGCTTTCTCCGGAATTACGGTCGGAATCTTCAAAGATGTTCCGTAATCCTGTTCGTCGGTGAAAACAGTCTTTCCTTCCGCCACATATGTGGCAGTATAACGATTAACTGTCTTAGAATACTGGGCTTCGAAGACTGTGTCTCCCGTAACCGTCATATCATCTTTGAATCCGTTCCAACCGATGAATGCATACGTATACTGTACGTCTGCTTTCTTCGAAGGATTCTCCGGAAGCGTAATCTTCGATCCGTAATCGAGTATTGATTCGGATACTGTCTCTCCGTCGCTGACAAATCTCACAGTGTACTTGTTCAGAATACTGTCGAATTCCGCGGTGAATGTCACATCACCCGTGACAGTCATGCCGTCAACGTATCCTGACCATACTTTGAACACGTATGAATACTGAACATCGGATTTCTTGGCAGGAGCATCGGGCAAAGTAATAGCCGAGCCGTATTTCTGAGTCTTTTCCAAGATAGTGATTCCTTCGCTTACGAATTTCACAACGTACGACCTGAGCGTTTTGTCGAATTCCGCAGTGAATGTTGCATCACCTGTAACGGTCATACCGTTGGTATATCCTGACCATCCTTTGAACACGTATGAATACTGAACATCGGATTCCTTGACTGTCGCAACGGGAGCATTGATTCTGTCACCGTATTTAAGTACGGTGCTGCGGATCTCCTTTCCTTCGGAAACGAACTTTATCGTGTATTCGTTGAGTGTTTTATCGAATACGGCTTCAAAGGACATGTTTCCGGTTACGGTCATGCCTTCCGTGAATCCGTCCCATTTGACGAATGCGTATGTGTATTGGGCATCCGCTTCCTTGGTTGCTGTGGATGGAGCAGTGAAAGGCTTGCCGTAGGCAAGGCTTTCCTTATGAACAGTCTTTCCGTCTACTTTGAATTCCACATCGTAAATTCTGTCGTTTTCTTTGAATACAGCCTTGAACACCGTGTTTCCGGTGACCGTAGCAGAACCGTCGAATCCTTCCCATCCGACGAATTCGTAGGTGAAACGAACATCAGATTCCTTTGTCGGAATTTCGGTCGGAGCTACGATTTTCGTTCCGTAATCGAGTGTTGATTCGGCAATAATCTCGTCACCGTTGACGAATTTCACCGTGTACTTGTTCAGTACACTGTTGAATTCCGCAGTAAATGTCGCATCACCTGTGACGATCATTCCTTCGGCATATCCGGACCATCCTTTGAACTCGTACGAATACTGAACATCGGATTCCTTTGTCGGTACTTTGGCCGGAACAACAATCTTTGTTCCGTATCCCAAATCATAAGATGTTACTTCATCACCGTTGACAAAACTAATTTTGTAAACCATTCCGTCCGTACTGAATATTGCTTTGAAAACCACGTCACCAACAACAGTCATTCCTTCGGTGTATCCTTCCCATCCGACGAATGTGTAGCTGTATTCCGCATCGGATTCCTTTCTCGGAATTTCAGTCGGAGTTACAATTTTTGTTCCGTAATCAAGCTTTTCCTCATATACTGCCGTATCGCCGTTGACGAATTTCACCGTGTACTTGTTCAGTACGCTGTCAAATTTCGCAGTGAATGTTACGTTACCGACAACAGTCATTCCTTCGGCATATCCTTCCCAACCTGTGAAGACATAGGTGTACTGAGCATCGGCAACCTTGACTGGAACAGGCATATCGATCACAGTTCCATATTCAAGTACCGTATCGGTAACCTTTCCGTCGACAACAAACGACACCGTGTACGTCATCAGAATCTGTCTGAATTCCGCACGGAACACGTGTGCACCGGCAACAGTCATTCCTTCGGTGTATCCTTCCCATCCGACGAATTCATACCTGTACTGTTCGTTTCCGGCCTTCTTCGGATCCTCCGGCAGAACAATCAGATCGCCCACATACATGGTATCTGAATAATACTCTGCGCCTTCAGAAACGAAAGTAATCTTCAGCGGAACCTTGGTAAACTCCGCCTTAATAGTCACATCGTCCCTGATGATGAACGGCAGACTGACGGGTTTTCCGTCTATGGTCCATCCTATAAACTCGTAACCTTCCAAAGCCGTAACTTCCGGAAGAGTCGCTACAATATCCTTGTCGTAACGGGACGTCTGTTCTCTGTCACAGTATCCCATGGACAAATCGACATCGTATGTTATGGTATGTTGGGAAACTCCCTCACGGACAAATCCTGCATAGAGAGTCGTAGGCTCATATGCCGTAAAACTGTCCGTAATCGTGAATCCGCTGATCCATCCGACAAATCTGTAACCGTCCTTGGCGGTAACTTCTGGAAGACTGACTGTTTCTCCGTAGTATGCGGCATAGGTCTGTCCGATTGTTCCCTTATCTTCATCGATAATGTAGGTTATATCGATTTCACGGGGTGTGTATGTAATCTGTATTGTGGTCGGAGATGTTACATAATGTACTCCGTCGGATATCGGTACATCGCCGACTTTGATAGTTTGAGTGTACCCATCATTGTAGTAACCGAGATAATAGACCCAATATCTGCCGTCTAAATCGTAAATATTCAATCTGTTTTCGTATTTTTCATAACAGTACGTCTGATCAAAGCTACGGCTTGAAGAATACGTCGGATACACATATTGAATTGTCAATGTGGAAGTTTGTTTTTTCAGTCCGTAAACCGTTGTGTCTTCATAAATATAGTAAGGCACCGAAGATTTACCATCCTCGTCCAACCACCATGTATACTGCCTGTTCAGATAATCCCGAACATAAAGGCCGTCGACACCGCACGTAAACGTACGTTTTTCAACAACTCCGTCACAATTGATTGTTAGGACTATTTTGTATTCCTTTGTGTACAGAGGCGTGTCATTCTCCGGCATAGGCCCATAATATCTCTTGGTACATTCTTCATCGGTAAACCATGTTCTGTAAGAAAATTCATCGGAATCCATAGGAGTCAATACGCCGTTAACATACAGTGATTGTTTCATCCATGATGCGTACAAGTCCAAATCTTCGGATATTCTGCTGCCTTCGACAAATTCCTGTGTACGTCCTTCATCCAGATACCAACCGGTAAACAGATAACCGGCCCTCAGAGGAGTTTGGTTATACAGAGACGTATCGCAATTGACCGTACGATCCGAAACAGACGTAACATCGGTTCCCGTATGGTATGTAACATTGTATCCTATTAATTTTTGAGTAACAGAGAACGAACCGGACGATGTCATTTCGATGCTGGAGGATCCGTCGTCGAATACATGTCCGGGCGCCGCCGTGAAACGCACGGTGATTTTGTCTCCGTCCATAGCCAGAATATTCATGTACGGGTAACAGTAACTGTACACCGAATGCTCCCCGTTTGTATAGACTCTGTGCGTAGTGTTAATGTGGTAATTTAAATTGATAATCGCTGACGATTTACAATTGTCGATTATAGTGCCGTACGGTATCGAAATCGCATCCAGTTTCAAGGATTCCACATTTACCGCATCCGTACCTACATCGACATCAACGAACGCATGACCTGCATTGAAACCGTCCGTTTTACCGACATAAATCAGATTGTGACGGAGGTACTGAACAGTAAGTCCGTTGACGGTACGCTCGTATGTTCCGTCGGATGCGCTTTCCTTGACGTTAAAGGAATCCAATTCTTTCATTATATGCAGGTAATCTGCCTGCGGATTTCCGAGAATAGACACATTAGCTATAGGCGACTCCTCGGAAATGGTTCCCGTGATACCGGTTACACCCATGTTCACGACAACCGACGTAATTCCAAGTTTTTCCTTCAGCACATCGAAATCCAAATACGCCGTAGATGCAGTAGTTCTGTATTCGTTGCTCTTATCGTCGATTCTCCAAACGTATATCGACTTACCGTCATAGATAAGTGTACGGAACGAACCTTCTGCTTCTGTCGCATATCTGCTGTTTTCCGGATTGATGCTTACATACACATCCTCCGAAAGATAATTCATCGGGGATCCCGACGTCATCTCTTTGGGAATCTCATAATTTGATCCGCTTCCATACAATATAACAAAACACCCGTTGCGAAGCAGAGTGTTGTAATTGCCGTATGCATGCACGGAGAAAACATCGTTTCCGCGCTCCACTTTTACGTCAGAGACTTTGCCCAATATATCTGTGTATTTGAAATGGACGGCAAAAGCAGGAATTGTGTATACTCCCGCTTCATTATTTCCGCATACATACACGATAGTTCCGGATGGTACTAACGTATAGTCTGTGTCCTGCAAAGATTCTGTTGTAATAAGCGTGCTGAATCCGTCAATCGATACTGCTTTGAGATAAGAATTACCGGGTTCGACAGAGATGCTCGTCAGTTTCAGAGAATTCAATTTGCCTATAAATTCCGAAATAGCTCCGCGATACTCTAAATTCAACTCAGCCGGAATTACGTAACTCAAATCTCCGGAGCCTATTACGGCCAACAGTTTTCCGTCCTCATCCAGAATCGTCTGATATTGGTTCTCGTCCGGATTGCCTTTGCATATGACCCTGTCGCTGTTGTTGTAAACACGCACTATGGAATCCCATACGTCGCTGCTGCAATCGATTGAAACTCCCGCAGGAATTGTCATTATTCCGTCTTTGAACATCCACCCGCTGCTTGTAATCGAGGCATGACCTACCGGGACGGTTGTTTCTCCGTATTGTACGGATGAGGGAATGCCACCTTCGGAATACGAATATACGCGGGCTTTGACCGTTCCGTCTTCCTTATAGAGTTTGTATGTCGCAACATCATTGCTATAAAGTGTGGGTATTCCCGGCATCTTCTTTTCAACGTTGAGACTTCCGATAATAAAAGCATCAACGGAAATGTTTTCCGCGAGAGGTATGAATAATCCGAGTTTTTCATCGGAACTTACCTGTATGGACTTGTATGCGATGTTACCTATAGATTCTACATCGCTGAAGTCAATTATACTTAAGTCACATACGTTGTATGATTTTCTTATCTCTCCGATCGTACCATTTATCTTAAGACTCTTCAGCTTCTCACAGTTTTTAATCGCATCTCCGCTCAGGCTTCCTACACCGTCATTGAATGTGACGGATTCTAACGCAAGACAGTCGTGGAATGCATAACTTTCGATATAACCCACATAAGATTCGAATACTATGGAAGTAAGGTTGGAAGCAACGGTCGCACTGTCCGAATTATACACAATCGTTCCGACGCGTCCTTTGAATACCACGGACTTTACATTCTCGTTGATAATATCGTTAATACTTAAACTGCCGATGTCGGTTTCTATAACAACCGATTCGTCATCATATCTTGCATTGAGAGCCGGAATTTCACATTCGATTCCGTTATCGCGCAATACCTTGACATCTTCCAATGTAATGTTGCAGTTCTCGTTGAATTTGACGTATTTAAGATTCGGCAATTCGGGAAGAGAACTTATGCTGTTTTCATACAGATTGTATATTTTCTCCAGGGATTCTGTATTTTCAACACCGCTTATTCCCTGGCGATACTTGAATTCTATAGAGTGAACACCTTTCAGAGATTTGACCTCGGACTCTGAATATAACTCACCTACTTTGAAATCCGTCTGTATTTTAACTGCGCCGGGACTTATCTTGTACTTTACGCCGCCGAGAAGCAAATAGTCGGACATTTCGAAATAATCTATATCTTTGGTGAAACCCAGGAGGTTGAAGTTTGTATCAAAAATCGCACCCTCGTCGGAAACTGCCACAAATTTGGCATCAAACCTGGAATCTGAATTTTTCTGGAAAGTTATTCCGTTACAGACTAACTCTCCTGGAAGCGTGATGGCAAAGTCCAAATGGGGAATGTTGGAACATACATATCTGTCAACAAGGCCCAAATTGAATACCGTTAACCCTCTGCCATAGTTTGAAACGTCCAAAACTCCGAATCCCGGGCCATACTTCAAATCAATTATTAAAATCGGTACGGAATCAGTCAGACAATATTGATCGAATCTTTCTGATGAACCTATCAGACTGATATATGAATCCTTAAGCTCCAGAATTAAACCGTTCTTAACCGCTACCAAACCGTCCGCAGAATATTCTGGATTGCTAACAAACGTTATTCCGTTAACTTCTACCGCAGCATTGTGCACGTCATACACGCTGTAGCTGTCAGGAAGGATAACTTTGTCGACTCCGCTGATATTGTCTATAGTACAATAATCAGCTTCGGAAAGATCCAATGTACCGACAGAACACTGTCCTCTGATTGAGATCGTTATATTCGAATAACCGGATTCTTCACGTGAATACACATATGTGTCCAAAGGTTTGATGAAACCGACAATGGTTGACGAATTTCTTTCAAAAACAGCCCCTTGAGAATCTACAGGCAATAATCTGTATGAATTGAATTTGTAACCGTCTGTATAATATTTATCGCCGTCACGATAAATCTCTACTCCGTTAACATAATCAATATAAGATGTATCATAATCTGTAATGTCCAAGCACCCGACGGTGGTAGAAAACATGTTGCTAACAGATCTCAGAGAATACTTTTTGCCATCTATCACATATGACTCAGACAATTTATACTCGTCAAATGAATGAACATATCCCAAAATACTGATTTCTTTGCGATTTTCGTATAATTCAAAAACAAAATCATCCGTCTGATTTGCAAAGACGTATTTTTCCGGATTCAATGGCGTTCCATAATATCCATTCGTAAATTTGGAAATATAAATTTTACTGGGTTCGGTGATATCTTCCAGATAATTCAAATATATCTCACAATCGAAATGAAGTTCATTGACATCATCAAATGTGAAATTCGACGATACGCGCACTTTGTATGTTTTTCCATCGACCTCTATAGTATCGGGAATTGTCAGAATTCCGTTTTCGGGCACCGTATATCCTGACAAATATGCCGTGTCTGACTCCAAAACAAAAAATAAGTTGTCCTGAACATAATCAGCATAATCGTTTATCTCGTTGACACGGATATACCCGGGTACATAAACATCTGCATTTTCGTCATCACAGACAAATGAATCAACGGCATAATATTTGCCGAAACCGGTGATTGTAATGTCATAGCTTGATTCGGTATTCACCCATTTAATTTCCTCAGGCATAACAACTTTATTTATGATGCTGCGCACCGTACCCATATTCTCGGGATAAATCTCTCTGTCTCCCCACTTGAGATAATACAAAGTGTGTTCCGGATCATTCTTCATCTTTGCAAGGGAGTCGTATAAAGAATCCGCAAAACTTATAGATCCGTCATAAACACCTTCAGAAACGAACAATCCCATACTCTCAAGTATCAATTCCATACTGAAATATCCCGGAGAAGATCCCAAGATGGAGAGTTCCTTGCATATGGAATCATACATGTCCTTTGATATCTGGAAACCGAGCATCTCAAAAACAGGATTTATATCCTCATAAGTAGGAATCTTATGTTCCTGAATCAATGCCAGTATAGCGGCACATTGCACATCTCCGATTGGCAATCCAAGAGTCTCGCATATCTCGCCCATCAGTTCCGCAGTTACACCGTTCCTGATTTCTCCGAACAGTTGAACCAATTTGTTGAAATCTTCTTCCGATATCGGATATCCTGCTTCTTCAAGAACAGGTGCTACATCGTTGTAGCCTATAGTCTTGTAATCCTTAAGAACCAGAACAAGCAGATTGTATTGTGATTCTGAGACAGAGATACCGAGCATATCGAAAACAGGTTTAACGTTCTCATACGAGGGATCGCGCACTATGGCATTGTACATACCTGCAAAATTATCGTAAAGCTCCTGATCTACCGGAGCACCTATTGCTGTCAGAAGAGGCTCCGCCACATCATATGACGGTAAAATTCCCTCATGTACCAGCAAACAAATCTGTCTGTACTGCTCTTCGGTGTAAATCATATTCTCTTCGCCGATGGCAGCTTTGAGAGCATCATATGACGGAACTTCACGGGTATCGATAATGCTCTTTATAAGATCGTATTGTACCTGAGTTAACTCAAGTCCGCTGGGTGCCAATACTTTATTGACGCTCTCCAGAGAATAATCTCCGTCCAAACAACACAAAACGGAGTCCAGATATGTATATGTGGCTTCATCTAGATCTATGCCGAATTTAATCAAAACCGGCTGGAATTCACTGTATGCCGGAAGACGATGGGAATACAGAATAGAGCGTATCATCTCATACTCTTCGACGGTCATATCCACTCCCATCTTCTGGAGAAGCGGATAAAGCGTATCGTAGGCGATACCGCTGTTCATGAGAGTTTTAATGAGGCCGTATACTTCTTCTATCTCTTTAAGATTGAGATCATATTGGGCAAATATTATTGCAATTAAACCTGCTGGTACTTCAGTATTTATGGATCTTGAAATCTGGTTTCCATAAATCCCGTCATTATAATTCTCATAACATGTTAAAGTACTTCTGGATTCTATAACCATTGATCCCTGATAATCAATATCCGTCAGATATTGCATTATTTCGGTGAAAGTATCCGGCCCTGTAATGTTCAAATCGGATACAATCTGGATGCTAGTATCATCATTGACATCTTGCACGAAATCAGTGTATATAATTTCACTACCGCTTTTGTCATCATAGTTCCTGTAATAATCGGAATTGAGAGAAATATCTACGAACAATTCGGTTGATTCGACAAGATCGTTCCTGATGTTTGAAATCAGATTGAAATTGACTGTGAAGGCGTACTTGTCATAATTCAATGCCCCGACGCCTTCCGGGAAGCCTTTATACTCATAATAAGGGTCATCCCTCTGGTAGCAATCAACAAGATATCCGGACACTATTCCTTTTGCATTTAATGTCCCGATACCGTCGGAACTTATCCTGTAGCACGTATCAAAAGTCAAATCGACTGAGCATAATTCTTCATCAATCGTAACGGATAATTTCGAAAAATCCAACAATTTCTCATTATCCGAGATTCTATTGAGTAAATTACCCAAGTCATTACTGACATATTCAAAATCTTTGATATTCATCGTTTTTGTCGCGGCTCTCAGGATGTCGTATCCTTCCTGCCCGACCGCGTTGAAATGGATACCAAATCCGTCATTATCCTTTACATCCGAAAGGAAACCGGACGGGTTCGGATTCTGTTCCGATTCTTTCTGTGTTTCGAATGTTGTGGCAGCGATTAATGTCGCCGAACAAACCATCACCAAAACAACTGCAAGAACCGCGATTTTGCGCGTATTCATAGTATGTCATGGTCTTTTGTATTAATACTTTTAACTTTGTAAATACAATATTATAAAACACGTATCATTAATATGTTCCAGATATTAGAAAATAATATGTGTTAAAATGTAAAATGAATACATAGTACATATAGACTAATGAGTCTTATGATATTATATCAGGCGTAGCATCAATTATCAATACCGTGCAAAAACTCTGCAACAGCATCGGTTATAGATATCAACGGCAACAACATCAGTACAAAATACACTTTATCCAAATATATTGTGAGATCTATGCCCCGAGCCGTCAAATCTCCCACCGGAAAACTATCATCCGGAGAATAATCGAACGTATGCACAATCAAAAATATAAATAAAATCAAAAGAAAATTCATAGCAATGCGAACAATAAGACGGTCTCTGGTCCCGGGTTGACAACAACCCATAAAAAATGCCAATACAGATATCGGAATTAATCCTGCCATCATGACCAGAACATCCAAAGAAATAGACACAATGTCTATCGGGATGTCCATGATTATTGTAAATGAAATGTAAACGATTAGCAGGATAATTGCAACAGCCAAGAATATCGTGGAAATATATCTTACCATCTGACGGAATCCTTCAATTACCTGGGATTTCAGATTACCCACCTCAGATAAAGTAAAGCTGATATGAGCTCGAACATAGCATCTTTCGTTTCTTCCGATGTATCGTCCATACCTGTAACAGTGGAATTGCCGGCTTTCAGTTTCTCCAAAGCATCCGACAGTTCCGATTCACTTTCTAAAATAATGCTGAATGATTCTTCGCTGTTATGTAAACCCACAGACATCTCGGTATCGGCCGTAGAGATAATGATTTGTCTGTCCGACGGAACAAGATCTTTCCGAAGGTTCGAAACTTTCAAAACATATCTGTTGTCTGTGTTTTCCGTAACACCATAACTGACTGTCTTTCCATCGTCCGAAAGCGGATATGTGATGTCAAACCCCGCATCCATATCAAACAATCCGTAAACGTATGTTCCGGAAGTGTCTACATGCAATTTTATCTCAGATCCTTCTTCTTTGATGGAATCTATAAGAGCGGCTGCAACAGAAAATGCCGATACACGGATTTCAACCGGAATCGAAACGGTTTCTTTTGATGGAAGATTGATGCAATCATAATTCCATAATGTCATAGTTCTATCGTATTTCGTATCATACAAGGAAACACATACTTTCAAATTGTCTATATTTGTGTTGAATCCATTACGTATCTCTATCTCATCTTCTATAGTCAGATACATGCCGTCAATATAGACGGAACGATTGTTTCCTTCCTTTAATTCGATTGTATTTTCATTGGTCAATCCGAATATTACAATTCCGGACAAAATCAGGACTGCGCATAAGGAGACAATAGTCAGAATCTTGTGGAATCTGCTAGTCCTGTATTCGACCATATATCCGAATCCGCACCATGCTTAAAAATACTCTTCATAACATAGAATACTGTAAACTCGTAGGACTTATAACACACAGGAAAAAGACGGCAATTTCAACAAAAATCGCCCGCAACAATAATGCAAATGCTGTCTGGAACCAAACCGCCCCATTCCACACCCATGCCTTAAATTATTCCATATACGAAATTATCATCGGTATTTGAATAATACATTTGTTCCAAATTTTGGAACAAATAATTTTGATTCAAATTTTGGAACAAATAATTTAATCTAATATTCGGTGACAAATCTGAAGAAAATCATATCGAAAATACAAATCTCATTTCTCATCAAATGCCCCGTTTCTCAACATCTTTTCCAAATTATGTCCCTGACGGAGTTCACGGGCAGTGAGTTCCGGCAATGTTCTAATACATCCGCTATCCAAAACCATATAACAATCCGGTCTGAGAAGATCGTTGCTAATCAGAGCGGTATTATGCGATGTCAATACAGATTGAAACTCAGTCTGTTCCGACACACTGCGCAAAATGTTCAGAGACAGCTCAAAATGATAAAATGCATCGAATTCGTCCATAAACAGAAACGTCACGTTACCGAAATGCTTCATCCAATAATAGAATAGCTGTAACGATTTTGTTCCGCTGGATGCAACAGATGCAAATAACAGACTTTTGTTTCCTGTTTTTTGAACCAGAATGTCTCCCAATACTGTTTTGGCAGCTTCCAGTTTCATGTCTATGGCACCGGTTTTTTTCAGGAAATCTTCGAAATCGTCAACAAGATTATTCTTAATGATGTAATTATCCATAGTTTCGACATTTTTCGAATAACCGATAAAACGGTTCCCGTCCTGTGTCGATCTGAAATACAGCATTCCTTTTACGAATCCCATAACGAGCGAAACGGGAGAGTTGTCATCCTGTATCGTGTTGTTTTCTATATAACGCAACATAGACAGACGTCCGTCTGCCAGATTGCTTACCCTGAGCCTGTCCGCCCCAATAGTTTTGAGTCCCGCATAATCCGAGTTAAGATTGCCGTCTCTCATAAAGACGCGCTCTCCGTCGGATACAAGTTCTTCATAAACTATGGTCGCAGGATCTGTTTTGCGATATCTGTAAATTATCCTTTTTCCGCTTAGACGGAAAATATATTCGAATTCTGCATATCTTTTGTCAGAAAACCCGTTAAGAAAACTTGCATTGTCGATTTGTTCCTGATCTGTGGCAAGATCGGTCAGAGTGTAGACGATGTCAAACAAAGCCCTTCCGAGATTGGTTTTTCCGGTACCGTTCTTTCCTATGAGCAATACTTTGTTCAGCATCCCGTTTGATATAAGATAATTGTTAAATTCATAGTTCTTGGTCTTAGTGAAATCGATTTTAACCCTGTCTCTAAAATTCTTATAATTCTCGACGGAAAACGATTCAATCAAATTCTCACCGTAATTTTTTTACGGATATATAAACAAACATAAGTAACAATCGGAGCCTTCCCTTACTGACCGGCTTTCCAAATCGTCTGTATGCAATCTACATCACAGCAATAGACTGTTTTGTGGCAATCCGTGGCAAATAAAACAAAATCGAAAATCAACTCGGAAGAAAAGATTCGACTTGGGCTCATACAAAAAAAAAATTCTATGAAAAATCGGAATTCAATTCCGAAAATTCTTAAACATACTTCCCTATTACTTTGCATGATTCCCCGTACGATACTCACGGTCATCGAAGAACGTCTGAAATTCAGACCGGTTGTTCTCATCACGGGGGCACGCCAATGCGGAAAAACTACCATCTGCAAAATAATATCTGAAAAATACGGAATGAACTATGTAACATTGGCCGACAGAACCGAACGCATAAATGCAAAACTGGATCCCGAACTGTTCTTAAAAACGCATCCCGCACCGTTGATAATCGACGAAGTCCAGTATGTTCCGGAACTGTTCCAGACTCTGGAAGAGATTGTGGACCGTGCTCTGTTCGAGGGAAAAAAATGCGAAGGAATGTATGTCCTGGCCGGAAGCCAGGTCTTCAGACTGATGGAAGGCGTAACACAATCCATGGCCGGCAGAATAGGCATAATTGACATGGTTGCCCTGAGTCAAAGCGAAATAGCCGGGCGCGACGAAATCCCTTTCGCGGTCGACCCCGAAAACAATGTGCGCAGATCCGGCGAATTGAATTTTACCGTGGATTCCTTCTACGAAAGACTTGTCCGCGGTTCATACCCCGAATTATACAAAAAACCCGACATGCCCGCATCCGCATTCTACTCCGACTACGTTTCCACGTACATAGAGAAAGACGTGTCGCAGATCATTAATATCAAAGATATGCTGAAATTCGAAGAATTCATGGAACTGACGGCATCCCTTACCGGACAGGAACTGGTATACGAGAACATATCGAATGCTGTCGGAATCGACGGAAAAACGGCCAAATCCTGGATCGGAGTATTGGAAAGAAGCGGCATAATTCATCTGCTCAGGCCGTATACCGACAGATCTCCCGTCAAAAGAATGACAAAACGTCCGAAAATATATTTCTGGGACACGGGTTTGGCATGCTATCTGGCCAAAGTGGCCGATGCTCCCTCTCTGAGGGCCGGATATCTAAGGGGTCCGATGGTTGAAACATACATAATCAACGAAATAATGAAAAGCCACCGCAACAACGGCAAAAATACAGGTTTCCATTATTTCAGAGACCAAAGCAACGAAATCGACCTGGTAATGGCGGCCGACGGCATACTGACCTTGGCAGAATGCAAATCCGGCATGACATATGATGCAAATGACGTAAAGGCATTCGACAGACTGAGCTGTTCGTTACTGAAAATCGGGCCGTCGTGTCTGATATGCCTTACGGAGAAAATGTATCCACTGAAAAAGGATGTTTATGCACTTCCCGTTACGTCGATATGAAAAACAGTAGCGGACGGATACATACTTTCGTTTGCATCAAAGAAGGTGAAAGCAGACAACCTTACGTATAGTATGAAAATGTTTGAATCTAAACCATTCTTTCTTAATTCCCGAATTGTGCCAGATGCATATCATTAAAAACATTAGTAAAAATCGGAATTCAATTCCGAAAATTCTTAAACACAATTTTTCATAACTTCAGACGACACCTCGTGCGATAAATTCGGTCATGAATAGCCTAAAATTCGGATTCTCAACCCTCATACAGAGACATGCCGATACAAAAAACACACAATTGTACCCGAAAAAATGGCATTATAACAATCCCGCCACAAATCAGCAATCTATCGTTTCAACGACAGACTTCGGAATCTTTCCCCAGAATGCCAAACCGATCAGGATAACTTTTCCGTGCATGTTTGCATAGTATTTTCTGTCGTGGATCTGTTTTACTGCATTCTCCGCACAGGTTTCCAAGTCTTCCTCCTTATCGGCTTTCTTCAGTTCGATAATGATCGGAACGGTTCCCTCTTTCTTAGGAATTAAAATTGTGTCTACTCTTCCGTTTCCGTATTCTGTTTCCGTTCTGACTTCGTAGGACGGAATCATTTCGTACAGAATAGTCATCAGAACTGCTTCGTAGTGCAGTTCTGTTGTCAGATTGTAATAACTTCCCACAGACAGAATCTTTCTGAGTTCTTTTGTCATTGTATCTGCATCGCCGTCCAACACCGCGCGGTTAAACACCCCGAATGCTTTATTGTTGATAGGGCGCAATTCCGAAGCCATATCGCCGATAATGCTCATGATTTCTTTATTCGGAATCGATATAGAATACCTGTTATCTCCGACGGGTACCGCTTTGAGATATCCAGACATGACCATAAGGCTGTACAATGCAATATCAGTATTGTCGAGTTTGGCATATGTCAGCGATTTCTTCAATTCTACTTCCGTTGAATTGCCGTCCATCAATGAAAGAATTTCCGAGAAATTGTCTGTATCGGTTCTTTCGAGAAGCCACTTTATTGGTTTATCAGAACCGGAATTTACCCAATATAATTCGGCAGAGAACTTATGAGATACGTAATTCATTATGCTGAACGGATTGTATACCTCGGCGTTGCCGAATCTGTATCCGTCGTACCATTCTTTTGCTTCCGCAAACTTCTCGGGATGTCCGTAATATGCAAAAAGTTCCTTGATTTCGGCTTCAGTGAAGCCGAATCTTTCGTCGCTTCCAATCGAAAACACGTTGTTTATTGTCAAATTGTTCAATCCCGAGAAAATACTCTCTTTGGCAATCTGCATCACGCCAGTAACATATGCCATTTGGACATTATCATTATTTTTGAGAATCGGTGACAAGAACGAACCAAGATAATCCATGATTTTACGGTGGGATTCTTCTCCGAAGGAATCCGACACGGCACGGTCGTATTCGTCAATCAAAATAATTGGACTTACGCCGTGGTATCTTTTCAAAAATTCACATAAACTGGGTATGCAATCTACGATGAAATCCTCGTCAATCTTTCCGGATTTTGCATTTTC
>SAMEA104315432__coassemble_426_pt1 | contig 21306 bp, 22 predicted proteins | sample SAMEA104315432__metabat2_high_PE_023 | metagenome-assembled genome bin SAMEA104315432 (sample SAMEA104315432) | gut metagenome | biome: Monkey gut; feature: monkey-associated habitat; material: faeces | place: China | collected 2013 | reverse complement strand
TAATCATCGACAGGTTGAGAGTCTTTCCGAAACGTCTCGGTCTGGTGAACAGATACACCTTATTTCTGTCGTCAACAATATCGGAGATGAGTTCCGATTTGTCGACATAATAGTAATCTCCATCACGGATTTCCCAGAAATATTCTATCCCTGTCTGCGGCGCCAACAATTTGAATTCACCCGCTTCTTTATTCATGAAGCAATAGTTATTGTTGTTGTGTATTTAAAAAGATTCAGTGGATGCAGTCGACAATTAGACATTATAGTTTATAAACTATATTTTTACCCTTGCAAGTGGGGGCGCCGTTTTATTGAACATTATTTAGAAATGCTGAGCAGTTCATTTTGATTATCAACGACATATTTTGATAATTAACGTCGTTAATGTATGTCTTTACAATTTTTGTAAGGGTTGTATTTATCTATTATGACTCATTATGGGCTCTTACGGACTCGTGGTCTAGGGGTTATGACGTCGCCCTTACAAGGCGAAGATCGCCGGTTCAATTCCGGCCGGGTCCACCATGTTTTTTTTCGATTTTAGAAGCATCAGAGAGCAGTATGTTCAACATAATTGTGTTTTGCCGCACACGGCGATTATTGTTTTAACATATGGAATATCTATCCAACTACTTTATAAACTAGAAGAAAGTTATACCTTATGGTGCTTGGATTGATCCGGAAGACTTGTCCAAGCCCTTTTCTTTACAATATTGCCGAAATGGGATTTCCTAAAACGATTGTAAATATGAAGCCGATTGTGATTGGAAGCATAAATGGAATCATAGGTGTTACCAATACTCTGTTGTATCCCGCGTTTTCGAGGCGATTGTATATTTTATCAGATTCATCATAAGATTCGGTTCTGAATATCTTGTTTCCGTCCGCATCTATGACGGGCCATACGAATGATTTGCGAGCATCCTCGATCGGCATCCAGTATGCTGAAAACATCGATCTATGCCAATCGCCGTTTTTGATGTTTAGTATTATAGTATAAATTGAATACAGCATAGATACAATCAATGCAATGAATAATGTTATTATTATAGGGTTAAACAGAAATGAAATTGGGGGTGCAGTATCCCATAGCAACGGCAATCCGTATGATGTAATATATGTGGGGAATGCAATTGCGATGCACATAAGTGCTTTTACATCGGCTCCTCCGCGTATGAGTCCCAGACAGTACATCGATAACAAGGACAGGAACATTACTACGGTTACAACATTGCGACAGGCAATCAAATTAGAAGTGTCATTTAACCATGGAAGCAATGCTACAATACCTGCAACAACCAGTACTGCAGCACCGTAAATTCCGTTCGTTTTATTCCAAAACATATACAGAATCAACAGTATGTCGATTATTACGCCTGCAATCATGTATGTCGGGCTGTTGCAGGCATATATAGCCTGAACCGCAGTGCCGATGATTCCGAGAATAATCCAGTGGCGGTCGTCGATTTCGCGCGTACGGATATCCGATACCGTGGCGGAGATAAGAATTACAATTGTTGCAATCAAACCGACCAGGTATACGACATCCTGCATGTTATTCCAAATACTCAATGATTGATTTATATAACTCGGGTATGTCCCGCTTTCATGGATAGAAAATCAGCATCCGTACTTTTTGCGGTCCTTTTGGTGGCATGCCTGCCGTTGCTTGCCGTCGAATCGGATGCAGACAAGTCGAAAATAGATTTTCCCGATGAAAGCGTTTTGTCTATTGACATCGTTAAAAACAAGATAGAGAACGATCGTGTTCCGGTCTCATTGAATGCTGGTAAAACAACCTCTCTCTACATGTCGATATATAATGTACCGTCTAATACTGTAACATACGATTTATGGTTCAGCGGTTCATCGGAAGCATATATTTCCTCGTCGGTTGATTCGGAAGATAAGGTTGTAAGGCTCAAACCAGGGGATCAAACATACATCACAGTGGTTTTGAGCGCAGACCGCGAGGCCAACGAGCAGGTTTATGAAACATACATAAAATTGGAAGGGTACATTTACGGAACGGGCGAACAGTTTGGTAAAAACCTGTATTTTGATGTGGATGTTCACTCTGCTTTCTATTCAGAAGGAATGTATAACAAAATTTTCGGAGTATACAACAATCCGTTCCCGGAACCTTTGAACGTTCCCGAATTTGCGGCATTGGTCACTTTGTTCTTCTGGATTCTGGCATCAGTTGTTCTGGGTTTCGTTATTCTGCCGGCTGTTAACCGTTTGGTAGAGACACGTTACCCCAATGCCAAATTAGACGAATCTCAGATTTCCACAATCCGTATGATTTTTGCCGTTATGATTTTCACAGGATTCGGTCAGTGTCTGCAGATTGTAGGTGCGCAGTCGTCTATCATACACTTGTACAACACCTGGTCAAATGTAATCTATGTGTGTATCGGTGCGGTAATAGCATGGAATATATGGAAAGCCGTAACCAATGTTCTTGCTAAGATTCTTGACGATACTGTGGATATCGAAGGTGCCGATTCATCATTGATTCCTCTTTTCAGAATGATTGGAGAAATTTTGATATCGGTTATGTCTCTGGCAATCATACTTTCGAGTTTCGGTGTAGATCTCGGAGGAATTCTGATTTCCGCAGGAGTGGTTTCCTTAGGTATCACTCTCGGAGCGCAGAACATTCTCGGACAGTTCTTCAGCGGTATTGTGCTTCTCAGTACCAGACCATTTAAGAAGGGTGACTTCGTAAAGATTAACGGTAATGTTTACACGGTTATGCGTGTCAAACTCATGTTTACCGAGTTCAAGAACTGGGATGGAGATCAGATTATCACGATGCCGAACAACACGGTTACTGCTGCGACTGTTGTGAATCTCACACGCGATTCCAAAGATACGCGTATATTCATTTACATGTCCGTTGCCTACGAAGCAAATCTCACTCTTGCTAAGGAACTGATGGTAAAAGCAGCGATGATGCATCCGCATGTAATCAAGGACGGAAGCAGAACTATGCCCGGAACAAGGCTTACCAATTTCCTTGATTCGGGAATTGAGTATCGTCTGTCCTGTTTCGTCGACGATTTCGACAACAGCTCCCATTATGCCGGACAGATAAGAGAGATAATGTACAAACTGTTCGTCGACAATAATGTTGAAATCCCCTACAACAAGATGGAAATCTATGTTCACGGGGAATGTGACGGAAAGCGTCGTCCGGATGATAAGACGGACGATCCGTCCGAATAAAACCTATTAAAATAGCCCGGCATACGCCGGGTATCTTCTCATACAATTGTTCTTGAGTTCGTTTTCCGATTTTTAATGTATGAATGAACTGTTACGGAATCCGTAGTTTGATTCCATTTTTCAGTTTAAATACGGCACATCGGTACGATTTTTCGTATCCAACCCACGATTACCATATTTTAAATAAAGCTATGAAATGTAGAGAATATACAAGTCCTAGCGGGAGCGATAGTAGTGATAGACAACCTCGACAAGAAGATCATCGAGATTATGAAAAAGGACTCGAGATGTCCTTTCGTGGAGATAGCAAACCAACTCGGAGTGTCAGAAGGAACGGTTCGCAGCAGAGTGCACCGTATGACGGAAGACGGAGTGATTCGCGGTTTCACAATTAAAACAAGCTCCAGGAATGTTAAGGCACTTATTGAGATTAAAACATCAGTCGATACCGATACCCAGCAGATTGCCAGAGAGCTGGCAACATATGACGGCGTTACCGAGGTTTTCGAAGTAACGGGCGATCAGGACATAATTGCCATCGTGGATGTTGAATCTTCACACCATCTTAATGATATAATAGAACGCGTAAGACGTTTCGGAAGGCTCAGCACGCGCACGCTGCTAATCCTGAAAGAACACTATGGGGAGGTATAAATATGTTTAAAGGCACTGGAACCGCGTTGGTCACGCCCTTTGCTAAGGACGGATCCGTGGACGAAGAAGCATTGAGGAGATTGGTAAGGTTCCAAGAGGACAACGGGGTCGATATCCTGGTTCCATGCGGTTCTACCGGCGAATCCGCGATGATGAGTCACGAAGAGCATCTCAGAGTAATTTCCATTGTAATCGACGAATCAAAAAAGGCAAAAGTCCTCGCAGGGGCCGGAAGCAACTGCACAGCCGAAGCCGTGATGCTCAGTAAGAAAGCCGAAGATATGGGTGCGGACGGTATACTTTCAATTTCGCCTTATTATGTCAAGCCTACGCAGGAAGGTATCTACAGACACTATGCGGCAATCGAAGAGGCAGTGAACTGTCCGATTATAATGTACAATGTGCCCGGAAGGACAGGATCCAACATGAGTGTGGAAACAATTCTGAGATTGGCCGAATTGCCCGGAATAGCGGGAGTAAAGGAAGCCAGCGGAATTATGTCTCAGATCCAGAACATTATTTTGGGCAGGCCGAAGGACTTCAGTGTCCTCAGCGGAGACGATGCGTTAACGATGCCTTTGATGAGCCTCGGAGCGGACGGTGTGATATCTGTTGCATCCAACTGCTGTCCCGCAATGGTCTCGGAGATGGTACGCAATGCCCATTCCGGAAATTTCGATGTTGCAAGGTCTGTAAATTCGAAACTGCTGCCTCTGTTTACCGCAATGTTTTGCGAGTCCAACCCGATACCGATAAAATATGTAATGGGCAGACTCGGATACGGAACAGGCGAACCGAGACTCCCGCTCACGCCTCTTTCCGATAAGGGAAGAGCCATAGTCGATCCGATACTCAAGTCTCTGAATCTCATAGAGTGATCAGATGATTAGAGTAGCAGTCGGAGGAGCCACGGGAAAATTAGGTTCCCTGGTCTGTAAAGGAGTTGTCGAAGCAGAGGATATGGAGCTCGTCGGAGCAATCGTATCCGCTGACGGAGGTAACGTAGGCAAAGAATTGTATCCGGGAGTCGTGGCCGTCGGACCGGACCGCAGAGACGAAATCATCAGGGGATGCGATGTTTATGTAGATTTGACATCTCCGAAGGTGGCATCGGAATACATAGACACAATCCCTGCGACAGGTGCCGCATTGGTACTCGGAACCACGGCAGTGGACGAAGCTTCCATTGCAAAGATGACATCTGAAGTGGCAAAGAACGGAACTTCGGCCGTTATATCCGCCAATTTCGCTATCGGAGTCAACGTTTTTTGGAAAATGTGCGAGACGATGGCTACATACCTTCGTGATTATGACATCGAGGTCATAGAGGCACATCACCATCACAAAAAAGATGCTCCTTCCGGAACGGCCATGGAAACCGTGAGAAGGCTTCAGGAAGCCTCCGGTATAGAAGACGTTATTTACGGAAGGCAGGGTGTGACCGGACCGCGCGAAAGAGAAATCTGCGTGCACTCGATACGTGCCGGAGATATCGTCGGCGATCACACGGTGTTGTTTGCCGGGAACAACGAGAGAATCGAACTTACTCACAAAGCAATTTCACGCGAGGCATTTGCCGACGGCTGCATCGTCACAATAAGATGGGTGGCCGGAAAGAAAGACGGAAAAGTACACAATATGAAAGAGGTGCTTGGATTATGATTACAGTAATGAAATTCGGAGGTACCAGCGTAGGTTCCCCCGAGGCATTGGACAGAGTGTCGAACATCATCATCAATACCGAAGGCGACAAAGTCGTTGTGGTTTCGGCAATGTCCGGAATAACAAATTTCCTTGTCGGTGTGGTAGACAATCCTCCCGCCAACCCCGACACAGTTGTCGAGCAGTTTGCCAACAAGCATCTCGTTGCGGCCGGACAGCTTCTCCAGGGCGACGATTTGGAATCTTTCCGCAAGGATTTCAACACGCGTCTCGAAGGATTCCGCAATGCTCTGCTAGCAGACAGAAACGAACCTTTTTACAGAGACTGCGTCGTGTCCCAGGGAGAGAGATTCTCGTCGCTGATTTTGGCACACGTTCTCAGGAGCAAAGGTTACAAATCCGAGGCTTTGTGTTCCGAGGATGCCGGCATTATAGCAGAGGGACATTCCATGGCAGGTTCGGCCAATCTGCTCAGAACCGCTTCCGGTATGACCATGCAGGTTAAACCGTTGCTTGCAACCGGCGTCATCCCTATCATCACAGGATTCTACGGAGCAAACCAGGACGGTAAGCCCGTTACTTTCGGAAGAGGCGGTTCGGACTATTCCGCTGCCGTTGTGGCAAACGCCATCGATGCGGATATGCTGGAAATCTGGACGGATGTCGACGGATTCATGTCCGCCGATCCAAGAATCATCCCCGACGCCATCAAGATTGACGAGATGAATTTCGGGGAAGCTGCGGAACTGGCATACTTCGGAGCAAAGGTTCTGCATCCCAGGACTATCGAACCGGTCAGGCTTAAGCACATTCCGCTTAAGGTTAAGAATTCGTTCAAACCGAACGAACCCGGAACGCTTATCCATCACCTGAGAAAATCCAAAGACGAACTGCTCAGATCCGTGGCAGCCAAGACCGATTTGTCGATTATTACCATTTCATCTGCGGAAATCGCATACAGGCCCGCAATGATAGCCAAAATCGTCGACAAACTTGCCGAATTGGACATTATCATCTATTCCATTTCGACATCGCTTTCCACAGTGGCATTCCTTGTACACAACAACGATGTCAAGATTGCTCTCAGACAGCTTAACGGTCTGTCCGGAGGCGACATCGAGAGAATCGACGTGAAGAACAACGTTGCCCTGATCTGTGCCGTCGGAGACAACCTCCTGGACAAGTGCGGAGTATCGGGAGACATATTCAGTGCGGTTAAGGATGCCAAGGCGAACGTAGAGATGATTTCCGAGGGAGCATCCGATGTGTCGCTCAATTTCGTCGTACCCATGAACAAGGTGATTGACGTGGTAAAGATACTCCACGACAAATACATCGGAGGCGGACACTGATGATGCGCGATTTCCCCGCAAAAGACGGGATAATGATGATCGGCGGAGTTTCTGCCGTAGATATCGCCAGGGAGTTCGGTACCCCCGTATACGTTACCGACGAAGCCCGCGTGCGCGAGAATTACAGGAACATATACGGAGCATTCTCCAGATATATGGATACCAAAATCCATTATGCATGCAAGGCCAATACCAGCCTCGCGATTCTTCGCATTCTCGAACAGGAAGGCGCCGGAATCGATGCGGTATCCATAGGCGAAGTCAAGACATGTCTGAAAGCGGGTTTCACGCCGGACAGAATCATGTATACCGGAGTAAACGTTTCCGACAAGGAACTCAAAGAAGTTTCCGATCTGGGTGTGATGATTAATCTGGATTCCGTTTCGGAGATGGAGAGACTTGCCGAAATCGCTCCCGGATATTCCATATCGTTCCGTATTACTCCTGGAGTCGGTTCCGGGCACGGTGCAAAGGTCATAACCGGAACCAAGGGTGCCAAATTCGGAATTCCGCTGGACGATGTCATTTCGACTTATGCTAGAGCCAAAGATCTCGGATTCGACATAAAGGGAATACATGCGCACATAGGTTCCGGAGGACAGGTCGTAGAGCCGTTCATGGATATGATGGGGGTTCTGATCAATCTCGTGAACGAGATAAAGAATCTCGGCATCGATTTGGAATTCATAGACATGGGCGGAGGTATCGGAGTACCGTACAAGCCCAACGAAGAAGAGATGGACGTGGGAGAACTCGCAATGAATCTCACAGACATGATTCTTGAAGAAACGGATGTCAAGACATTGGTTATCGAACCAGGAAGATATATTGTCTGCGACAGTACTGTTCTCCTCGCAACGGTAAACGATGTCAAGGATGCAGGAACCAAGAAATACGTCGGAACGGATGCAGGTTTCAATACGCTTATACGCCCTGCCATGTACGATTCGTACCATTATGTCGCACTTGCGAACAAATTCGGCAAAGCTTGCACCGACAAGTACGATGTCGTCGGTCCGATCTGCGAATCCGGCGATTACCTTGCGCATGACCGTGTCCTGCCCGACCCCAAGGAGGGCGACATCGTGGCCGTGTACAATGCGGGAGCATACGGTTTCTCCATGTCCAGTAACTATAACTCCCGTCCGCTGTGTGCGGAAGTTCTTGTCAATGACGGAAAGGCCGAACTTATACGCGAAGCCGAGACTGTCGAGGAACAGTGGAGGCACCAGATTATACCCAAGAGGCTGCAGTGATGAAGTTCTTGAAATATCAGGGCCTCGGCAACGATTTCATTCTGCTGGACGGGACGGACGGCAATCTGCCTATCGATTCCGAGTGGTGCGTGAAGGCCTGCGACAGGCATTTCGGCATAGGTGCCGACGGTGTTCTGTATGTAATGCCCGGCGAGAACACGGACATTACCATGAGGATAATAAACGCGGACGGAAGCGAAGCCGAGATGTGCGGAAACGGTATCCGCTGTGTCGCCAAGTATGCATACGACTGCGGTATCGTATCTTCCAAACAGTTTTCCATCCACACGCTCGCCGGAGATCTGAAGGCGGATGTGTTTACCAGAGACGACGGAAAAGTATCGACCGTACGCATCAATATGGGCGCTCCGATACTCGACGGAAGAACGGTGCCCGTGGATTACGACGGCAGGTTTATAGACCAGCCTTTCGAAGCCGACGGAGTCGGTTTCAGAGCCAATGCGGTATCGATGGGCAACCCCCACTTTATCACGTTTACGCCGTTGGACGACGAGACCGTTGACAGACTCGGACCGATATTGGAGTGTCATAAATTCTTCCCCCGCAAGACGAATGTCGAGTTTTGCAGGGTAGAAGACGGCAAAATCTACATAAGGGTGTACGAGAGGGGAGCAGCCTGGACTCTGGCCTGCGGAACCGGCGCGTGCGCCACCACCACTGCGGCAGCCCTCAACGGGTTGGTTCCGTTCGATGAGCCCGTCGATGTCCATTTGCCGGGAGGATGGCTCAAAATTACCGTAGACAAGAACCTAAAGTACGTGCTTATGGAAGGTCCCGCCCAACTTGTCTTCGAAGGAGAAATGTAATCTCCGATACAAACGTTTCAAAAACGGTTTACATTCATCAAAGAAGGTGTAGAAATGACCACATTCGAACAATCTGACAGATTGAAAGCAATTCCCCCGTATCTGTTCGTCAGACTCGAACAGCTGTCCGCAGAGAAGAAAGCCGCAGGATGGGATATGATCGATTTCGGAATAGGAGATCCCGATCTCCCCACTCCCGAATGCATCGTGGACGAGATGTGTGCGCAGGCCAAAATCAACGCAAACCAGAAGTACTCTTCTTCGGCAGGAGAGAAAGATCTCCGTTGCGCCGTTGCATCCTGGTATAAGCGCAGGTACGGACTCGATATCGATCCCGATACGCAGGTATGTATCACCATCGGATCCAAAGAAGCCATATTCAACATCTCGCAGGCATTTGTCAACTGCGGAGAGACCATTATAGCACCGTCTCCCGGATATCCCGTATATTCCGGTGCCGCCACGCTCTTCAACGAGGCTAAATGCGTAAAAATTCCTCTGAGAGCCGAGAAAGATTGGCTTCTTGATGTAGACGAGTGTCCCAAAGGCGCCAAAATGCTGTACCTGAACTATCCGAACAATCCTACCGGTGCCACCTGCGACAAAGAGTATCTCAAAAAGGTGTACGATTGGTGTCAGGAACAGAAAACGATACTCTGTTACGACAACGCTTATTCCGAAATGGTATACGACGGATACAAAGCCCCGTCCATTCTGGAAGTAGGTCCGGATGCAATCGAGTTCGGTTCATTCTCCAAGACGTTCAATATGACCGGATTCAGGCTCGGTTACGCCGTAGGACATCCCGACCTCATAGGCGCATTGAAGAAGTGCAAGGGTCAGACCGATTCCGGAGCACCGATTTTCATACAGAAGGCCGGAATCAAAGCTCTGGAGATGTATGGAGAGCACGGTGAAATTCCTAAAGCCATCTCGGACAACATGGCAATCTATTCCGAGAGAAGGAGAGTGCTTGTGGAGGGACTGCGCGAACTCGGATTCGATGTGAAAATGCCTCAGGGAACATTCTACGTATGGTTCAACTGCGGTATGTCCTCGTTCGAATTCACACAGAAGATGGTCGATCTCGGAATTATCGTGACGCCCGGATCCGGATTCGGCGAGTCCGCGGAAGGCTACATCAGGATGACTGTTACGGAACCCGTGGAGCGTATCAGAGAAGCGCTCGCAAGAATGAAACGCGGCTCATACCAATGAGCTCTTACACGCTGAATTTTCAGCGATAATTCATTTTCATCACGGAGTGCATCCACGCACAGCCACTTTCGTTCGAACCGAAAGTGGCTTTTTCCGTATTATGCAGGATATTTTCATCCCATTGCGGATTACACACTGTTTTTTCCGTATTAACACCGATAATTTTAAGAAAATAAGATTGAAACCACCGTTTCCATTGCAGTAAACCGAAAGTTCACTTTCGGGGGACTCCCGATTTTGCTTAAATATTAACTGCGGATAGAGAGATTTAGAGGAATTAGAATGGCGCAGAAGACATTGGAAGACATTCCCGGAGTAGGTCCGGCCATTGCAGAGAAATTACGCGAAGCAGGATACAACGACCTTATGGCAATCGCCGTGGCCGCACCCAAGGAATTGGCGGAAACCTGCGAGATCGGTGAGAAGAAGGCAATGGACATTATCGAAGGTGCCAAACTCTGCGCGGACATCGGCGGATTCGAAACGGGAGACGACATCCTGGAAAGGCGTAAGGCAGTTACCAAGCTGACTACAGGTTCCAAGATGTTCGACGAACTTTTGGCAGGCGGTCTGGAAAGCCAATCCATCGTCGAGTTCTTCGGTGAGTTCGGAAGCTGTAAGACGCAGGTTTGTTTCCAGTTGGCAGTCAACGCTACGCTTCCCGAGGAAAGAGGCGGATTCGATTCGGATGTTATCATTATCGATACCGAGAACACATTCAGGCCCGAGAGAATAATTCAAATGGCTAACTATCTCGGAGTTGATCCCGAAGAAACACTCAAAAGAATTCATGTGGCCAGAGCATTCAATTCGCAGCATCAGGTTCTGCTTGTAGACAAAGCGATGGAGCTCGCACAGAACACAAAGGTGAGGCTGCTCATCGTTGATTCGCTTACGTCTCATTTCAGAGCAGAATATGTCGGAAGAGGCGCATTGGCCGAAAGGCAGCAGATTCTTAACCGTCACATGCATGATTTGCTGAGCTTTGCAACTGTTAACAATGCAGTCATCGCAGTAACAAACCAGGTAGCAGCAAAGCCTGACGCGTTCTTCGGAGATCCTACGAGACCCATAGGAGGACATATTGTCGGTCATACTGCCACATTCCGTATATATCTGAGGAAGGGAAAAGCAGGTAAGAGGATAGCCAGACTTATCGACTCACCCAACCTTCCCGAGGGAGAGGCAGTCTTCACCGTTACAGAAGACGGTATAAAGGACTGAGTAATAAAGGGGGTGTGAACACCCCTACATTCTTTTTCGAATTATCCGGAGAATCAAAAGATATGCCTCTGGCAGAGGCCAGGAAGTGCATCGAAGCCGAAACGGGCGTATGTCCCGAAACAGTTTCCGGACCCGGATATATGGTCGCATCATTCGACCCGTCCAAATTCGACGATATTGCAGACAGGATCTCTCTCACACACAGTATGGGGCGTTATTTGGGTGCGTACGATCCCGATGATGTTTCGGGATTGGAAGGGACTGTTCTTCCCGAAGGTACGTTTGCGATAAGAGCCAAACGTTTCGAAGGAATGATGAAAGATGTCGATTCGCAGGGGCTTATCCGCAAGATAGGTGGCATTCTGTCCAAACACAACGATGTGAATCTAAAAGAGCCTGATGTTGTTGTTCGTATGCAGATGTGCGACAAGGTGCATCTGTACATAGAGGAAAGAGTGACGGATACCGATCTTTTGGAGAAACGCAAAGTCGGGGAGCGGCCGTTTTTCTCGCCTATTTCGCTTCATCCGAAATATGCCCGTGCTTTGATCAATCTTACCGGAGTCAGGCGCGGCGGTACCGTTTTGGATCCGTTCTGCGGTACCGGCGGCATAGCAATAGAAGCAGCTGTTATGGGCATGAAGGCACTGGTTTCCGATTTTGACGAAGAAATGGTGATCGGGTGCCGCGAGAACATGGATTTCTACGGTTTGAAACTGGAAGATTGCGATGTTCTTGACATCGGTGACATCGGCGAGAGATTCCATGATATTGATGCCATATGTACCGATCCCCCCTACGGAAGATCTACCAAGACGGGCGGAGAGGACATAGACCGGATTTATGCCCGTGCGGGAGAAGCTTTCCCGAAGGTTTTGAAGAAAGGTGCGTGCGCCGGAGTGGTACTCCCGCATGAAATCAGATTCCCGTCCATGCAGTTCGAGGGAATGTATCTCCAGAGGGTACACGGTTCTTTATCGAGACACTATCATGTGTTCCGTAACGTATGACGGAGATTTCGATGCGTGTAATTTTATATTGCCAGTACAATAGACATCAAGAGATGCGTACGCATCACGATGTGATTATATGACAGTCAAGGACTATCTCCTCGAGAGGATTGCCAAGGGAACCATTCACATGGCCCTTATCGATCCCGATAAACAGCCTGCAGAGGAGGCAGGACGCATTGCCCTCAGGATGAAGGAAGCCGGAACCGATGCCGTAATGATCGGAGGCTCCACCGGAATCACCTGCGAGAACCTCTCGGCTACTGCGAACGCAATAAAGGAGATGTCCGGACTCCCCACGATATATTTCCCGGAGAGCCCGAATGCATTGTCTCCGGCTGTTGATTCCATATTCTTCATGAGTCTCATGAACAGTTCCGACCTCGGCATGGTTATCGGAGCACAGGTCAAAGGCGCACCCATCATTAAGAAACTGGGCATTGAGCCGATTTCCATGGGATACATAATCATCGAACCCGGCATGAAAGTCGGAGAAGTCGGAAAAGCAATGCTTGTAGGACACGATGATTGCAAAACCGCAGTCGCATATGCCCTTGCAGGCGAAATGATCGGTATGTCTTTCATATATCTTGAAGCCGGTTCCGGTGCGGACAGACCCGTTTCCCCCGAGATGATCAAAGCCGTGAAAGAAGCAATTTCCATACCTTTGATTGTCGGAGGAGGCATAAGGACTCCCGAAGCCGCAGAAGCGGCCAGGAAAGCAGGTGCCGATGCAATAGTAACCGGTACATTCATAGAGCAATGCAGCGACGATTCCAAACTGAAGGCCGTCGTAAAAGCATCCAAAGGTCTGTGATATAAATGACAGGGCCGTACAAAGGAACCGCGGGGCCATCCTATAACACGCCAATCTCTCCACGTGCCCCGATGTGGCTCACGCCCGAAGAAAGGGCAGCCAACATTACTCCCGACCTTAAAGTGGCCGCCCGCAGATATCTTTGTCCGAACTGCGGAAGGGAGTTCAGTCTTTTTCAATCCAGGGCTGTGGCGTGCAAAGCCTGTCCGAAAGCGAGCAGTAATTGTCCCAACGTAAGATGTCCTTTTTGCGATAAGGAATATCCTATCAGAGGCTTTATTGTTCCCGATTCCAAACAGGATTCGCAACAGATTAATTCATACGCCGACCGTGTCTTCGACAATTGGCAAAACGCGTTCGGCAACAACAGAAGATGAGGGGAATCCCTCAACTCTTCTGTATTGCAAGCATCTGAGGATGCCTGTTTATAACTGCTGCGAGATCGATCGGCCTTACTGTCGCGTGATGCATTCCCTGGCCGTCTTCTCCGTTTAAATCGTTTTCTTCCATCATTTTTATTGCTTCTGTGCATACCTGCAGCATCGATCTGGATCCGTCCATCAGATCTTTGGCGAAAACCAGAGCATCTGCCAGAGCTCTTGTCTGTGCCATATCGAACAGACCAGCGACGGGAACACTGACTTTGTATTCTCCGATTTCCACATTGCGTACCGAGATTGCGGATGTACTCACGTCTTTTCTGCCCTTTTCGAAAACCATATTTTTCGATACGGGATATCTTGCGGACGGGAGTCTGAATGTACGTTCTTCAACGATGCGGTCCACAGCTGTTTTGGTTGCTCTGAAGGATTTCATGAGGATAATGTTCTCGGCAGACCTTATCGCATGTTCGTCGCCCGTTACCATCAGCAACGATATGCCCTGTGCCGACATAGCCTGGCCCAGTTCGGACAAAGATACTATGTCGTCGTCTATGGCTAAAAATCCTCTTCTTATGATGCACGGATTGGAATATTCCTCGTCCACAATCAGCAGTTCGGAACCCATTTCCAGTGCTTCCGATGCACCCACAAGTTCCGATATGGGTGACGACACAAGATCTTTTACGGCTTTTGAGGTATCTTCGAATTCAGGAGATTTATCGGCGAACATAGAAATATCTACGTTATTGGCCGGACGTCCGCCCTCGGAAATCAGAAAAGAAGCATCGCTGACCGTGATGACAAATTCTCTCCCGTCTCCGGGAATGTGATTGTAAATTCCCGAGAATACGGCATCGGCCAATGCAGATTTTCCGTTTCTGCTGGGCCCGGTTATGACAGTAAATCCTTTCGGAATGCCCATGCCTCTGATTTTGCCGGCATTGGGTACATCGATTTCAATCATGAGGTTGTCATCGCACGAGAACGGCTGAGCATCAATCATAGGTGCCAAATCATCCGATCTTCTGGGAAGCACCGAACCCTCTCCGATGAACGATACCAAGTTTTTGTCTTTCAACGAAGCTCTGATACAATCCGCATCCTCGTTTGTCTGTATGTGATTGTACAACTTGGATTGTTTGTAGCACGAGAAGAACATGGAGTCGTTAACCAAGGTGTTCAGTCTGCTGAATATCAGAATCTCGGTTGCCATGGCGCTGACTTTGCCTCCGACACTCGGCAGATCCGCGGTGAACCGGATTTCTATGTAAAACTGAGTTATTATTACGGAGTTCCTGGACAGAATCTCTTGGCCGGGGCGAGGGATGTATATTTCTCCGCCGTCGGTCTTGGGTATCGGGGAACGAGCATTGGTTCTGGCCGATTCCCAAAAGCGTCTGGCAATGAGGTCTCTTAAAGCAGTTTTTCTTGATTCCGTGTTGTATGTGTCCTCAGGGAATCCCGCATTTTTGAGCGGTACGCGGACACGCATACGGCTGTGGCCCATACGGTCGTTTTGAACTTCGTCTACGATAAGTTCGAAGTTTTCAAGACTGAATGTATTCTTGAGTCCTTTGTATTTGACAAAAGGTTTGCCGTCTGCATTTTTCAATGTTTTGCGAAGAATTTCTTCCGAGGCCATATTGGTCACCTTTATGATATCTGGAGTAATTTGGCAGATATGCGCGGATCGGATTCGGCTCTGAACGGCCCCTCTCCCAAAAGTTCGCATATGACAATTTCCATGGTCAGCCACACGACCACTTTCTTTCTGAAGCATCCTGTAACCGATCTGCCACTGCGTCCGAGGGATCCGTGCATGTGCATAATCGGTTTTCCTTCGGTGTCTGGAAACACAGTACCTGTGCCGGTTAGTTCGCACGGAGCTTCGGTGACATAAGTCTGCGGGATTATGCTTTCTTCGATTGGTATTTTCGGTCCGACCACTATTTCCGAACCTTGAGCCGCTCCGCCTACGGCGGTAACCGTCGCACGTACGACCCCATGCGCCGAACAGAAGGATTCTACGGATTCATGCAGAACCTCGCCCTCATCCAATTTGAGGACGAATACCCTTCCGGAACGCATTTCGGATCCTTTCATACGGAATCCTCAGCGGTACTTGCTGTATTTGTCGAGAAGTTTGCACATTCTGTCGTTTTCATCTTTTGTTATGTCGCCGTTGTCGAGGAAAGTTCTGATGAAGTCCTTTGCGTCTCTGCTTGATACGCGGGATGCCTTTGCGATGACGGTTGCGAGGAACGCGGATGATTTGGAAGGATCCATTGCCGATTCCGACAGGATTTCGTTCATGTCGTATTTGAACGGATTAATCTTGTGCGTGTTGAGCATAGACTGTCTTTTTGTCGACTCTTTGGTTTTCGGCTGTTTGCTGTTCTTCTTCTCTTTGAACTGTCCCGCATTTCCGCCCATGTTCTGTCCGGCAGGTTTGCTGCGGGGTTGGTTAGTTCCCGTCTTCTTTTTCTGTTCTCCAGGCAAGATTATAACTCCAAAACAGACCAAGAGCATTCTGTATTTAAATGGTCGTTCGCGCGCGCGACTCTTCGTGCGTACGACTATAAGAATAAGAGCGCATTGCGACAATTATGAGCAATGAGAAAGCCGAGTACCGTTATGGGAAGGAACGTTACAGAAAGGCTCTGTTTACAGACATCCTGTTTTTCGTACTCATGGTTACAGCGGTGACGCTGTCGGTAGCATTCGAAGACTATTCCGTAATGGTCATCGCATTACCGATAACGGTGATAACCGCTTCCGCCTTGTTTTTCGACAGGAAAAAAATCCGCATGCCTCCGATGATGATGGCCATGTTGGTGGCATCGTTTTATCTGTCGGCAATAGCCAGAAGTATCGGTGACGGAGAAATCCTTGATGTAATATCACTGTTTATAACCGGCATCAGCCTGGGTTTGCTGGGTCTGATTGTAATATATATGCTGATGCGTTCGATGCCCGGAGTTCGCGACGGTGCGCCGAAATTAGTTGTGTTTGTGACGATGTCTGTGGCTATATCCATATTTGCTCTCATGAACATTTTCCAGGATTTGCTGAGCAGGCTGTTTGACGGTATAGATCCCATGAACGGGGACATCTGGCTGTATGGGATGTTTTCCATTATTTTAGGCTCTGCTGCGGTGTGTGTGCTGTATCTCATTTTCCCGAATTGGAAGCTTTTCAAGTATACGGTGTCCGATTTCCTGCTGACAAATTCGGACAGGCTGGATCTTGAAGGTGCCGAGATAGACAATATACTCAGAATCATAGACGAAGGCGAGAACGACGAAGTGGAGTTCAAATCCACCGTACGTACCAATTTGGAAACAGGCGAAATCGATAAGAGGATGGAGAAGGCCGTTTTGAAGACACTCGTAGCTTTCATGAATACTGACGGAGGAACGTTGCTCATCGGTGTTGCCGACAACGGAGACATACGCGGTCTGGATATAGACAGTTTTGAGAATGAGGACAAACTCAATCTGCACCTTACCAACATGATTTCTTCGGGAATCGGTAACGGCTTCCTGCCGTTCATAAACTTCAAACTCATCGATTTCGGAGACAGAAAATATGTTATGAGGGTTGTATGCAAACCCTCGTCCAAGCCAGTATTTTTCAAAGAGGGAAAGTCCGAGATATTTTACGTACGTTCGGGTCCGTCAAGCGTAGAACTTACGGGAATGGCGTTGGTAAGGTATGTGAATAACATGTCTAAAAAGGGAAAACGCACGCCTCAGGAAGGTTCACTCTGAAATTTTGTCAGAATATGTTTGAAAACAGGTAAAAGGTGGGGCCGACGGCCCCTTTTACAATCATTCTTTCTTTTCGTCTTCGCAGTGCATAGCCTTTTTGGCTTTGTTCAATGCCCTTCCGATGAGAAGAGTCATGACGACTGCGAGTACGGTTACGAAAATTGCGTAGATGAACATACCGAGAAGATCATCTGCATCTCCGCAGAGTTCTTTAATTACGGCTTTGATTGTGTCGTTCCATGCAAGTGCTGCCACAAGACCGAAGGCTGCTGTAATCAGAGCCGAGAAGGTCTCGAGCAATTGAACCTGAAATTCTTGTTTGCCCATGCTCCATATTCACATCAGACATGTATAAAAATAATCGCATGCACTATTTTCAAAATGTGTAATCGGTGCGGGGGATGGGATTCGAACCCACGAATCACTAAGAACGGGATCTTAAGTCCCGCACCTTTGGCCATCTCGGTTACCCCCGCGACAAGTGGGCGATACACTCTGATAATATTAAACCCTATGACGGAAAAAGTCGTATGCAGGGGTAATGTACGCATATGCGTCATGCAGTCGGAAGCATGTTTTCCTGCCATCGGGCATGTCGTGCCAAGGGCTATCAATCCATATTAGCCATATACCAGTAATTGCATATGGGGTACGATGGCATACAGATTGCCTCCCGAATCGGAGGTTGTAAAGGCAATTGATAACGTGTTGGTACGTACTCCGCACATACGTTCCCAGCAGGAGCTGTATATGTTGGTATCCACCGAATTGCTCTGTATGAACGAATTATACCGTATAAGCTGTGAACGCATAAGGTTCATAGGATTGAAATACGGACTTTTTACCATTTCAATACGTTATGCGCGCACAGATATTCCTCCCAGATCGGACAAATGTCCCGTCTGTTCCGGTTCATTGTATTCCATATGCAACCGCACACTCGACGGAGGGACCGTGGAACTGATGAGGGAATGTCGCAGATGCGGATACAATGCAAGGGGAGCATCGGTCAGACCTGCGCGTTATACGGTAGACCGCAGTTACGGAACCGAGAGGGCCCAGCGTGCGCGTGCGGACAAACTCAGGAAAGCGGAAAGACTGTTGGCGGAAGCCGCAGATTTGATGGACGACGCACTTCACATGTCGGGAATGGAATCCCGCTCGGGAAAGGACGCGGATGAAATCCGTCGTATAGCCTCCGACAGCAGATATTCCGGAAGTCTGAGGAATCTTGCATTGGATGTGGAGCGCGAAGGTTCGGACGATCCGTGTTGGACGCGTCCTTTGACCTCTCCCAAGAATCAGGTATGCATCAAGAAAGACGATTCCTGACCAAACGGCATTCCGCATCCCTAACCCAACATTCATTATACATCTAGTCAATCGGGAACCGTCAGAGGGGTTCCGAATGAAGATATGGGAATTCGCAAAGGTTAACGGTTCATCGATCAAAGTGGACAACTGGATGTCCGATACAATGGGTCTCGTAGAAGGCGGATGCGTGTACAGCACGCTTTTCAAGCATCCTGTGGAAGGCCCCAAGGATTATGAAATTATATTGTCAATGTTCCCGCAGGAGAATTACCGCACTCTTACCCACATAACCATGTATCTTGATGATGTGCCCGGTTCCAGTGCCCAGGCAGCCAGTTTTCTGGCGGACAGGGAGATCAACATTCTCAATTCCGTATCTCTCAACGGCATTTCCGATACCGTGATTGTATGGAAGTTAATGGCCGATCTGAATTTCGCCGGCGAGGCAGACATTCTTCTCGATTCTTTCAACGCACTCAAAAACGCCGGAGACGCATCTGTTTCCAAGATAAGGCGCATAGACATCAAACCGGCAGAAATCGGCAGGCTGTTCAAGGGAAGTTCGCTCGGTTCCAACGGAAAACAGGAAATCAGACGCGGATACCCGTGCACCATAGAGGACGGATGCTTCGATGTTTCCAAAGTATACGGAGACATTCTGAACAATATATCCGGTCAGAACGTTCTTATCACCATGGATGCGGACACATGGGTTCTTTCAATAACTTTCTTCAAAGAAGGTACGGACCTCATCAAGGTCGGCATGGAGATACCGGACTGCCCCGGAGGAATAACCCAGGCACTCAGTGTCATCGCCAAATGGAATGTCAATCTTATTTCCGTGTTCAGCAAAGTTAAGATTTGCTATCAGACAATGTATCTGGAATTGGTGATGGACATACACGGCAGCGACAGGACGGCAGAACAGATAAAATCCGACCTTCCCGGAATATTCGAGGGACTTAACGGTATATTCAAACTGGAAGAATTCACGCATCTAGAGTGATTCCGATGACTATTCCCGATGTTTCCCGCGAACGCGGTACGGCGATGAGGGAACTTCCGCTGGGAAAGGGAGATTATGTGGCCGGAGGCGCGTGGTCCATGCCGTTCTTGGATTTGGACGGTGCCCGCAGGAGAAGGCCTCTGATCTTCGGAGAAGTGATGCTGGATAAGACCGGCTATCCGGAGTTGGCCGAATCGATGTTCTCCGGAAGATGTGCCAACCCCGGAGACTGGGCAGTCATGTGGAAAGAATTGGGGGCAGACGGAATATGCCTCAGAGTTACCGAAGGTGATTGGCCCGCGGTACTGTCAATATCCGAACGTACCCGTCTCCCTTTGGCGATAAGCGGACCGTACGAAGCCGTTCGCGAGGTTTCGGAGGCTGTGGATGATTCTGCTATGATTCTTATTCCGGATGACGGGGATATCTCGGCCGAAGGCCATTATTCCGTCGGCATAGACATTGCCGTCATGGAGCCTACGGTTCCGGGCCCCGATTTTGTACGGGCTCTGACAATCGGCAGGACGATGCGTTCCGAGGCAATCCTTTCCGAGTCGCCTGGTAAACCCGCATTGTGCGATGTTACGGGGGTTTGGAATCTCGATTCCGACGGTGACGAGTACATGCGTATGAGGCGCATGTCTATGCTGGAGGCGCAGTCCGCATTGGCAGCGATGTTGGCCGGTGCCGACATAATTATTGTACGCGGACCCGGTGCCGCCGATATGGCACGCGTATACGGGGAGGAGTTGGCGGATTTATGAATTTTATAACCGACGGAGAACGCTTCTTTGCGCTCACAGTGTCCGATGTGCTGGGTTCGGAGTTGATATGCAGGCGCATATCATCCATCGTGGAACTGTCGCGCACATACGGTTCTTTGGGTGCGCTGTGCGTACGCAATGATTCGCATTCGCCGGACCGTTTCGAAGAAGCCGTTCTTTTGGCTACCACGCTATGGCCCGGAAGACTGATACTTCAGTCCGACGATATGTCTGCAATATCAAAATCCATGCTTCATGCAATAGACCGTCAGCCGCTGATTCTGTGTACGGATTATGATTCTCTGCCGGTGGCCGATATGGCCGCATCGGCGTTCAAATCCCCGTTGGCCGTAGAATGTTCCGATGCCCGGAATATGGCGGAACAGATGTCGATGGTTTCCTGCGAATCGGTTGTTTCGTTTCTGTCGGCTGTCAACATGAAGGAATGTCTGGAGAATACGGAAATTTTCCGTAGGATGAAAGATGTCTGCATAGAGCTCCGTGATATCCCGTATGCCGTACGCGTATGGTCGGGAGAATATGCGGTTGCGGTGGCAACTGTTGCGTTTGTGAACGGAGCATCGATAGCGGTATTCGATGATTTGGATGAAATCGGATGCGAGACGATGGATCTTCTGTTAAAATCGCTGTGCCACGGCTGGGATTGATTTGCACATATCCGGCTTTACGCGCATAAACACCCAAATCCGTCCCGGTGCGGAATTGGCAGTAATCCATCTGGATGACGGAGACGATGACAGCATTTATTCTAATTAAGAAGTGGTCTAAAAGACTTATCTGTTGTCATTTTGGATAAA